>Ga0136643_10008155_pt1 | contig 15276 bp, 7 predicted proteins | sample TergutLab28metaG_FD_96883 | JGI IMG/M metagenome (GOLD analysis project Ga0136643, IMG submission 96883) | Labiotermes labralis P1 segment gut microbial communities from Petit-Saut dam, French Guiana - Lab288 P1 (version 3) (version 3) | ecosystem: Host-associated > Arthropoda: Insects >... | reverse complement strand
TAAAAAATTTTATTTGTAATTTTTGATCTAAAGGTAAGCAAAAAAAGTAATTCAAACAAAATTCACCCCAAAAACCCCACCAACAAAACCTGCCCCCCCCAATTTTCCCCCCCCCCCCCCCACTTTCCACACACACACACACGCACGCGCACACACACACACAAAATAATATTATTCCTCAATTTTTATTCTGAATTTGAAAGAAACGAGTAATGCGCATAATGCAACCATACATTTTGTAACTGTCTTGATTATCTGCTATTACTTTGTAATTTCTGTATTTATATTTCTATGCACAAATTAAGATTTTATAGTGCCAAAATAGCATAGCCATTACAGTGATAAGGCTACATGTTGGAGGATGTGGGGTTAAAAATCCCAGCAGAAGCAAGAGATTTTGCTTTTTTCCACACTGTCTCAACTGGTTCTGTGGCCCATCCAGACGCACATTTGGCAGGTACCAGGGGCTCTTACCGTAGTGATAAAGCAGCAGTGGTATGAAAGTGAAAACTCACTCCCATATAGTGCTGAGGTTAAGAATGAATGGATCTACACATCCACTCCGCCCTACATGCCTTCATGGTGTGTACCAGGACAACTTGAGGTTACAGTTTTAAGAAATTATTATGGCTGGGTGGTAACAATTCTCAGAACATGTGGTTATGACTACAACTGCATTGAATCAAGTTCTAAAAAACCAAAACCTTCTTCCACTAAATGTGTTCAATTCACTAAAACAAAATTTGCTACGAGGGTCATACCAAAAGTCATGAGCAACGTTGCATAGTTGGCAACTCTGCAACATCAAACAATTGAGTATTGTTTGGTAGGTGGTGCCATCTGTTGTCATATCTTTGAGTGAGGTATGGCATCAGTAGCTTGCATCATGTGACTATAAACAAGTGACACAAAATGGCCGACAATGATGTTTCGTTTCGTCAGCATGTCGTCATTAAATTTCTTGTTAAAGAGGAGATTCCCGCTGCTGATATTCACCACAGACTTCAGTGTTTGTATGGAGATGTGTGCATGGGTACTAGCAGTGTTAGACGATGGGTAAAGCATTTTAAAGATGTGAACACAAGCAACCAAGATAAGCCTCATAGCGGTCGCCCTTGAACTGCCTCAACTGAACCCAACAAGAAGAGAGTTGATGAAATCATTAAGGAAGACAGACGTGTGATGCTGGACGCAATTGCGACAAAACTTGGAATAGGGCACAATGCAGTTCAGGAGATGATTGGAAGCTTAGATTATTGGAAGAAAGGTCATTCTGCAGCACGATAACGCTTGGCCTCACACCACTCTTTTGACCTTGGAAAAAATTGAAAACATGGGGTGGAAAGTTCTCCCTCACCCTCTGTACAGTCCTAATCTGGCACCCTCCAATTACCATTTCTTTGGTTTTGTGAAGAATCAGGTGAGAGGCCAACATTACGAGACGAACAAGGCACTTCAGACAGCTGTGTGTCAATGTCTTTGGGCAGCTGGAATGGAGTTCTACCACAAGAGAATATTCACACTTCCAGAATGGTCGGAAAAATGTGTATAGAGAAACGGGGATTATGTAGAAAAATAAGCAGATTCTATGGATTAGGATGATGTAATTGGTTTTTACATAACCATATATTTTAATTTATAAAAAAAATTGTTGCTTATTACTTTGGTATGACCTATGTAAATCCAGAAAAATGATACACTTTTACACAGGACTTCAGCTGCGACCAAAAAATAAATTACACTACATGTGGAAACACTAAACTGGGATTACACCAAGTTAGTAAGACAATTAAATCAGATAATGAGAAGAACAGGGAATTTAGCACTCACAGGAATAACAAGAAATGAAAACACAGTTTTTGTCACCAAGAACAAGACTGTGGGAAGACCCAGATATAGCTGCTAGGATATTAAAATGAACCTTTAAGAAACTGGGGGAGATAATGTGCACTTATCCAACTGGTTCTCATCACACAGAGTAGTGGTGGACTATTGTGAGCTCAGAAACAAACCTTCAGGTTCCATGAAAAGTGGTGTTCACCTGACAAGTCAAATGGTTTGTGGCTTTTCAACAGTAACTTTGCTGCCTAGATTTGAGTACTTAGTTTTACAAGAGACCTAAAAAATTTGGAATTCTGTCTTACTGGTGGCTGTACTGTATTTTTTGAACAAAGAACTTCTCAATGCATATGGGTTAAAGAAAGGATAGTACATACAACAAAGATAATATTCTTATGGAACTTATGCCTATTTTACAATCACATAAATAGTACAGGACTAAATGTTCACCTGATGGTAGAAATCTGCAGCTGCTATACACAGAAGTTTACGATCTTCACACTCAGAGCGACCAATACGTGACTGCACATGAGGAAATCTGACAAGTGGTTAAGAACCACACCAGCATTTTCTCAGTTATGTTTAAACACTATATAGTAAAATGTAATGTGATAAACATCAAGAACAAGGTGTGGTGACACTTCTGAGCTATGAGTAGAAGTTTACAATTTTGTCAAACAAGTTTATAAATCTCATCGCCTTTATTTGTCACTATATTTTTAGCAAATTGGTTACTAAAGCAATAAAAAGCTTGAGCATTTCCTATAATGTAGTTTTATAACAATTCACACACTTCATAATGTACACAAGACTGACTCCATCATGCAGTGTATAGACTGTACCAAGGCATTCTTTACTTCCAAATGCCTATCAGAAGAAAAAGGCCTTCCTGCAATGATCTTCATGAAATTAATGATCAAAAGCATTATGTGGGCACCTATTATACTAAATTTCACCCAAATCCAAAATTCTGGGACAGAAGAGAATTAGAGACAATGCTGGAAAGAGAAGCTAAGAAGTCACAGGTGCAAAACATAAGGCTTCTTTTTTCTATACTGAACCGAAGAATACAACAATGTGCGGAGAAATATTATATGTGGTTCCTAAATCAGTTCACATGTGTGGAGAAAAACACAGATGCCCATAAACAGTCTTTCCAATGTTCACAATGTGTTACTCAGAGCTACTTTAAGTTACACATTTGAAACACATACAAACTGAAGGACCAATTAAAAAGTTTTAAGGAAAGTATTTAGTCATTAATAAAGTTCAATGAGAGTGCCCTTTCTCTTTCATCTCTGGCTAAAGAAATCCAAAATGTTTCACAGGCTGCTTCTTCCTCTGTGTGATGGAGGAGGCTCCTCCAATACACTGTTCATCTGTCAGCACTTACCTAGATTTAAATGGCTCAAAATATACAGACTGCACAGAGAAAAACTCCCATAATGACTTTCCATCAAAGACTACAGTAGAACTGATATCTATATATACCCTAAATTAACCTTCAATAGAAAATGGTTAATTGTAAAATTAGATATCATTAAATTTGAACAACTTACAATGCAGTAATTCTTCTTAGTATATTTGGATACTAAGTATTACTGATGACAGCCAATTTTGGCTGAAACATGCTGTAAGCAACATTTCTCTTATAAACAATAAACATTCTTCATTATGATCAGCAGTATTTTTCTATACTACTACCAGTAGTAGTTGATATATATGAAAGAAAGCAGGGATTAGAAGTCCTTCCTGGAACTTCTTGTTAGGGACTACTTACAATAATACATCCACACACCATGCCCAAATATTGGGGGTTTATATCACTGTGTTTTATGGAAGCCCTGACATTATATTTCCCAGTGTGTCTGCATCAAAAGGATACAGGCCCCGTAGCCATGGATTGACAGATGCACTGATGAAAAAGCACGTGAGGCACCAAGAGGCCATACCAATTGGATAACATTGTGTAAAGTTGGCAACATTGAGCACAACCCAATCCTGTAGGAGTGGCAGCTGAGACTGTTGACAGGCACACTCAAAAACCTATAAACAGTACAAAACAGTACAACATAGTACAAAACGGTCTAACATTTCATCACGTTCAGCCACTTTAGTAGGAAGTTAACCTGCATGCATGAAGAAGCGTCACTAAAAACTTTCCAGAAAAGAACAAACTTTTACTACAAATAATTTAAAGTTCTTGTTCACTGCCATGGTTCTTATAATCAGCTGTAATGAACTTTATTTCCTGTAGCACACATCTTAAACAAAGTGTCACTCAATGTACAGAACAAACTGCATGCATGTACATCGATTAGAAGCTCCTTTAATAAATTCCGTACACAATACACAATACACAATACATGTCACAACAGAACAGTTACTGTGTTAACTGACAAGTGGAAGTTAGTGGAATGTGAATTACTCTTACTTAGCATTCAATTCAGAGTCTAATAAAGAAAACATACTACATCACATTTCAGTCCAATTATTTTCTTCTGCTGCACTGCACGTTCACTAAACGTGTATATATGAATATTAAAAAGATAAAATATGCTGTACATTACTTTGTGCATTATAACAGCAAAACAGAGGGCATGGAAGGAAATTGGATGACAGAAAAACTTTCTTTATATTACAGATGTACGTATATGTAATATAATACTATCTTTGCACCCCCTATTGATGAAATTAAAACAAGATAACAAATATATATATATATATATGTATTGTAGACTGAACAGGTGTTTAAAAGGAATTACCAGCATGTTAATACTGACACTCCTCACTCTACCACCTAACTGGGCTCCAATATTGCATGTGTCAATGAAAGGATGATATGATCCAAATAGCTTCTATTTCTTCCATATCATAGCAAAGGTGCTTATTCTGCTTTTCCCCAAGTGATGGGCTTCCTCCCTAGTATGAGTGAAATTACCTAAAATTGTTTTCCTTGATTACTGGGTTTAATTCTTTTCATAACTCTAAGATTTAAGGGGAAAATGTGTTGAACAGAAAATGCAAGTATCATTCACTTCTACAATTTTTGTTTGAGACAATTTTCCCTTAAATAATTATTTAACCCTTCAGCGTGGGGGCATTTAAAACCCAGTTAATGCTGTGATGTGCGAAGGGTTTTCTACGGGGTATTTAAATTTTGAGCAGGACCCACTTCCAAGGAGATATTTGGTAATTTATATACAAGAGTAATTTCACATGAACATAAGACACAAGAAAGCATTTAGCTGCCTTTGTGGTTGCAGCAAAAAGCTAAGATGACCAACAGCAATGAACATTCCAACTAAGTTACCTGGAACAAAACTGCAGCCAGGAGACGGGGGTGTGGCTGTTGTGTTGACAGGAATTCCCCTATTACCTTGGTCATGATTTCTGATGGGGGGAAAAAATCTGTAAGCAGATTTGGTAGTACACCGCAGATCAACTCCACTTCAAATGGATAACCTTTCTTGATTCTGTTAATTGAGAAATTATATATTAACATTATACTCTAAATTAAGGAATGTTAAACAGTTAGTGTTGAGTACCACATTCAGATTGTGATTTGCAATCAACATTTATGCCCAAGACATAACCTTTTTCTCTATTTTCCATGGTAAATGTAGTAATTTAAAGCTTCTGATATATTTGTGTGTGTGTCCCCACTAATAACAACTGGCCACTTTTTATGACGTGAATTGTATGAACATTATGACAACAGATGGTATGCTACAAGTGTAGTCTGATTTATATCAGCTACTACAGATACTCTGGGAATAAACCTGAGAATTCACCTAACAGTGGTTTAGGTATGTAACAGGTAGCCTAAAAACAAGTGCATCTGAATATAAGGCTGTGTTCATGCAATGGTATTGCATCAATGTACATTAGAGGATGTTTCTGACCAATTAACCAGACACATTCAGAAACAAATATGAGGTGACCTTTGGCCCACAACAGTTACATCTAGATACAATGAAAAATCCACGTGACGGACTGAATTTAAACTGGAATATAGGAGTTTAAAGCTGTAAAATATTCCATTACACCAGTCACAATGCTAATATGGTGACAGACATCATTCTGCAGTCTGTGCCTTGATATGCAATATCTGAAATTCCACCTTGCAAAGGCTTATATTTGCTGCCTTTGTGTCACACAGATAAGAAATGTGACACAGAACTGTTCATCACCTATAATGCCCAGACCTTGCTCCCTACAATACACATGAGGTGCATCCAACTTTTTCTGGTGAAGGGCCACATAACACAACTAAGTGGGCCAAGCAACAAAACCAGGTGGCCGCAGGTTGGATAACCCTGATTTACAACTTCTTTTACCTGTCAAATAGACAGTAAGTAGAAGATATTTTAAGAATAATGATTCTTTGAAAAAAGCTGAAAATTAAGACACTATGAGGACTGCAGTTCATCAATGATTGAACAAAAAAAAAAAGGTCATTTTTTTGGACAGCTGCTACGATGGTAACCACACAAATACTGACGCAAAGAACTGTGGTAGATAAAATAGAAGATTTAACCTGAAATATTCTCATCTTTACTATTTAAAGTAATGTAATGCAAACGGGCTGAATATACTTCAAGCAACAGCTTAATAGCCACATGAACTGCGATGAATGTATGAAAACATTGTACAGGTGAAGACAGACTTTCAACACTATATGAAATGGAAAGACACAACACTTTTGAAGCTGTAAAAATTTCATGCAGTGAAACAATGTAACACTGTGTCTTAAGTGCGATCTATTAGCTTGATAATTTTTCCTCATAACGGTGAATTAGGCAACTTTATCACACAGTCAGGTTGTATATAAAAAAGTTACATTTGCTCTTCAGTTTTGAGCAGAATGCAAGTTATATGGATGGGGGGCAACTTCTCCAGATGTGGTAGGTGTGCGACATTCACCCCATACAAATTCATCCCTAATATATGTTTATGACCACATGATTGAATTTTGATGGCAAGCTGTTATCTCACTGTCACCTTGTAATGTTTCCACTTAACTTCAATGCACCTGTACTTGAAGAGTTGGTTGTGCTGGACTTTCTCAGCACACGGTATATGTGTTATTCTAGGCAATGATGCTGACAAGCAGGGTTTGAGGAAAATGCAATCATAGATACTGAATGACATGCTGCCTCTCTTAAGCACAGCTTCTTACTTTATTTTACATCATAATCTTATTTAGACAGTATGCTATCTCCATCATTCTACAGTGCTTTAAGACTTGATTGAAATGGCTGAAAATATAGTTATTAAAGAACTACTGGACAATCCATTTTCTGTGCATCCACTACACACTAAATTAAGAAGAGTAATCAGTGTAGTCAATTTATTACACCAACCAACTGCACCATATCATATGTGTATAAGTACTAAGGACATACCTCCAACATGTTTCAGTACAGGTGTACCATCTTTAGGAAGCACATAATGCCAGGTTTAAAACCAATGATAAGCTATTATTTACCTGGTTCTACAGTCTGTAGAGGCTCCAGTGCTAATGTCAATTACATATAAAAGGCAAAACTTGTACACACTTTGACATGTATTTAATACTTTGCATTTGGTTGGTACAATGAATTAAGTACATTTATCTAAAAAAATGCACAGAATGGACAACTTCAAAATAAGAGTAGTGAATAAAGGTCGAACTACTCCACCCATTACCCAATTTAATAACTCATCATAAAACTAAGACAGAACAGTTTACATTTTTTCATCTTTCAGTATGAAAAGGTTGACTGGTTAGCAGGACATGAAACAAACAAACAAACTTTATTTTTGGGCCTGCTTACATTTTTCTAACAAACATGAAGTATAGAATAAACAGGGCTTCTTGGATTTAAGTCATATGTCAAGTGCACAGCAAAAGCACTCAAAATTTCAAACTCATGTGCAGTGTTATATACAGTTAAAATTATTTGGAAAACAACAAACAGTTGACCCGCTCCTTGACGCTCATGGCAGGAACAACATCAGCAAGCATAATTAACAAGCGAAGATGAACATAGTAATATTTTGTTGGTTTATTGACATTGTGAGTTATTTAGCTAATCAAAAACTTCCATTTGGGGCCATGATGAGTCATCCACATCTTTAAAGGAAGGAAATTTCATGGAATTTCCCAGTGTTTTGAAAAATCATGGCCCACTGCTTGATAATCATCTGAATTCAGCTCCTGTTATTTAATCTCAAATACAAATTAGTTCTTTACTTAAAGAAATTTGCTATTATAAAACACAAATAATTCTAAAAGTTTGCATTAAATACAGATATTTACTATTCATTTATTTATTTATGTTACTGCCTTCTGTTGAGGAATAACTAATACCAATTTTTTTTTTTCACCGTGCAGGTTGAATCAATATACATTCATTTATAATACCAAATGCCATACAGTACACTCGAAGACTATGATAGACAAGGGGAGGACCAGTCATAACATATCCGAAAACATCAGCCACATAAAACGACATGCTGTCACAACACCATTATCACCATATATATAACACAAATAAGTAACTTAAGCAGAACTTTGAGGCTCCCTGATGATGGTTGAAAAATAGCAACCGAAACATGTTGGAGACTAATGAATGTTTTTAAAGTGTTTTAACCAAATAAGGTTTTACAATATTTTAAAGACAAAGTACATTTTTCAAAATTCCTACTGAAAATTAACCTAATGTTAACAGGCAGCACACCCTTGTTTCACACTAAGCAAATGCCACTGGCATGGACAGACCATTTACATTATGTCAATACATATTAGACACACACCTGTCAAAAATTGCAGACGTTTTTTCCATGGCTTGTATTAGCAGTTCCGGATCATGTTCCTTGCTGTTCAATTTATCTCCACTTTGCTTCAGACCTTCTGATCTTTCTGTTAAACATAATATCAAGTAAAGTGTTCTGTAATATGCACAAAACTTCAGAGACAGCCACACATACATTAAAAATGCAATGTCTCAAAAAAACACAGAGAACACAAGTTTAAGAAACTTAAACTGTGTTGTACTGTGTCAGAAACATGGTGGTTACAAGAGCTAGGTATTCCTCATCTTGCCCAAGTTAGACACCAATCTTGGATGCTAAATTTTATTTATAATCCAAATATTCCCACACTTCCTGTACTTAACACTTCATTTTAGGGACTCATCTGTCACTAAGAAGTTAATAACATATACACTTAACAATACACATTTAAATGTGTATATACAGGATGTCCCAGGGAAAATGAACCAGGCTGTGGGAGAACATTCCTTGGGTTAAATTACATTGAAATAAAACACCTATATCCAAAGTTGAACAGTTGCAGAGATAATTGTGAGAGAAGTTAAAAAGAATTAAAGATGTTATACCTTTACTGATTACCAAATACATATTAAGACTACCAGAAGTTTGTAGTTTCTGGAATGTTTACACTTGTACTTAACATCTGATTGATATTGGCGTGACATAAGGACAATTAATTAATTAGAAAAATTCGCACTAGTTTCATTTTCATCATTAGGTTTCCAAATACTTTACATAGCACACAAAAGTCCAGCAGTACTTAAGTACTTATTTAACACAACCAAGGGTGTATTTTGGTATACTACTTGCCAGTACTAAAATACCTGTTTCACAGTAAGTGTTTAGTGTCCTTAGCTGGTTGCTATGCATTTTCCTGCATGCACAGTAGGAATGGGTAGATGATGCAATGGTGTATGTGCTCTGTGGCTGCAAATATACGATGGTGCAGTGCTGTTCTTGAATCAACCTTTGATTCATATAATAATGCCTTCATGTAGCCTCAGAGATAGTAATCAAGTGGTGTAAGGTCTGGTAACCTTGGGAGCAATGCAAGGGTTCTGCCATGACCTATCCAGCGGTTCAAGAAAGATTCCTGTCAATACTCCCTCACATGCAGACAGTAATGTAGGGGGAGCCCCATCACGTTGGAAGTGTATATGACCTCTTACTAACTGAACAATCTTGTTAACTCATCCCGCAGGAAGAATTCATATGTGTCACCTGCTAAAGTGTTGTCAAAGACAAATGTTCCAAATGTTCCTTGCTATCAAGCAAACCACACCATACATGCACTCAAAATCTCCTTTGGGAATTGGCTACTCTCCTCTGATGTGGGTTTCTATCAGACCATGTATGCGAATTTTGTGAATTATTTATACCATCTTGGGTAAAGGATGCTTCGTCTGTATATACAATGATTCTTAAAAGCTGAGGATGAGCCTTCATTTAGTTGCACAAATCCATATATTGAGTCAGGTCTTCTAGTTCAAGAAGTTGAACCCTATGATCATGATAAGGGTGTAAATCTTCCTCACCTAGAGTTTTGACTTCTTTCTACCATCTCAAGAATATTCTCTCTTATGTTAAGTCAGACTGCACACAGACACTTGGAAGACAACCAGTTTCAGGCATTGTTAGGTGAACACTTGAAAATACACCCTTCGATGGATGCCTCTGGTTGGTCTTCAGTATTGTACTACAGCCACACATGTATTGCCACCGCAAAATCCATACACAAATTCATGTCACAATATTCAGTGTGGGAAAACACAAAAGGCATGGTTACAACACCTCACAATTAACTGAAACAATGACAAATGCTGATTGTGAAGTTGCAGCAGCAATTTACTTGGCCTGGCTGTCGACTCAAGGATGGACATGCAGAGTGTACAGATATTGCATGAAGCTGAATGATTATAGTATATGGAAGAGCAAGGAGACCACATTCTTCTCTTGCCATTACCTCTGTTATTGTTCAAATTTGGATACAGGTGTTTTTGGTTATTTCAAAGTACTGTAACCCAAGGAATGTTCTCCCAAAATCTGAGTCATTCCCTGGGACACCTGTATATAGTTAAACTTCAAGCAGCAGAGTACTTCTTAAGGAGACAAACATTTGTTCAGATTGTTAAAATATTCTGCACCTTTTATAAAACTTGAAATTTTACTAACATTTTTACCACAACCCAGGACTGAGTTTTTATAATTCAGCTGCTGAATTCCTACCTGTATACATACAAGACAGAAGCAGTTGCAGTGCAGGAACTGCAATGGTTGGGTTTGGATGTCGCATCCGTTCTACGGCCAGCTTCATTACTTGCTCAGCTACTTTTCCTCCTACAGTGCCAGTCACCACCAACCTCTCAAGACCCTGGATGCAACATCAATTTACTTGTAAAATCAGCCTCTGTATGTTTGTGAACAAGAGGAATCAACACTTAGGTAGCGAGATCCATGTTTCAACACTACTTGTATCTAATCCTGTCTCCAGACTTGGTGCTAAGTCAGTTCTATCCATCTCCCACCTCTCTTTCATGTTATATTTGTTTCTTAATTGACCAAGTGGCCAAGTGGTTCTCTCTGCAACATCCTCCATGTCTACCCCTTCCAGCTGTGTTCCCATCCCACTGCATTCTCCTACATTTCACTGCTATGACAAAAAAAGGTGACATTTATTAATCACTGTGTTCCTTCCTCAGTAATTTCCAACCGAATTCATCTTTCTCTGAGGTCCACATATTATCCTGAGCAATTTACTTAAAAACATATGCCATTTATGACTGTTATCACGTACAAAGAACACATTTGAGAAAACACATCTGTTCCTCCTGACAGATGAAAGGGTGTGGAGTCACCCACACCACTGGGTCTTATAGAGGCTGTTCTTTTGATACACAGGATAACCATCTGTCCAACTACATTCACATTTTGTCAGCAGAAGACGGCACACATAAAAAAAAAATTGTGGGAATATCTGTTACGACCTTAAACTCGGACACAAAGAAGAATCAAAATTAATGACTCCACAAAAAAATAACAATCCGAATCACAAATACTGACTGGGAAGAAAGCAAAAATTCATCTCAGACATGTGGTATCATCTGCCTGTTGCTATGGGAGAAAACTTGACCTGACAAAAGAAAATAAGAAAGACATGAATGAAGAATGTACTGGAACTGGGACAGCACAGGCAGTACAGTGCTGAACAACCACAGAATAGTGGCTTGACTCCTGGTATGGGCAAAAGATTTTTCTCTGGGGCCCAACCAATGGGTAAAAGGTATGTTCTGGAGGTGAAGGAGCACGAAGCTAACCACACCTAGTTCTATGATTAGGAATGAATGGAGCTGTATCTCCACACCCCCATATGGCTTGCAATGGGACAACTGTACCTTTACATTCTGAAGAACTAAAAACATACTGTTGGGTTTTGCCATTACCTGCTATCTCCTCATTCAACGAGGGAAAGAAATGATTCCTCAGAATCTCTATATTTTGTAAGATTTAGTACAAACTGAAATCCTTCATCGCCTTAGGAATACAGTCAGAAGGAAATGGATAAAAAAATAGAGAACCAACAGTTGGTTTCTTCTCCTTTGTGACAATGCTCTGGCACATTGGTCAGGTTTGGTCAAGGATCTCTTAGCAAATAACAATGTGAGAACAATGGAGCTTCCTTGCCATACTCTGCTGATCTGGCTCCAGCCGATTTTTACCTGTTCTATTGCCTGAAATAAGCACTGAAGGGAAGGCGCTTTGGTGATGCTACTGACATAATAGAGAATGGGATAGAAGAGGTGACAAGGCTTTCACAAAATGGCTTCCAACACCTTTACAGTCACTAGCAGAAGTGTATGGCCGCACAAGGGTACTGTTTGGAAGAAAATGTAGCTTAAATGATTGTACTGTTATGTATTTCTCAGTAATAAAGTGATTCCAGGAACATTTTGAAACTATCACATATTACCTGTGTCCAAGGTGATGAAGACAATAAAAAATATTTACCTACCAACTGTATTCATGACATGCTCTGTAACACAATACCTCACAAGGTCACACAACTGAATGCCAAAGAGTAGCTAGTATGTGGTACTGTTCATCAGTTACTGTTATTGGCAATCAAAATTTCCAACTTTTGGTGAAAAAGTATGGTCAAGACACAAAAACAGAATCCTACCTTCACAGATTTAATCTGGCAGAAAATAATTATGGAACATATACGTCAAGATGCAACTACACTAGATATCTTTTAGGAAACATTTAAACAAAATGTTAAATTCAAATAGTGGAAATTCTCATTATGTCAGTTTAGTACAGATTTATATGGGGATATTCACACAAAATGGCATATGATCTTACCTGGAGAAGTGCTAAATGTACACTTGGAGGCAAATTATTGGCAGTGACCAACGTTAGGGCCAACTGCAACACTGCTGGAGCAACCTCAGTGTCCATAATTTGTTCCTCCACATTCTCTAGCAGGAAAAATACCAAACCCCACATCACCAGCTGATGCTCTTCACTGTGGCTATTTGGACTATAACAAAAATAAATTCACTAATAACTGTGGTGACAGCTACATGCAGCTTACAGAAGTAACCATGTAAGAGGATGTGAGGGAAATGGTGACATCAACAGTATGCGTAGCAACCTTGCTGCATGACATACAACTCAAATCTGTTACCTAGAACTGTGTGTGTGATTCAATGAATATAGGCACAAACCAAAAAAATATTTATCATTAAATGTAAATTAAAAGAAAAACATACTTTTTAAAATAATCCCTCTCCTTTGCAATGTACCTGACCCACCGGCCCCCCAGCTTGTGAATTCCCACCCCAGACAAAAAGCCACTTGCTTTCTGCATAAACTTCAATAATGACTGTACATATCTCAGGGGCAGGGATACATGTATGGAGCACTGGTGGCATGCTAAGTAACAAGAAACATCTAAGTACTCACAGAAAAACCAGCTACAGACTCACATTGCACACTATTAACTATAAATCCAATGCCACCAGCCCTGGGATTGACTCAAGGCAAGAATTAATTATTTAACCATGCACAGGGTATTAACGTATTATGCTATTCTAACTTCAATACTGAAATGACAAAAGTAACCCAAAATAAAGGGCAAATAAGAAATGATTATTATGAGACTTCATGTAAAACATATGTGAGTGTGAATTATCAGATAGGGATATACAGCATTATGTCATCACTTGGAAGTTATTACATGTTAAGGTCAGCACAATTCTGGTATTCATTCAACTGGTTCAAAAGTTGAGAGTGGGGGAGAGAAATGCAAACACAGGTGTGCACAACTATGTTCATGTGTGTGTCCCCCCTCCACACACACACACACACAAACATGAATGTACACACATGTGGACACAGTGATCACAAACTTATTTCCTTTTTACAAAGGATGGTGGGTTTTTAAGTGATCAGTTTGCACTTTTCTGTAAATTTAAGGTTCTTCTATCATACAATAATGCAACAAAGTTCTACATTATTTCTGTGACATCTATTCTACTCACAAATTAATTTAATCCATATTAAAGGCAGTACCTCTAATCATGTCCCAAGCATGGTTTTCATCTTATCAATGGTGGAATGTGAGACAGGCGGCCAGTCATGTTCTTTTAAAGCATGTCATTTAATGATGCTGTCAATTGCTATGAGTATACAGAGTTGGTGACAGATGAATGAATGAGCATGGAGCACAGGAAAAGCAAGGTATTCAGATAAAAACCTGTCCCAGTGTCACTTTGACGAACAAATCACAATGGACTGGCCTGGGGTCAAATCCAGGACAAATGGTGACAGGTCCTGAATCATATTATGAGTCAGGTGTCGAAGGTGCATTGCATGTGCATGCACACACGTGTGTGTGTGTGCACACACATGTGTGTGTAACCTGTAGAATAAAGTGTGTTCATTTGCAGTACTTTTGCAAAGTAAGCATTATGAAAAGAATGTTGTCCAAACATTTGTTAAAAAAACCATGTGTAAAAGAAAAGTATTCAAAACAGATGGAAAATATCAAATTAACAGGTTCTGTGCTGGACAGGAAGAAAACACGAAAATGTTATATTTTTAGCTGAAGAGAAACTGCCTGACACTACACTTGAAAGGCTGCAAGTCCCAGGAAATCTTGGTGCCAGCTGGCTCTTCAAAGTGGGGTCTTAAAAACCTCAGCTTACAGGACAACAAAACTTTCAGAACTACAGCACATAAAATTAGAATCATATAACAAATCACTCCTCTAGATTAGGAAGCAAGCCAATACTGAGGGTGGTCTGAAGAATCAGTAGCCTATTTCTTGATCTGAAAATGTTTTTCTCAGATAATGCATGGTTAACATTAAACTGGACAATAAACGACCAGAATAACTCATATTAGCATTTTAAACATCCTCATGCAATTCATAAAGTTCCTCTGTATTACTTTAAAAGTCAGAGTTTTGTGTGTAGAGAGTACATGCAGTACCATATGGCCAATGTTTGGGGGGGGGGGGGGGAACATCCAAGATAACCCAAAAATTTGGCCCCCCCACACACCCCACCTTAAATTTTTCCCTTTTTTTTTTGTGGGGGACCCGAAAAAAAAGGTTTT
>Ga0136643_10008152_pt1 | contig 15276 bp, 7 predicted proteins | sample TergutLab28metaG_FD_96883 | JGI IMG/M metagenome (GOLD analysis project Ga0136643, IMG submission 96883) | Labiotermes labralis P1 segment gut microbial communities from Petit-Saut dam, French Guiana - Lab288 P1 (version 3) (version 3) | ecosystem: Host-associated > Arthropoda: Insects >... | reverse complement strand
ATTTTGTTTTTGTACTAGATATGGTCATTTTATATTTTCTTGCTATAAGGTTCAAGTAGTGTGCCATTGTTTGTAAATCATCTTCTGATGTAGCCATTAAAATCTGGTCGTCTGCATAAAGTAACGTATTCACTAATTTCCTGTTGTTTAGTTGTATACACTTCTTTATCACTGTTTTGAATTCCTGTATTATTTTATTAATGTATATGTTAAATAATACCGGTAAGAGGCCGAATCCCTCTCTTCCTCCTTTGTTTATGTGTATTGGTTCAGATATAGCAGTATAGAACATTATGAAAACAAATTTGTTTTCCTCCTTTTAATGAGTAAATAATTAAGCATTAAAATGCGTCAGCTGTACGTACATGGGTATGCGCGTGTGTTTGTGCTTGTGTGTTTATATATATGTGTGTATATGTATTCGTTTATTTATTTAATATGCTTTGTGGACGGTCCGTGATCGAATCCCTGTGGGGACGAGATTTTCCGCCCGTCCAGACCGGCCCTGGGGCCCACCCAGCCTCCTGTAAAATGGGTACCGGATCTTTCCCGGGGGTAAAGTGCGGCCGGGACGTGCTTCTGACCACTCACCCCCTTCTAGTGCCGCGGTCATGGAAGAGTAGAGCTATACCTCTACCCACCCTCTGGGCCACACCGGGCCTGTAACGGGATCACTTTACCTTATATAAAAACACACCACTCTGTAACAATAGAGAGGAATAAGGATTATAAATCCCATTTGGAGGTTAGTAATAAAGGAACAAATAGGGAATATGATAAGAACATACATCAGAAGAACAAGCAGTATTTACAGCAGGGCATTGTTTTCTTAGATACTAGGTAGGTAGGTGGGCAGGTGGGTAGGTAGTAGATGGATGGATGAATGGATGTATGTGCGGGCGTGTATATGCGTGTGTGGGCGCGTGCGTGCACGAGTCCTTTGATATTTTCCTGCATATTATATATATATATATATATTTGTGTGTGTGTGTGTTTTCATCAAATTGATAAAAAATCTAGGGTATGCCAAGTCACGCTCATGTCCTTTCCATAACATGTAGTTTTCATACACAATTACGTGGGCTGCAGCTCTCTGTGTGAAATTGTGTAATCTGAACAACAGAGACGAAATTTGTTTCACCTTTTCAACAGAGAATGAAGATGAAAATGCAAAATGAGTAAAGGAGAGTAAGATCACTGGCGAAGAATAAAGGTATGAAAGAGAAGATCTGCCTTCAATTTTAAAACGTTTTTTTTTTCTACTAGTAAATGAAAGAGTTGTACTGGGATGGATGCAGACCGCGTGGGAGGGAACACTTCCGAGATTGGAAGGGATACAAATAAAAGGTGACATCACTTGAATTAATGACATTTTCAGTAAAGAGGAAGAAAAGTGTGGAGCAGCAACTCTGTCAGAATTCCGAAACGTAATAAATTCTGTAATGTGCAGAGAGTTTGTAGTCGCGCATACAAATGAACTGATCGTTTTAGATGCCAGATTTAAAGTTGTTTTCTAAGGATCAAATCGATGGGCATTACGCAGCTTCGAATTTAATCCATTGTTGCGACAGTATACATTATATTGCTATTTCCCATTTAGTAATTGCTATTTTCTGTTTATTGTCTAATGGCACAAAAACAACATACTGCAGAATCTTCGGCTTTTTCAGGCTCAAATAATATGCCACATTTTTTCCTATTGGAAAGTGCAATGTTTGTTCAGAATTCGAAACTTTTTATCATTTCAATGCACAACCGTTGTGTCTGACACTCCGTGAATATGGTGTCAAAATACAGTTTCCATGCCATGAAAGCATGTAGGGAGAGTAGAAATATAGCTCTACTGCATCTTAACCTCGGCGCTAGATGGTCTCCGACCGCTTTGGCCCCGGGAAAGGATCCCAGTACGCATCGAATAAGAGAGGGGTTGGGCCTCAGAGTCATTCTGGGTATTTTGATGATGAAACATTCTGATTTACCCAAAAATATATTCAAACTCTTTCCCGTGTTGTACTACAGACCTAACACAGGATATGAAGCCATTTACTCCATATTGTGTCAATATTTATGATATAGCTACTGTGTACAGTTACACAGTTATTTACCTTGCATTCTGGTATCCAGAACGCTGTGAAGACCGAGCATGTTAGGGAATGAATAGATTTAACATGAGCACCACGTAGTTTCAGGGTGAGTGTTTTGCTTGCCCCTGTCCTTCACACTACCTTCACAAGCTGAAAGCATTTACTCTGAGTGTTTCCCATGGGTTTCTGCGTGCTGTTCTGCTATATTTCTTGTATACACCCCTGTAAACGCCATCGAACATGATGTGTGCCAGCAGGAAAATTTGTCACTTCATATAAAAGAAAAAGCAGTTTTGAAAAATATGATGCTAACAGTCATAATAATCAACAGAATTTAAATGTAGAGGAAAGAATCTCTGTTAACAGGTTGGTAAGCCTTACTAAATAATCAGTTTGTAGTAAGGAACAAATAAGTTTCCCATCAGAGCAACAAATAAAGCCAGTCTGTAAAATTAAAGGAAAGTTCTTAAGTGAAGGAACAAAACACACAAAACAACTTAATGCCGCAAGAAATGTTTCAGAATTGTTCTACAGCCTCAAACTTCAGCTTCTGGTACCCTCATTTCTACAGCCCTCCTGTCTCCTCCAGATATTCCTGACCAAAGCTCCCCACATACAGACTTTACTTGGAAGGTAAAACTGTTTTATGTAATATTTAAATTTGTTTTAGTAGACATTCACTTTATTAATATTTATTTCCGTCAACACAACTATATAATATAGGCATGAGTTAAAGCTAACGCAACATGTTTCGACTTAAAAAGTCATCCTCAGGCTAAGCTAAGAACCATGAAGTTCTTTACAGTGTGGTTGAGCGCATTTGGGATTTTTTATTATATAGTTGTGTTGACGGAAATATGTATTAATAAGTGAATATATAGAATCAGTACACAACGGGATGACTTCGTTCAAATTGTTTTAGTAGATTTTAGGCATGTTGCTCCAAACGACAAGAAGACCCATTACCCAGAAGACTTCAAGTCCCAAGCATACCAATTAAAATATCCTACACCTCTAATGTAATAATGGCAAGAGAAGCAATAATAAATCAGGTCCTGCTGCTTGTGCACAGGGCTGACAGTTTTACCAACTTCATGTGCCACATGCCTAGAAATTCTGGGAGCCTGAACCTCTTGGGAACCTAAGGGCCTATCCAAAACTGTAATTGATAGCTTTACCTTGTAGCTACCGCTTCTTAGTGTGGGCCTGTAGTTGTATTTGTAATTGAAAGTGTGTTAGTCTTGTCTCAATAAATACCGAAAACCTGTAAGATCATTCTGTATTGTGCCATATGTATTTACATAAGAACTGAGCATGTAAGTTAAATATGTAACGCCCCACAGAAACTAGTTTAGTCTTTCCACTGTAATTCCAGGGTATGAGTTACTTGCATAGCAGTGACGTTCGGTCCCATGGCTCACTCAAGTCATCCAACTGTGTGGTAGACAGCCGATTTGTTCTCAAGATCACAGACTTTGGCCTGCACAGCGTACGCTCGTGTGCAGAAGGTGCTGATGACAAGGACTCCTATGCTTACTGGCACAGTAAGTAGGCCATACAGAAAGTGCACGCTTATTTGTTGCATGCAAACATTATGTGCACTGGAAAGATGAGAGAGGCATACAAAATTTTGGACAGAAAATGTGAAGGAAGAGATTACTTGGAAGATTTTTTGTTGGGAGGATGATATTAAAATGGAACTTTGTGAGCTATGGTGGGAGGGTGTGGAATGGACCAGTGGGGAAATCCAGTGACCACTGTAAAGCATCTGCATGTTTCATAAACAAGGGAGAATTTTTACATTATCTGAGCCAGTATCAACTTCTTAAGGCCTTTGGTATTAATTAATCATAGTGCCTTCATCATCGATTCATGTTTTCTTCCTGGTTTCTATAAATTATGTCTGAAGCTTTGTTTTATGAAGAGTGGCACAGAGCAGACAAGCACATTTCAGAAGGCACTTTTGTGCTACGACTAGAGGTTGGGGGGGACAAAGTCCGCACACTGTGAGAGTGGTGATGTCATGTAATTTAAAAACTTGTTCATTGGTAATTGATCGGTAGATTATGTAGTGTGGTAATGAGCACAAAAAGCATTTTTCTGTATTGGGTACCCCATAGCTGAAGTTCAAGGTTTTACAAACTTTTTAATCTTATAAAAGTTATTATTCTGTCCCTAATAGTCTTTAAGTGGCATGCTAAGTGGTTCTCTGTTCACAAACAGGCCTCTGCTGGGTTAATGTTTTCACTTAAAATACTGCCATTATATACAAAGTAAAATTCCTAATAGACATCCAATGAATATTACAGATATGATGTTCCATATGTGTAGTCATGTAGGTATCTGATATTTAGGGTCATCACAGTGACAAATAATAAGATTATGAGCTTGAAAGATGTACTGCCACATATTTCAATACCTCGATACTTGCTTGAAGATTCATGTCACCTGTGACATGTTGCTGTGTCTAGAAAAGACTCATCTGAGACATCAGGAACTACTCACAGAGTGACACACCATCACATCCCAGAAAACCTGAATCTCCAGCAACACAACAATGCGAATCTCGTATCTCGCATGTTTCCTGTTGGTTTGCTTATGGCCCAGAAGATCACAGTCTAAACATTCCAGTATTGTAAGAAAGTGAGATCCCCCAAGGTGACTGCACTACATGTGTGATGTAGCTAACAAAGTGGCTAGCGTACAGACTGGACAATCAAGGAATCATGGTTTGACTCCTGGCAGTGGTCTTTTCTCCAGAGCATCCAGCTTGGCTCCTGCACCCATCCAGCCTCCTATTCAGTGCGTACTGGAGATTTTTTCTTTGGGGGTAAATGGGCAGGAACATGAAGGTGGCAGTATACCACTAGCTAGCCCTAACATGCAGAGTGAGTGGAGCAATAACTCCACTCCCCCATGTGCCTTCATGGTGTGTACAAGGACAATATGATCATACCTTTCCTTTTCTTTACTCTATTTTTAAAGTCCTTTCTGTCACATTTTGTACATCACCTTAGCCTTGAGATTTAGATGTTTTGCAGATGAACGACTTGTATGGGACATTAAGTCTCGTATATCATCAAATGTGTAATTTGACTGCTGTCTTGGCATTGTTTGTAGTGTGTAATTAATAATTAGCCATAGAATTATATGCTGCAGTATGAAAACAATATTAATTTTCATAAAAATCTAACATTTATTTCAAAAACAAAATGAGGATGTACTCACACAATTATGTTGTTGTCCTGCAGCAGGGTCAACAAATTTTCCAAAAATGTTGGAGCCACCTCAAACTTTCAGGAACCAGAAAGGTTACATGAAGCAAGTTACATACTGAGGACCCACACATGTTAGGCGTCACCACATATAGTTTAGTTGCTGGGGAGACATGATACCCTGGATTTATGTAGCCCTGTACTAAAGCTTTCTGTAAAATAATACGATTGTCAGTTCCATCGCACATTCGTGGAAATGCTGAGTGAGGCATGGGAGATTCTTTTTTGCTGTAAAACTCTTTTATGGATGCACTGTTCTTATTCCATGCCTGCTCTAACTTTGTGAGGGGCATTTTTTACCTGAAACATGTAACAGTATACTTAATTTGTATGGCATTTCAAAATAATGAATGGTTTGGGATGATGTACACAATGCAAATTATTTGCTTGCCAAAAATTGGACTGTGTTGATTTGTGTTGGTATAGTGTGTAGTGAATGTGTTACTAGTATGGGCAGGACTGTCTGATGTTTCTGTATTGTTGTTGTATTTTTGTTCTTGTTTAGTGAAGTATTATTTTGAAAAAGGGGTCAAACTTGACTACGTGGCTTTCATCAAGGTGTTTTTTGTATTAAAAGTTAGATGTTGCTCCTCTTCATTGAACTTGTGTAGTCCCATCTTCACATATTGCAATATTTCTATTATGTTGTTACCACTTTCATGTCATCTATTTAGAATATGTGTCTTTATTATGCTGTATGGCTTGCAGTTGTTTGTTGAATTGAATTTGGAATGACTGCCTGGTTGTTGAACATATTACTGGGGGGCAGTGTATGCAATTTAGTTTGTAATTACAACAATTCTGAAATTCATTGCCCTTTTGGTTTTATTACTGTAAATTTTTGGATGGAATTATTTTTTCTAAATGCTATTTTTATGTCATTGTCCTTAAAAGTCTAGTTACTGGTTCTGTCTCTTTTGTAGTGTATGTAACAGTTGCTCACTTGTTTCCATATCATTTTTATTTTCTTACTTGTGTAAATTTGACAAGTTTTGTGCAAGAACACTGAATGGTTTCTTATTATCATATTTAAGTGAAAAAATGAAACATTAACATCTTCATGTTTTAGTCTTTACATTGTCAAATAGCAGAAGGGAAGACAAAAGATTCTGAAGCAAACATTGTCAGGATTTAATCTGATCCTAACTTCCTGTCTTTAGGTTTGTGTCTTATGTGTAGATGTTGGAAGTGTTATACCAACCAAATAAATATTGGCTTTTCTTTTCTCATCCATTTTTTAGCTACAGGGAATATTTAAGTTACATAGCATCACACTGTCCACTCTATTCTTATTGCCACTGTGAGTCCTCTACATCACTCTGTAATTAGACATTTACTCAGATGATGGTGGCTGCAGAATGCTTGGAAACATTATTACTGCTGCAACATAAAATTCCACTGAAGGTTGAATGCCACAGTTACATATCTTCTGTTACTGTCTGCAAGCTTTTGATTGTTTAGTGTTATCTGAAGTTATCTCAACTGTACCAAATTATCAGAAGGTGTCTGACTTGTTTAAGTATTTGGTTGCTGGAAATAATACTAAATTTGTATGTTTTCAGAACAGCTGTGGACAGCTCCTGAATTGCTACGCACGGAGTCACAGAGGCCTCCTGAAGGTACTCAGAAGGGAGATGTGTATTCGTTTGCAATCATAGTGCATGAGATCATTACACGGCAAGGTCCATTTTACTTGCACAACATGGATCTCTCACCACGAGGTGAGTTTTTTAGCATTTTGCACATAAAGGCTGGGTAATCAAGGGATTTGCTTTAATGGTTTCAATATTGATCCATTAGTCATAGCGCTCTTACTGATGTTCTTCTCAGTAGCTTTATTCATCTGCCTAGAAAGACATCCCTATCAGGGCATCTTCTTTGCATATTTGTAATAAAATATTAAAATTTGAAGATTTTGGAATATGGTGCATAGGTGTTGACTGGTAAATAGTTACCAAATATCAAGGGAGCTTGCTGTCATCCATGTAGCCCAAGACTCTTGGTAACTATGTATCAGTTGATATGGCAACAATATCCCAACACATTAGAATGCAATTCAACACCACTGTTAGAAACTCAGAACTCACATCTTAAAATTTGCTGTAACATGCTACCAAGTTTGGTCCAGGAAAGTTAATTATATCAGTTATACATTTATATGCATGTGCACATGCACATGCATGCATGCACACATACACAAACACACACAGACATAAAATTCATGATATTCAAAAATTATTTTAAAAAATATATTATCAATTAACAGAATCAAATTCTGTCTCATAGGGTTACAATGAATTAGTTGAACAAGCTCTCTGATGGAAACTATGGAACCTGAGTGTTTGTGTAATAGGCCTACCCTCAAATTTAACAACATAAGTCAAATATTGTGGTCTTATGAATTGTGCCTTCCAATAGTTTGGTGATAAGTATAGTTTTTAGGAATAAACTGCTGCCACCATCTTTAGGACAGCTGATATCCTCCAAAACTACCTACCAAAGTAGGTACATGAAATCACGTCCCAGAAGACTGTAATCTCAGTATGTTGTGCCATGACAAGCCCAAACCTGTCGTCACAGTGCAAATACAGCAATACTAATTGTCAAGAGTGTCTGCATTGTTTCATATTACCTGGTCTGTCCTTGTCATTTGTAAGCAGACCTGCTCATTGCTTAGTTGTTTACTTAAAGAGGACATCTATACATTTCCATCTACCAAGATTCCAGTTTGAGACATAGATATTTTGCAGATACAGTCTTGTCTATTTTAGGTAAATTGCTGGAACTCTGTTTTTGCAAACTGAATTTCTCTTTCCGAAGGTGAACCCACAGAGTGCTAAGAGCCAAAAAATATTTTTTTTTGTGCTGCCTGAGATACATATTTGTCCTACCAAAAAATGTAAACTTCTTTAAAACCTCTACTGTATGTTGTTGGTCTTGAAAATCTGATTTGTATTTAGTTTCTGTAAATTTCCAGGTGTATTGGAATAATATGGCCAGAAATTAAATTTGCTCAGCAGCTTTTAGTTGACATTCCCATGACCATATTTAATCAAAAACCATCATGTAGTTTTGTAGTGAAAGTGCAGAAGTGCAGATGAACACAGCATCCACATGCGGTATCAGTGTTGTGCATTTTGTGCAACACAACTGAAACAAAAACTCCAGCAGTGTCTCTAATGCAGGTATAACTTGTAACAGTCTTGCTTTGTCAACATGTAAAATGCAGTTAAAAAGATTTTATATAAATTATATTCACCTCAATATATTGAATGTTATCAACCATGTTAGTTCACGTTTATTCACCATTTACATATCAAAGGATTACTAAATCTCAGTAAATGTCCCTGGTCAACTTGCTAATTAGTGATCCTGTTCACTTAACTACAAGCAGCTTGCTACTTTGATGTGTGCTTATTTCTGCACTCTTTTCACACATGATGGTGGGATTTTTTGTACAGATGTTATGCATTTTTAAAGGTTTATGTACGGATGTATTACTTTTCTGTGAGTTAAAATCATCAATATTTGTTTGGTATTTTCAACCGGTGCATACTTTCCCTTGCATTTACAGAAAGTTTCATTATTCCATATATGACCAGTGTTCTTTCTTTCCATGAAGGGCTCATATCCTGTATCATACCAGTTCTGACTACATAACTTGAGCAATTCATGTGTATGTGTATTTTTATTACTCATTGCAACATATCTAACATTCATTTTTCAAGATGTTTAAAAATTATAAAATTTTTCCACTCGTTTAGGAGTGGAGAAATTGCTTTTGGTGAAACTTGCCATGAATGTGAAATTACATGGTTACATTCAAGTGACGTTTGATGAGTCACACGTTCAGATTCATCAAATCAGGTGTGAGAGTTTCCATGCTTAGAAACACTTAGTAAGTCTAGTTTACATGATTATATTGAGTATCAGGATTAGTAATGTGTTCAACAAAATTTAATTTTATAGTCCATGAACATGCTTATTTAAATCCTAAAAATTAATTCACTATAATATTATATTTCAAAATCTTATAGTAACAGATTTTGAAGAAGCTTGTTCCATTAATGTTGCAAATCGATACATAGATGTGGAGGAACATATTTATGCCATATTTTATGAAACAGTACTACTTCCAGTTAGAATTTTATACAAATTCCATTCATGCACTTAATTCGCTTAAATACTGAATAACTTTCAGTTATGCCCACATAATTCAATTAGGTGTGTCATACCTATGTAATAAGAACCAACAAAATGCACACTTTTTACATTAATGCATGCATGAAATAAATACCATAAAACTGCAGGTACAGGTCTTCCTGGGGACGAAAACTTGGATGTTCGAAACATGTCGAAGACAATGTAATTTAATTCAATCATTAATGTAAAAAGTGTGCTTTTTGTTGGTTCTTATTACATAGGTATATCACAATGTGCGGTTCAAGAAACGTAAAATAGGTGTTTTACAGTTTCATCTATGTAAAAGGGATATATTATATTTTATGTTAGTTAAGAATGGAAATTTTGGTGTGTTTTGAATTAAGTGTTCAGAAAGGGGACCAAAGAACTCATTACATTTGTCTGCCTGTCCACTCATATGCAGTTAACATCTCCAGACTGATGAACAGGCATTCATGTAATGTGATACTGGGGACATGGACTGCACTGTTGGTCCAGTCCAGTTAGGGTTAGAATAGCATGGTAATGACTCTTTACAAAAAACTCATACAGACGTGAATGTTCACAACTCAAGTGTAAATTGCTAAGTATTTAACGACATGAAAGTCCCATGAGAAAGTCATCACAATAGGGAAGCATGTATCTCACTCCCAGTACACCTTTTCCCATAATTCTTACAGTTTTGAATATAATTTAGTAAATGGAGTGAAAACTCCATATTTTTATACTATGTTAAATTTTCTGACTCATGAAGTATTATTTAGTTAAATGTCAGGCGTCACACTTTGTACAGTGCATAGGGCGACACATGCCTGTTATCATTGTGTTGGGATATTGTAGAGAACCATTGTGATAAAGCTGTGAGCATGAATAGAATCGTTGGTCCCTTCATTTAATGTGTTCAGAATCTAATTTCATGTTCATTATGAAAAAGATGCATTTTTTTGTGGGCACCTCCAATTTGTTGTGTCTTTGCGGTGAAAACTTATGATTTACACAGGAAATATCTGCATTGTGACCATGCAGGTTATGTGTTTGAAGATGGAAGAAGTATCTTAATTTCAAATGCTAGAACCCAGAATGCTGGAACATGAATCATCCTCACTATGAACATCATAAATATTCGTGAACTCTAGGAAATAATTCGATGATGCTTAGGAGCAATAAAATTATCATTGAAATAATATGGTAATTATTACAAATAAGTCCAGGGAAAAGAGTCCTTCTTGAGAAGCTGATTGTAGTTCAGCTGATCGAGAATTCTCTGCCTTGTATGTCACTTGGAATTTTATTACTGTGTTGCTGTCTTAATACTAGTGTTTCACTGGTTCCTGTCCTGAATCTGATGAATCCAGTCCTCAACCTCACATTCATCATCATCCATCACGAGTTAGTACTTACCCCTTTAAATTCCGAGTTAATTCCCATCTGCCTTTTGCTAGCACTATTCGGAGCTCACCATATTCTCCACGTTAACAGGCAAAGGGTTCATAGGCCTGTTTCGACCTAAAAGTTCATCTGCCATGAGTACTAATACCATCCTTTTACATGTTTGGCTTTCATCCATTTTAATATCATACTGCCATTTGTGCTTAGATCTCTCAAGAGGTCTAATTGCTTCAAATTTTCTGACCAAAACTTTGCACATGTATCATAGCCATGAGGGCACATACCGTACCTACCTTATCGTCTTTCATTTGGTCATGCTTATAACATTTAGTAAAGCGTTTGTAAATTATGATATCCATTATGCAGTTTTCTGTACTGTCCTGTTTTTTCGTCCATGTTAGGTCCAAATGTTACCTCCGCCACTATGGTAAAAAAAATCCTCTTAGTTTTCAGTTCATCTTAAAGCGAGGGACATCAATTTTCACGCCCATACAAAGGGACATATGTAGTACAGTTTGTATGTTTCCAAGTAGGAGAGACAACGTTCGTTGCAGTCAGAGCAATAACACTCCTTCGTGCCCGGGAGGTCTCGGGTTCAAATCTAGGTCCAGAGAATGGCTATCCAGACATTCATTTTGTAGTTTCCCTCAGTCCCTTCAGGCTAAGAACCCTATAATACTTCAGATTAAGTCATGACCGTTTCTTTCCAAATCCTTCCGAACGTCATTAATTATTGTGTGATTCGGTGTTACATAGTCTTAGCTACTGACAGTCATAAAACAAACCGTGCGTTAAAAAAAAGTCTGACAATGTAGCACGTAAGCACGTGTTACAAGCAGAGCTATTGATCTCGTCTGTCGTACAGGCCCTATTGTTTACGTCACAACCACTTGTTGTTCCTTTCACGCCCCTGGCGGGAGACGCCAGAACTACTACGCCAAACGCCTTAACTGCTTGTTGCAAATAGTTTAAAATTCTGCCGGTTTGTGTCTTGTGAAGCTGGTCAGCGTCGACGTGACCTCTCACATGATATCGATATATCGAAGCTGAGGGTAGGATGCGCAGGATTCTAGAGCAAGTTGTAACCGGGAGCGTTGATCGATTGGTCCAGCAGTAGCGCCGGTGTCTGAGCGACGGGAAGTCGCGTTCATAGCGACGAAGTTTTAGGTTAGTGGGGCAAACAGTGGAACATGTCTGGAGCATCAGCCGATTCCCTGAGGTTGCCTATAGTTGGGGGCGGTAGTGGGTCCCCTGGAGGCGGCGGAAGCAGTCCTGGGGATGTCCCGTCTCCACGCCACGCGCTTAGCCCTCTCCTTGAAGTTCGTCGCCCGCACTGCACACTCAACTGTGCTTCGTGTACTGCCGTACTCGAAGAAAGATTTAGGCACAGTAAGTACCAACGTTAGCCAGGCGCAGGAATACCACAGTTAAACAGGCACAGTTTTCGACTTTTCTCTTGGTTTTTTAATATTTCCATGTATTTCTGTCGATGTGGACACTTTCAATTATCTAATTCGATGTATTCCTGCCCACAGATAACTTTTCGTTATGATGGCCAGGCGCCTAAATTATTTGATAGCTTACTCGTGCCTGATAGCTTAATCCCTGTGGCTGTGCCAAATGTTAGGTTTCTTCTCTTGATGTGGTTTCAGCCCTGTAATCTCCGCTGGTGTAGACTGTGCCTTCTGAGTACTGACACCGTGCAGTCTTGCAGATAGTTACCAGCTCATTAGAAATACGCGCTGCCACCACCGTCAGGGTTGTCCTTCAGTACTGTAAATCGAAAGCGAAGCTCTCACACTTGAAAAATTTGTTCCGATAAATAATGGCCGTGAGTTACAACTGATGTTTTTCCTATAAAACGTACTGAATTATAACCTTCCAAGTCATGGCTGACGAATTCCTGTCGTAATTATTACGTAACACTTGACATCAAATTTATGAGACACAAATTTGTTATTACTTTATGTAGAAACATGTATTTAAATTTTGTGGCTTCATTTTTTTTTTAAATACCGAGCGGCTTTTCTTTTCTCTGACAATAGTCTAATCCATATAGTGTTCTGCATCTTTCTCACACAAAGTGTTTATGAGTTTTTTGTTATTCTCACAATAAATAGGGATTATTTCCCTGAACAACATTAACCGGTTGGTCTCCATTATGGAGACGCAATGTTTTTGCGGTGGGGTAGGAACAGACTTGTTCATGTAATTCCAATAAACTTCGGCCTTCACTTCCTTGAATGTTCGGTCTTCAAAGGGTGGTTTCTTTTGCCATTTCGTATTGGGACTTCAGGTGTCGGGTAGGCCATGTCTTACACTCTGGCAGTCGAATGAACGAAATATTTTCAGTTTATGTTTATTGCTTACCTTGCGCTGCAGTCTCCGAACTGATCTGATTTATCCATAACGAAATTTGCTTTTAATTAGTGTTGTTCTCTTCGGAGTAGTTTCCTTAGGGTTTCGTATAACGAGCCTGGTGACTCCACTCACTTTCGAAACATTTCCTGTAGTGTATTTTTCGAAATTCGCAGTGCGTCCCAAGATATTGCTTGAATCGTGGTGATACCATTCGATCTTTTTCCCTTTGACGCTACATTGAGTTTTGGGAAAAGCAAGAAGTAATTTTGTTTGTAGCGAGAAGTCCACGCAGAGACAAAGTAGAGTGAGACCTTGCGCTGTGACGTGCAGAACCTAATCCCCCGACTTTGAACAGACCAAAATCAAATTCCCAACATATTAGCAATTCCACGAATGGTGGCTCTTTTGTTCTAGAGGTCATGTTTCTTCACGCGATCCACATTTAATCTCTTTTGCTCGTCAAGGGACGCCCCGTTCTTTCGGCATCTTCAACAGAGGTCATTTTCTAGGTACGCCAAAATCGGCAATGGAACAACACACCCTTTTGCCTAACCAAACTTTACGCAACGATTATACATGCCACAGTCTTATTCCAAGCAGGAAATGACCCAATAGATCCAGCTGTATCTACGTGTGGCGGTAGAATCTTGTGCTAGAAACAGCAGTGTCACCTCGCGATCAGTCCAGAAAGTATTTGCTCTCACCAAGTATCAGTTAAAATTTCGCGCAAAATTTCAATGTCTTTCTTAAAGTTTGCTATCCAAATGCTGTCAGTTCTCCATTATTTGGACTGACGTTGCCTAAACTGCAGTAGAAGAAACGTTAAGTAATCATTTACATTGTTTGGTTTACTGAGCGGCGTTAGGGCGGACCGGGATAGCGTAGTCGGCATAGCGACTTGCTATACGCCTGACGGTCCGGAGATTGATTCCCGGTAGGGAGGAGATTTTTGCACCCTTTCAGACGGGCCCTAGGTCCATTCATCTTCTTATACGATACACACCGGGTCATGCCCGGGACTAAAGCGGCCGGTGCGTTGTGTTAACCACCTATCCCCATCTAGTGCCGAGGTTAGAGGAAGAGTAGAATTATACCTTCTCTCTGTGCCTTCATGGCAGGTTATAGGGTGACATCTACTTCTTTGCCTTTTACTTAAACACGTTGTCATTAGCGCAGATGGTAGTGAAGAATGATTACCAGGCGTATTTTGAGAATTCTTTCCAAATTTGTGTGGAGGGAATGAGGAAAGCCACGAAATCCCCAGTCAGAATAGGTCTCAGAGTCGATGTTTGAACCCTGGACTTCTTTAATATGAATCAGGAACGCTACCCACTGACCGTAACGTGACCATTCCGTCAGCCTACCTTTCTACTGGCTCCCTTTTTATCAAGACAAGTAATCTATTGTTAAGTGTTCTTGAAGGGAACCGTGAAATGTCATATGAACCGAATTTCAAATAACTAACCTAAAATGAAACACATAGATCCCGACTGATTTTCGGCAGGCGCTGACGATTCGAATCTTTAAAATTCCAGGATAAAAATGTCGATTAAGATGCATGGGCAGGACGACCGGGCTTCATTCCACAATACAAGTTACTTTCCCTCTTTTAAATTTCTGGGAAGCTCCCAACCACTGCAAAGTGGATACCAGGGAGTGTTTCTCTGTATGTAAAGCATCTGGGGCCTAACTGTGCCTACACACCTCTATCTCCTCTTGCAGTTGAATATGTAGAGCTATATCAAGTGATAACGTCTTTTTGCAAGTTTCAGTCACGATTTTATGTACATTTATCATGTCCCCATACGTACTGTATGTTGTGTCTTAGTGCACTTAGTGTTCATATTATTACTGTTATGATAAATAATAATATTTATTAACACTGCAATTGGGTGGTTACCCGGTGGCAGTGGTGTATACCATTAAACTCAATACATCCGTTACAATAAAATTATTACAACCATTAACTTCTAAACTCCCCTTAT
>Ga0136643_10008150_pt1 | contig 15278 bp, 3 predicted proteins | sample TergutLab28metaG_FD_96883 | JGI IMG/M metagenome (GOLD analysis project Ga0136643, IMG submission 96883) | Labiotermes labralis P1 segment gut microbial communities from Petit-Saut dam, French Guiana - Lab288 P1 (version 3) (version 3) | ecosystem: Host-associated > Arthropoda: Insects >... | reverse complement strand
CACAACGTAACACCAACACACATCGAACCAGAGCAATACAATCCATGAAATAACTCAACAAATAAGTCGCAAGCTCCTGAGGATGGCTGTATTAACATCCGAAATATGTTGAGCATTAAATAATAAATTAATAAAACAAGTGACATCAAGTTGGTCTCTCTTTATTCAATATCCCACAATTCGCTAGGGGAGGAAAAATGTCGGCATAGAGGATGTCAGTAGGATAGCCGATAACAGGGCCAGTAGTGGAACCATGTACCTTCCCTGCTTCAGATCCAAAACGCTGCAGTTACACCAATCCCGTACGTAAACTGTAATGATAATCGTCACTTGTTTATACAAAATGATGCGTCCAGCCTTATTAGGCAGGGTTTACACTCCGCTGAAAGGACGGATGTACAAAAAGATAGGCAAAATACGTATAATGTTATATGGTGACACCTCTGCGCCATATCTGTACCTCCTCCTCTGTCTTAGAGCCTGATAAAATTTCATTCGAAAAGGACATTTGTATTGCGATTTGATGTCGCCGGAAAAATGAAATGTGCTTAAGTCTTAACGTAACGTGCTAGATATTTTTGTCCTATTTTAAACCAACCTCGAGCTACTTCACAGATTTTCTTAGCAGTCCCCAATAGCAAATTTCGCGGAAATCTTTCCAGTGGGGGGCGCGCTGATACACGCAGAAAGAAGGAGAGAGGGACGGACGGAGAGACATAAGAAAGCGAATCGGCGCTTTTCGCGACTATGCGAACGCGCCTGAAATTTCTGATCATCAGCATTATCTTGTGTCACATATCTGTGGATGGACCAGCCCAGCTACTGTCCCTTTTAAAATAAACCTTATAATTATTCCCCTATGTTGTATAATTTATCTCTTCATTCTAAAGGAGTTATTTTGCAAATTTTCATTTCGATATGCCTTTACATCAATTGTTTTAAGTATTTTCGTTCTTAATACCGTAACGTAACAAGACAGGCAATGTATATACAGACGTAACATTGAGGCACTTTCGATTTGAAAGACAATTAGTATTACATATTCTGTGTGTGCCTCTGTAGCCTTAGTTATCCAGCATGCAATGTTTATTCGACACACTTTACATTGTCCTCTGTGGCCTGTCTGGCTGTACCATATTTTCCCATATTTTCGGGAAAAAGTTATGAAACATAAAATTTATCTTTCGAATTTCTGTACAAATTTGCCTTATACTCGTACAGTGCTCATTCCAAGAAGAACTGAGCGATAAATGATCCAAAATGTATAGTGGTCTTCATGTAATGTGCCCGTTATTCCTGTCACATTTTAATGAAACCTGAACTTTAAATTTTATCAAATTTTATTAAAACCATTCAGTGGGAACCAAGTTGTTTGGGAGGAGAGCAAGACGGATGGACAAAAAGACATGATGAAGGTCACAGTCTTTTTCGCAATTTTTGAACGCGTCTAAAATAATAACAATGGGAAAATATTCTTAGAGACTGGCGGATTATATTGAAATAAATTGTCCCTGTGCACTCCGTGTGTACCAAAGGAATATGTGGAAGTTAGTTCCATGAATTCTTAACCTCAGCACTAGATGTATGTGAGTGCTAAGTTCCCACGTTATAGCTGCCTTTCCTTCGGATAGAGGGATGTTCGTGTCAATTAAACAGGAAGCCCGTTGTGCCTTGCAGTCAGCTTGAAGTTTTGGAGAAAGAAAAATATCTCTTATCTCAGCCGGGCTTCGAACAAAGATTATTTGCCGTCCATTCCGTAGCCTAGTCACTACACCGAATACGCTGACAGTGCTATGAAAACTTTCTGTGTAATTTGCGATAGGACAAAGAGTGAAAGAACTGCAGAATTGCAAATTTCGTACATAACATTTAAACAGCCGTTAAGAATATAATACATAGACTGACTCGAAAACGTCCAATCACAATACCTAACGAGTATGGAACTAATCAGTTTTGATACTAATGAAATAATGGTTAATTGTAATACTTGTAACAGTGATGGATATGAATACTGATGTTGAAGGTAATCCACAAGCAGAGGTCCTGATTTGGATCTCGCCGTACTGCTGTTTATGCTAAATTACTTTCTATATAGCTTTTTGTAATCCATCAAGTTACATGCAGAAAGAAAATCTGTGATGACACCGATATCTTTAACATTTTACTTTATGAAGTGCATCGAAAGTTAAAACCACCACCGACCTCTCAGGTTGACGGAGCAACTGGACCATGAACCAGAAGAACAGTACCTAGTGAAACCGAAAGAATGAGTAGGACAGAAAAAAAAATTAGAAAAATTCTAATTACTTAATGGTATTAATTGAAATAAAGTTTATGTGGAATGGTTGAATTAAGAAGACTAATATATGTAGGGCATGTAACGTGCGTAGAGTAAATGGTGAATTCCTATATAATTTTAACCTGAAAATATAAAAAATATATTACGTAGGCGGTCTAATTTCGAAAGGTGATATAAAATCAATAATGAGAAAAATTTTTAACAAAGGTTACGATTTTTAAGTGGATCAGTGGATTTCTTGCGTGATCAATTGATGACACTTTTTGGTCCTCATTGACAGAAAATTCCCAGGCTTCCTCATAAACTAAAGAATTATGAAGCAATATTGCGTGTCATAAAGGCTTATATAGCTTATTGTTAAGTTAGTTGATTGGAAGGAATTTGTTAAAATATCATGGTTCTACTGTCTGTGAATTTAAGTCCAAAATAAAGCCTCAAAATTGTTACACACTTTGTGTTCAAACATAAAAACACATACGCACCTCGCATAGACTTCTCATAAATTACGAGTACTTCGTATGCCAGTTTCGAGTGACCCTAAAAGTGTGATACAGTAATGCAGTCAATGCGGCTTATATACAGAGAGAAATTTGAAGAGAGCGTCTTTATACTCGAGAGGAATGGAGGCATGAAAAGAAATGGGGAGGTTATATTTCAAAGGGCTATTCTGGAACGTGTGAGAAAGGTTAAGTGAACCCTTTCTCTTTTCTCTGTAAACAGTTTCTGGAAGAAACGAAGAATCGACACTAGCACAGGAACAGCTGCAAATGCCTTCTATATCTCGTCGCTTGGTAGGCGCAGAGCAGACGATGTCAAACCGCAGAAGAGAGTGGGATCTGGAAGAAAGTGTGAGGGAAGAGATAAGGAAAGACACAAGGAACAGTAGAGTAACGACATAAATGATACCACAAAGAAACAAATTTCAAAAAGATGAAAGAAGGCAGACCTTTCTTTTGTTTACATCCCTCTTTGTAAGCGTGTGGGGAAAAGGAAAAAAAAAAGATAAGCCTGAAGTTTGCTAAAATATTTTACCAATTTTATCGCGTTTATGGAAAAGCGGTGCATAATGTAACAGAATATATTAGAGTTGGAACCAGGACGAAAGAGCTGTTATTAAGAGCTGTAATGTAACAATGTGTCATAATAGCATTTCAGGGGGTAGAGCGTTTTTCGGAGGATGAATATCAAGAATTCGATTCTTAGATTAAAACTGTCACGGAAAAAACCTTTTAATATTCCCAACTCCAAAAACCTGAGCTGCGATGTGACAGGTCTGATTGCTCTGCGCGTCACGCATTTCTTTGTTTGTTTCCCAGTTTAGAACCTTGGCCCTTTTTTTCAGATTCCATACAATTTCACAGTGCAATGATCACTAAGATAACAACTTACACATATTATTATCTCAGTAATTGACCAACTTGATGCACAAAATCACGCCTATAGGTGTGATGATACCAGAGGCTGTGTAATGCAATTTTGACCTCCTGATGATGAGCACATGTGCTCGAAACATGTGGAGGCATGAAATAAACTTGTTGTAAAACAAAAATTTTGTGCATCAAGTTGGTTAATTACTGAGATGCGCGGTCAGCAAAAGTCATATATATATATATATTTATATATATACGTAGAATGCACTTCTGTCGTAATATTAACATTTCTTTGACAGTCATTTTATATAACCAAACTACATACATTACACATTATATTTATTAAAGTCTTTGAGTTTTATAAAACTAATGTAATATGCAATTAATATGTACGAATAAGTTATTATGTGGAAATGTATATGAAATTTAAATAATACTTGAAGACTAATGTTGGCAATTACCGGTACATAGTAGAGATTTTTGTGACACTGAACGCTAATTCACGTTACGAAAATGTACTTTTTAAAAATTAAAAGTTGCCTTTTTTACCCCCACGCTTCAAACTTTTCAGCAGGTGACCACTTCGCGTATTTGGGGAACATGCCAATAGGAGACAGAGGACACCAGTTGAACTTTGACTGTTGAATACTGCAAGGTGTAATGGAATGAATATACTGATACATGTTATACTACGTTCAAATATCGTTCTTTACTCTTATTTAATAATTTCAGTATTAAAATTTTAAAGCTAACATCTGTGATACACAATATGCCTAAGATATAAACACTTCATAAGTACGTACATAAGACATACAGAACACAAATAATTGGCTAATACTGTATGTAGCTATGCGCTATAAAGAATTACTCTCTGCTGACTGTATACTCTTCCTGTCGATGTCAATGCAAATATCTGACACATGTATGACATAATAAAACAGGCACAGTTACATAAATGAAATGTTACGTTGGTGGTATTTGGGAATATGCATTTGTAGTTTAAAAATACGGATAAATGAAATATATCTGCCAATCTCTGCCAACGCTTAACAACTAAATAACTTGGGATTAAGACTTTAAAGAAACATTATCAGCAAGGCAAAATCAAGGAGGGTAGAATATAACAGGCCTGTTAAAAACAAGAAATACATAACACAGTGGAAAACCTGAATGAAAGTGATTTCTTGTGAGATCTAGATGAAAGGAAAGTATTATGAAAATATAACATAGGGATCCGGTGTGTAGGAATGTCAGCTTGGTTCATCCTGCACAGAATGGACTTTAGTGGTGATGTTTGTTACATTGGGTAGTAAGCTTTCTTCTTGTTTTAAATTCGAAGATATTTTGGAGTAGCTAAATGACTATTGGCCTCTCAGTAAAACCTCTTAACCCAGGAGATAAGTTCCAGCAATATCTGTCCTAGCTTGGATTCAGGAGGTTATCTGTTCGATAGTCAGAAGGCACACTAATTCTGTCGGAGGTAATTCTGTGAATTATCTCAGTTCCTCTAGCAAATGCTAACATGTTACTTTATATTAGGTAACAAGCCCCCATTTCACATCAGTCACAATTGATTACTCACTATAATCCAAACACTTGGCACCGTGCAGTCTTAGTAAACAAGGATGTCGTTAAAAAAAAGCTAAAAGAAAGGAAGGAGTCTGCTACACTTAAATTGCTACACAAAATCTTGGTTATTAATTATAACTTTTAAATATCACCCATTTAAACAGAATATTTAGTCAATGCTTATACGCAGTCAATTGGAAGGAAATGAAAGCTGTGAACGTTTTTCGCTATATACTTGGGCCGGTTAGTGACATTTTGACGCGTCAGTGTGAGTCCGCGTACGCTTATTCGCTTCCACAGAGGGACGGAAGCATAGTGCTCGGAGGGATTAATTATGTTTTAAGCTTCTACATCTACGTGTAGACTTACATGCGTATATTCTATTGCAAATTCAGCTATTTTTCTGCTTTGAAATACATTTTCTTCTCACATTACATACCATGACACACTGACTGGCGACGCTAATTTTTGTCGGATGTGAATATCGATTATTTTTAGATGAGTCCGGCTATATCGGAAAGGCAGCGGATATAATAATCTGAAAGGTATTTGAATATAGGAATCGACTGAATCCATGGAAAAAGAATCAGGCCATACATTCCACAGTCCAGACTCAGAATCAAAGTCACGCGTGAAACAGAAAATTGAAAAATTGAAAAATTACTGTGAAATTAGGTAGCGCCGTCTTTCTGTAGTTGCAACAAATAGAGATGGAACAACATAGTCTGTATGAGTGTATCGCAGAATCATATAACTTACAAAAAATTTAATATTTTGCAGGTGTTTGACAGCAAAATATTATTTCATTTCCTTGAATAATTTACGTTATGTTATAATTAAGAACTCCGTAATCTGTATAAAAATTGATTACGTATTTTGCTTCGAAAAGTGAAGGAAGGGAAATGTGGGTGTTTAATCTTATAGTTGATAAAAGGGAAACAAGAACTCTACATCATTTGGTAAGGAAACATGTTGTATGTTGGCCATCAAAAAATCTAGAAGAATGTAACAGCAAAACGTTATGGTTTATCCGGAACACATAATATGAATAGACTGGATGAAACTGGCTCTGCATTATCTTAGTAATTGACCAACTTAATGCACAAATTCTTGTTTTATAATAAGTTTATTTTACTCCGAATACCTACAGAGGGTGATGATGCCACATGCTGTATAATACAATTTTGATCTCCTGATGATGAGCACATAGTGCTCGAAACATGTAGAGGAATATAATAAACTTATTATAAAACAAGTATTTGTGCATTAAGTTGGTCATTTACTAAGATTATACTGAGATGCACGGTAAGCCATATATAAAATAAAAATTGGCTCAGAATTTCTTCACTGAAGGGGGTTTGAGTGTTGAATCATTTGATTTAGAACGTCGCTGAGATTTTAGCATTTATTATGTGTATTATGAAGTTAATTATGTTTAATAGGTTAACTAAGAATACGTAAGGTATGATCCAAAAACATTTTTAAAGTTGACTGCCTTGGCAAGCTGATATCATATGCCAGTGGCAGGCCTTGCATGATTTCAATTGTTTGTATTTACATAATCTGGATTTCTAGGAAGAATGCTTGCTCTATTGCGGTTCAAAATAATTTATATTCCAATATATGACAATAAAAACTTAAAAACCGAAATACAATACAGTCGAACCCGGTTATAACGACATCATTTTATGCGACACCTCGCGTATTGCATCACGTAGTCTATGGTACCAATTAATTCCACACCGTTAACCACAATAATACACTCCTCGGTTAGAACAACACTTGTTTCAAAAGACACAAAATATTCGGTTCTTTTCATGACGTTATACCCGAAGTCGACTATATATTGTACTTTTTTCTTTGTTGTTTATGGCTCTGAAAATTAGTCTGTCCTCCGAATATAAGAAATAATATCTACGTACATCCAATCTGTCAGATAACAAAGTGCCCAGAATGATAGACGGGTCTTGGAGACATAAGGTTAAATACGAGTGAAAAGAAAACTACAAACAGAGATGGTGTATAATTTATACTATACAAAATGTATTATTAGTCTGAGTAAATGAAGGAGCATCAGATGAATGGAATAAGTAGTAAGTATGGAAAATTTAGAAGTGTTTGCAAAATTTTAACTGGGAAACTTAAACTGGAATGACAGGTAATTCATGATATAAGTCTAAGAGTGGAAGCATTTGGTTCGATTAATGTGGCTCTGGATGTGCTCCAGTGGCGGTCTTTTATGAGAATGGTAACATAATAAAACAGTTGGGAGTTTCTTGACTGTATTCAGTAATTTGAACGTGTCACGAAAAACCCTGTACTCTATAGTCAATTATTTGATTTTAACGAGCATAAAGCAGCCTGAAACTAATGTTACCTGCATCCAATCTGATCCACTTCGTTATTTTGTGATATTGACAACTACACTCGCATATTTGTCGAACAGGTAGTGGCTAGTCTTCTTGACAAAGGAGTTTCATAGAACATGTGAATTATGAATGAAGGTGGATATTTCGATCGTTCATATTCAATTGTGTCAGTGGGGGGATAGGGTTTTATTCTGACGGCGGGAGTTACGTCTGAAATACGAAGCAAAGGCTTTACGTATCTTAGTGAATGATGAATTCTATTCAAACAGCGGAATATATAAAGTGATAACTTACATAAACTATTGGGACTCTTTTCACTTCTGTGACGAATCTTGAAGAAGAAGAACGAAATCGACTTCTGAGTTTGAATATGATGGCAAGATTCTAGTACATGAAAACAAATCACAGCTCTGCATCACAGTATTCACCGATATTCTATTTTCTTATATTCTGCAAGGAAAAGATTCCACGTCTTGCATACACTAGTGTTATGTGGACATCAAATACATGGAAGTAGCAGAGTCCCTAAAGACATTTGTCATACAACCAACTACCGCCTTTTTGGGTTGTTTCTCTTATTCCAGGGGAAATAATTCTCTACCGCCTTTTCGATGCGGCACTCAGAGGTAATAGAAAAAATCCCTTTGCTATATATTGCGCGTGGGATAAAATAAATTCAGGTATCCATATAGTTCGGTGGAGTAGAGAAATGAAATCTTCAGATTGGAGGATAGCGTCGCTTATTTGCATAATGAGTCGCATGTAAGAAAGACGTTTAGAAAATTGGTAATTTCAGGAACGCAAGAAATTCCATATTCTTTTCACAAGGAACAAGCTTTACTTGGAAAAAGTATAGAATTCAGCCTTATTTTTGAAGACCCAAAATACACTTTTTTATGCGAAAATTTATAGTATGGACTTAAGCCACATTCTCATTTCAAATTAGTTTTATCATAAAGTTGGTATCAGTTTAAACAGTGAGGCATTAGAATATATTCATGCCTTTCGCGTTAGTACGAAAATATGCGAATGATTGTAGTTGTATCTCATAATTCAACATAATATTAATATTTGACCACTGGTTATAAAATAAAATTTTACACTCTTATCTAAGTAAAAATTGTGAATGAGACCTCACGTTAATCGTAAGGTAAAATCCGAAGTAATATAACTTCCAAATTAGAGAATCTAATAATGGTACGTACACATCGGAATGCAAGCATTAAGCAATTTAATTAGTAGGATAATTTCTTAAAAATTATTTGTTTATGTTTCGAAAATGTAAGTTTAAATAATCGTTGGTTTATTAGTGTGTATAACCAGAAACACTACATGAAAGATATGCAACAAAATAATTGCAACTTTGAAAGAGGTTCTGCCATGACTCACGCAGTTAGTTGTCGGTCTCTCACCGCCGAGGATCGAGTTTGGTGTCACCTTGTGCTGGATTAATGGTGACCAAATTGAACCTCCGACAGGCTTTGTTTCACAGTACTTCATCTTCTCAATATAATTTCCCCAATTACCCACGTAATTAATTAATTAACTAATTATTGACTTTATAAAATATTAGCAACTAATAGGGTCATTAAATAACAAACATTAACAAGTAACATTAGCAGCAAGTTAGGAAATGTCTGCAAAACGTAACATCTCTGGAGCTTTCAATCTAATATTTTCCTTAGATTTTAGAATCACGAGTATTAAAAAAACGCTGAGAAGAAAGTATCTGAAATGTGCCGTTTGCAAGTTTCACGCATCAGAGTAGCTCATATGGCTTGTCTGTATCTTAGCAACAGCTTTACAAGCGATCGTGAACGGCGTACTTACCGAGATTGATGTATTCAGATAGCCAACGTTTCTTCATGCTCAGATCGTAACTCACAGAAACTACAGACTCGATTTTAAACATCATCATGATGAGATTACTATTAGATAAGTGAAGGTAGATCTTCAAGTTAAGTATTTGTTATGTTTGTCCTATATTAACCAGAACCGGAATGCGTTAATAAACTACAGCTATAGTCCTAAATATGAAATTTTACGAAAATCCTTCCGGTGGGGGTTATGCTGCTTAATGCAGAAAAATTGTCGGGGTAACAGACAGATGTGATGAGGCTAACAGTTACTTTTCACAAACGCTTGCTAAAGCACATAGCCAAAATTCATTTTAGCCCAAGAATGAGGTACGAACTAATAAATGCAATAAGTTCATATATATATATATTTTATTAATTTTATTAAAGCTCGTGTATATATATATACGAGCTTTATAATGGACAAAATTAATTAAGAAGACCAAGAATGCACTAGGATTCATGAATGTAATTTTGTTACATAGTGACCACCGACATGATTCCGCCACTCTTATTACCATCTTCAGGGTGATAGAACAAAAATACAAATAAAATTATGATTTGTCCACATCACTGCACAGTCTGTGCAAAGGATTAATTGGAGCAGTTACCAGTAGTCCACTATGCAGGCCATAACATCGCTAGCCAGTCTGGATCATAATCCATCATATGCACCTTCTATGTACATCATTCAACAGTACCATATTCCAGACAACAGTTTTTTAATTATAATATTTTATACTCATTGCTAGTTTACCATTTAATTGGAATTTTGACCAAAAATATATGACTTTTAACTGTGGAATGATTTGGACACATTATGATTATATTTGTATTATTGTTCTTACCTCCTGAAAATGGTCACACGAGTGGCCTAAACTTGTCGGCAGTCACTATGTAATGAAACTGCATTCAAAAAGCCAACTCCAATTGTTGGTCTTTTGGTGAATTAATCAATGCACGGAACATGGATCACATCGAGCTTCATAATCGTTGTTCGTTGCCAGATATTATTATGAGTTTAAAAAAAATGAGGATTTGATAGGAAGGACAAGTATGATATATGGATAGAGGAGAAATACGCAGCAACCTATTATTCTTTTGTAAGAATATGTCAAGGAAAGATACCTCTAAGGCGACTATGCAATACGTAAAAGATGGCGGTGGTGGTGGTGGTGGTGGTGGGGGTGGTGGGGTGGTGGTGGTATTAGTAGTAGTGGTAGTTCATGTGGTGGTGGTAGTAGTAACAGAAGTAGTAGTGGTATTACTGGTGGTAGTAGTAGTATTAGTGGTGGTGGTAGTGGTGGTAGTAGTAGTAGTAGTAGTAGTAGTAGTAGTAGTAGTAGTAGTAGTAGTAGTAGTAGTAGTAGTAGTAGTAGTGGTGAGGGTTGTGGTGGTGGGAGTGGTAGTAGTATTAGTAGTAGTGGTGAGGGTTTTGGTGGTGGGAGTGGTAGTAGTTGTAGTTGTAGTAACAGTGGTGGTGGTGGTGGTGGTGGTGGTGGTAGTATTAATGGTGGTAGTAGTAGTATTATAAACTGTTAATCAAGAAGGGACTTGAAATCGAAACTAAAAGGCATATAAATTACTTTCTCCACATTTTCAATTTATTAAAATTTGCCCAAGATGAGTTGTTCTGGTGATAGATAAGTTGCCTACTCGAAAATATGTCGAAATAAGACATTGTATAAAACTGTTAGGCTTAGGGCGGAATAAATATTATATGCCATGAAAATGAGTTCTAATAATAGAATGCGTGATAGTCTATGCATTCATCTTAGCGCGTAATGCTCTTTATTGTGTGGTAAAACACAACGCAAGATTACATTCAGCAAATGCAATTAAGATCACCCCGCAATAAAATAACAATTATATTAATAATATCTCAACAAATGTTCACTGCAGTTAACGTCTTGATCGCAGTATCTGCCCTGACAAAATAACCGGAATAAACTAGGCCAGAACCGCTTCTTTCTACATCTTTTTCTGTCCACAACTTATTTTCGTCCTACAACCCGATGCTGTATAATTAGTTTTTCAGAAACCTTCATTAAGTAAGTTACAAATAATTATAATGATATTGATTGTTTATTTATTTCAAACTATTTTGCATGTACGTGCTGACTTTAACAGACTAAACAACAATTACAAAATAAGCGCTATTGCGCAAATGTAAAACATTCGTTCACACAAATATGGGAAAGAAACATGAAGAAAACAAGGCAAAACAATAATAATAAACAAAAATCAGTCGGGAGTGTTTTTTCATTTATATGTATAAAATTCCTTGCGTTGTACTTAGAAAAAATGTATGTTAATTCATTCGTATTTACCATCACTGTAGAATTAATAAATTTTTGTCTTTGAAATTAAATACAATTTACCTTCGGTGTGCTTTTGTTTTTCCTCAGTATACTTACATAACAGCCAGAAATGTAGCTATCATAGATCTGGACCGCTCCTTTCGTAGACCCTACAAACTCCGCCTTTATTACGATAACGCCCTATAATTTAATTCTAAAATTATAATGTCTTCTGTATGGTTGACCTTGTGTGATTAATGAGGTGAAAGATGCGAAATAAATTAGACATTAACGGATAGTCTTACGTTCTGTACTTATTACATACACACAGTAAGATTTATTTTTCTTTTGTGAAGAGATTTTACGTCTAGAAAACTAGCACAATAAAGGTTACTTGCTTTGCACCTCCACACTGAAGACTTGTTCAAGCCAGATAAAATCTTCCACGAGAAGCTTTCTCCACAAAAGAGCAAACCTAAAATAGGTAAAGTCACAAGATCGGCGTCTTCAATCTACTTATTTATTATTTACAAGGACGCTGGTTAAGAATACTGCCAGACGCACGAACATTCAACATCGAACCCTTGCCAGTACTACTGCCGTTGTTGCTGCTGCTACCACTACTAACGCAGAGTCCCAAAGCAATCTTTTTGGCCACTTCACTATTGAGTTTTTTAACAAATTATTCGTCCGGAACGAAGTTATTCTCAAAATCTACAGCCCAGATTTCTTCTGTTTTTTTTATGATTGTGTGACCACTAGTGTTTGTCTTTCCTCAGCGTGACACTGGGCCGGCCAAACACTCTTTATGCCGTTCTGTTTTGTCAGTACCAAAGATGGTGCTGGTACTGCTGAATGTTAACGCATTTAAGCTACTGATTTTCCGAAAACACAACTGCCAATACTATAGCTTATATCACTGTTAAAACAGCCAGTATATGAAGATATTTTACGTTGTTTATACCGTGCATATTATAATGCAAAACCAACCGAATGCACACCTGCTACAATTTAATTTCACACATAATTTTACATGTTTCGAGCCCTGAATGCCCATCGTCAGGATATTAGTTGTAATAATACAGGCATTATTGTATGATGCACGTTCTCGTAAATGGTATATGGTGAGTCACAAATGTGTGGACACACTGGCAGTATATCAACACAAATTTTGTGAAATTAAACTCTAGCAGGTGTGCATTTGGTTAGTTTCACTTTGTAGTAGTAGGATCTGAAGAATTTTAAAATTACGAAGTTCAGATTTGGAAGTTACCTCTGATTGGTTCTGCCAATTGTATGGTTTACTTAGCAATACTTATTTCCCGGATTTTGTCCATCGCCTGTTATTGCCAAATCAGTAGCCACCTACTACGAAGTTTCGTTTGGAACAACAGTTGTTCTAATTCATCCCTCCAGTGACAGCAGTTTTGTCTACCTGATTGCATTGGGTATGCACAGTCTTCTCCGAGTCTGGAAACACTTCCTGTTATCCAAAGGTTTTGCTCTCTTTTCAGTAATATATGAAGGATATACACCTTTCACAATACAAGTTCTCCTAAATTAAAATTTACACCACTTTACCAAACATAATAAGTTTTAAGCAACAAAGCGCAATGGGCGAGACACGTAAGAACCGCACATAAAATTTGCACGGGAAGGTCGAATGGGAACAGCACTTTGGAAACATGAACGTAAAATTAGTAATAAAGAAATTAGTTTAAGCACCTAAGATTGTAAGAGGATTAAGAATGAGTTGGTGGAACAACTTGATCAAATAATTGAAAGGACACTGTTTCTTGATAAAGAACGTATTAGTATCGCAGCTGACAAAATATCCATAAGTATACAGCGAACAAGGGAATTGAGGTGGCTTATTGATTTAATGATAGTCAAACAGAATGTTACGGCTGGGCGAGCACATCGGGCTGAGTATCTGATCGTAATATGCTGTTAGGTAAATTTGTAATGGCTGGAAGAAGAAAAATGGAGTAAGCTGACGCAGATATGTTAGATAATTTGTACTACACACAAAAAGTAGACATAACGATGAATTATTATATATAGGCAGTAACAGGAAAATGTATGAAGAGAGATTGCTGCAATTGTGGACAGAAATTACAGCAGGCACAGGACGAATACATGACAAATGTACAGTTGGCACAAAAGTAACTTGACACTTTAAGTTTAACCAAAGAGAGGCGTGTAGTAAAGAAGCAGGTTTAGAATTATTTGGAATGGAATAACGAAAATTAAAAACTTGAGAATTTTCAGTGCAAAAAAATATATTTATTCACAAAAGCAAAGAATAAAGGAAACATGAATGTCAGATAATAAATTATAATAAAGAATACTGTATGCCACACCCAGAGGAAAACTACAGAATTGAATTCGAGATATTAATACCGGCATAAAAATGTGTAATAAATTGTATGACTTAACAGGTCATTAACAAATTACGATAAGCGTGGAGAATGCTGAAGACCGGTAGACAACCGAAGAGTAGGCAAGTAAATTGCAGGTCCTATGAACATAGGACTGAATTCACCTTCACGCACTGCTGGTACTTGAAATTAGGAAAAATGTTATGGGCACTGTTCAGCAAAGAAGAGAAGCGAGATTGGAATATTGAAGCCGAGGAAGAGGCAAAAGAGACTACTAAGGATATAAGAAAACAGAAATATTAAATATCAGTTTAGGAATTGCTTACTCCGTGCATTTTAATCAAATTTCTTTCTCTTGCCAAACCAAATAATTGCACATACAACATAGAAAAGAGGACAGCCTTTATCGCCCCTACATCTTCGGCACTACTCTCCCATCATCAGGGAGTTCTTACAACAAGTTTAACACTGCTGAACTTTGTTGCGAAAAGCTATTGTTACCGTTGATCCTGGTTCGAAGCCAGATCAAAAAAAATATGCTCGGCGGAGAGACAGGCAAAAATACTTGAGAAGAATAAAGTAAAATTTAGGACTTCTAGCAAAAGAATTTCCCTTGTGTACAATACACAGGTATATTGTGAGGGTGTGGACTTCAAGGTTACTGGTATTAAGTTTATGACTGTGTTTATCACGCGAAGAGATGCGGCATGCTTTTAGCTAGGGTTACAACCTTATTACCTCTTTGTCTCCCTGGGAACAAACAGCACATTCTATGCCCCTTCGGCATACATCAATCAGACACCTGTTATGCTTGACGAGAGTAGAGGCCGTGAAGCTAGCACAGGCTGGGTTTGGGGGGACTTCTTAGCTGACATTCGTGTGAGGAGGTTGAAGGTGAAGCGTGTCGATAATAAAGAGGTTTATTTTGTTGATACAGTTTGTAACAGTGCCGGACACAAATAAATTGATTGTGAATATTAAAGTATAAAAAGTGGAGTGACTGTGAGAATAAAACTAAAGAGGCCTAACCACAAATATTCTTCTTGTCATCTAGTCGGTAGACACTTAACGTTTCCTGTGACCACCACGCGTTATATTCCCTGGGTGGAGTTCGTGTTCCCATCTTTGAGATTT
>Ga0136643_10008144_pt1 | contig 15281 bp, 11 predicted proteins | sample TergutLab28metaG_FD_96883 | JGI IMG/M metagenome (GOLD analysis project Ga0136643, IMG submission 96883) | Labiotermes labralis P1 segment gut microbial communities from Petit-Saut dam, French Guiana - Lab288 P1 (version 3) (version 3) | ecosystem: Host-associated > Arthropoda: Insects >... | reverse complement strand
CCCTTTGTCTTGGTTTTTTTTTTTGTTAAGTTATTTAAGTTGTTGGTGGGGGTCTGGTTTCAACCCCCCGAAATAAAAAGGTTGGGTGGGAAAAAAAAAAATCTCCCCCCCCCCATTTCCCCATATCTCTATGGATAATATTTCAGGGGTTAACAGGAAGGTGCAGTTGATACACGAAGCGACCGACAAAACGTAACTGTGACAGTCCACGGCGCGTTCTGCGATATCTGCTTTAAAACTCTCTCTCACGCTATCTCCTTTAGTTGAGGGGGAAAAAATGTAAAAGTCGAACGCCGATGCCGCCCGCGTGGCGAGCTGGTTTATTTTTGCATTTTAAAACGCTGTGCACTGAACACAATGGACAGAGCGTGTCTCGAATTCTTGACACGGTTCATCAGTACATACAGTTCGTGTCCAAACATCCGAACGTATGACAGGCTGTGTAGCCTCTTGCAACGCCGTTGGGCCGTTTTATATGATGTCCCGCTCTTCATCCGAGGGTAAAGCAGAACCAACGCCTAACCTATCATCACCATGGGTCTTACCTCTACGTCGTCCATTCAGCTTTGTGCCCTTGTAGTTCGGTAGGTAAGTACAACAGTAGTTACTTTAAGACAAAGTCCTGCAGTCTTGTAATTGCATTTGCGCTTAGCAAGTCCCAGGTTCAAATCTCGGGCCTCAGGCCGGCCGACAACTGTGATCGAAAATTTACATATTTCCTGTGTTTCCGGGTGCCGCCGCCGCCGCCACCGCACGCTCACGTCGAGGTAGACGAAAACAATCAACAGTTTATTATCTGCCATTTTTTTTCGTTCGAAACTACGTCGGCTGGACTTCTGAAGATGTCGTTACTTAAATAACTAAATAAATAAATTAATTAATAAAACGTTACCTGTTACGGGATTTGGCGAAAATGAAGGTCCCCACGTCTAAGCCCCAGACCACTAAAACGTAGAAACACTGTCTGGCTGTGTTCAGTCTGCCACTCTGCACGGTGTCACATCTCAGAAGACCGTCTGAAAAACGCAGATCGAGGAACAACTCGTGTGCGTCTGACCCACGGATGGACAGTATAAAATGATTTTGCTGGCAGTTGTCACAGTTCGGCCAGGTACTGCGGCATGCTGCCGGTGTAATATAAGATGTCTGTCCTCTGAAATTTAGCGCCGGGTTTCTGGTAAAAGCAAACCGGCGTTTGTGAGGAACCTGGTGCTGCCATCATCAGAATAGACCTACTGTGACTGACAGAGGCAACCTGTTAGTCTGAAAAGTCGCTGCACTTTTACCAGACTGCACGACGTCGTCACATGCTTTTAAGTCTTGTCAGTGCAGAGTGATGGTGAGACGGACGAATTGTGGGTTCGAGTTGCCATAGCAGTTACATGGGAACAAGACCCCTGAAATGGGACGCCAGGAGAAATTAGATACCAAACACCAGTGCTGAAATATGACAAGAGCAGCTGCGATACTTGCTCAATACGGTGTTGAATTCTCAAAATACCGTACTGATACCAGCTGTAGTTATCTTCCAGTACCGGTATCTCTTCATTTGGGGGTCGGCTGTTGTGTCGCCTGCCAAATACACTCCTGAGATTCAATTCTGCTACAGGTTGCAGCGTTCAGGAAGGTTGTGTGTGTGTGGGTGCGTGCAACAACACTTATCATCCTTCTGAAGTAAGAAATTTATCTCAGGCCTATACGAAGATTTGTTACTGCCGCACAGTTTCTAAATATCTGTAGCTACAGTTTTTACGACTCTTCTACTGTTCATTATGATACACTACACTCCATGAGCTACATAACGGCTGTAACGGTCGGGACTACATTACAGACCGAAACACAGGTATGTGTCACTGCCAGTAATTGCTGCAACATCCCTATCCTGCTCGCAACAAATGCATCTCTTATTCTGCTCTGTAGACACGCAATACAAACTTAGGTACGTCATAATAACTTACGTAGGTATGTTTAATGAACTGCACGTATCTACCTAACGTTTAGATCCTTGTTATGAACACCATCAAAGCTGCATGCTCTTGTCTCTTGTCACCAATCAGTGGCGGCAGGCAGCGACACGTGTTCTCCGAACATTTCTAATAATCTCTATTCAGCATCACATCGTGCTACAGTAACAACGTTAGAGTCGTATTTGGAGGCCGTCCGCCTCCCCTATCTGCTCTGGCACTTACCGCCGCTTGCCGCCTCTCTACCTGCGCCCACTGAAGTAACGGCGTGACATGTGGCAGACGGAAAGGATGGGGAGTGGAAGCGCCAGAGTTGGTACCACTGGCTGGCTGGCTTGCTTGCTAGTGTTACGTGTTTCTAGTTCCTTTCACTTACTTATGGAGGTGTTCTGTCCAACACCTTCGAAAGTAAGACAGGGTTTTTTTTATTAATGTTTTATATCGAACAGTGGAACGTCACACCGCTGGCAAACAGCTGAGCTACCAGAAACGCTAGAAATAAACAAGACAGACAATGTACGTGTTACGTAGCACCGAGGCGCGTTCACGTAACCATTATCGTGAAAAAGCAATAACTATTACATGTTCGGTTCTGACTGCGTGTCCGTAGCTTCAGGTACGCAACACGCAAAGCAAATGCGCTGTAATGGCCTGTCGTTTGTGGCCTGTCCGGCTCTACCATTTTGTTCCACATTATCTCACGAACAGCTTGATTTTCAGAAAAAGATTATTGAATATGAAATGTTGTCACGGTTTGTTTAAAAAAAGTGTCTGAAACATTTCTTTGTCTGAGAATTCAGCGAGATACAGCACTATACTGAATGTACAGCACTATACTGAATGTACGGTACTGCACTGAATGTGCAGCACTATACTGAATGTACAGCACTATACTGAATGCACAGCACTATATTGAATGTACAGCACTATACTGAATGCACAGCACTATAGTGAATGTACAGCACTTTACTGAATGCACAGCACTATAGTGAATGTACAGCACTATACTGAATGTACAGCACTGTACTGAATGCACAGCACTATAGTGAATGTACAGCACTATACTGAATGTACAATACTGTACTGAATGCACAGCACCCATATCGGTCTGCATGTACAGTGCCGCTATTCTCATCAGACTGTAATGAAACTGGAATTTTCATGACACATTTTCGAAAACCGCTCAAATATAACAATTCTTAAGAAAATCAAACACTGGGAGCCAAGTTCTTCCATGCGAACGGGCGGGCGGACAGACAGACACTTAAAGTCTAACATTCGTTTTTCCCAATTTATGGAACGCGCCTGAAAAAAAAGGGGCCCACCGACAGCGGACTTACCGATTCAAGGCATATCCCGCACTAAAACCAGAACGTCCAGTTTAATGTGATATGCGCACCTGGTTAAGCGTTTGGGATGGAATAAACGAACACCCCCCCACCCCCCGCCGCATGTTATTTGGAGGCGGTGAAGTGTTGGGCGGCGACAGGCGTAGACTTGCAGCATTAGGACGAGTGAATTTAGAAACACACTGAGTGCGTAACGCACCTGGCTTTGCCGTTCAGGTGGACATAAAACCACACACAGTTTGTGCGTTAGGAAAAAGCACAGGTACATTTTGCCTGGACCGACTAAAAACTGTCGATATCAAATTTGTGAACAATTTTGTTGTTTCTTTAATCTTCGTGACTGAACTGCAGGCGGTTTAAATTTATTTTTGCTGAAGGCACTCTCAGGTATTGGTTCAGACAAAGAACCATGTCACCTGACTTGTCAGACATATGACGATGTGCCAGTAACGAGTAGCCTAAGTTGTGCAAGACAAATTAGGATGACAGCAATATATTCTTCAGCAAATGGCATTCACTGTTGTGCCCATACAGGGAATTTGATAATGCCTCAAGCAGCTCCTTCATATAATAGGATTTATTTCTTCGGCATTCAAGGTATCGGAACCTTTTCATCTGTCACCAAAGAGGCAAATGTATTAACAGAAATAGTGAAGAAAAGAATGCCTCCATCTGTGCGACTGGAAGGGATTTCAAAGTCATAATGTAAACTGTGCTTGTGAAGGTTGAGATGAATTTTTATATAGTGATAAATTTGTGTATGTATGTATGTATGTATGTTTGTATGTATGTTATTTAATCAAATCCAGAAGAAAAATACTAACTCCACCGAAATCCACAAATTCACCAACGATTTTGCTGCAACCATTAAAAAAATCCTTAAAATATGAGGAATTCCGGTGAAACTAAAACGGAAGAACCAGTTGTCACAAGGAATGCCTGGATATGGACATGACAAGCACTGCGTCTAGTACAATAGGGGTGTTAGATGTACGTGACGTAATAAAAAATGAAATCATATCTAGATTTATTTTTACTAAACACGTCTGCTGCTCTGCTTGAAATGCCTGTAAACTTTGAAAATTTCAATATGTTATTTCCAGAGAAACATCTGAAAGACACTGTTCAGGCTGTGGCAGAGCCTAAAAATATGTAAAATAAAAACAGAGTTAGAGGTATTGTATTGTATTGTACTGTACTGTGCTGTGCTGTACTGTACTGTACTGTGCTGTGCTGTACTGTACTGTGCTGTACTGTGCTGTGCTGTACAGTACTGTACTGTACTGTACTGTACCGTACCGTGCTGTGCTGTGCTGTACTGTACTGTGCTGTACTGTTCTGTGCTGTACTGTGCTGTACTGTATGTACTGTACTGTACTGTACTGTACCGTACTGTGCTGTACTGTACTGTACTGTACTGTACTGTGCTGTACTGTGCTGTACTGTACTGTAATGTGTTGTACTGTATGTACTGTGCTGTACTGTACTGTACTGTACAGTGCTGTGCTCTACTGTACTGTACTGTGCTGTACTGTACTGTATTGTACTGTGCTGTGCTGTACTGTACTGTATTGTGCTGTATTGTACTGTACTTATTGTACTGTACTGTGCTCTACTGTATTGTGCTGTGCTGTATTGTACTGTACTGTACTTTGCTCTACTGTACTGTACTGTACTCTATTGTACTGTACTGATCTGTATTGTGCTGTACTGCACTGTATTGAACTGTACTGATCTGTACTGTGCTGTACTGTACTGTACTGTGCCGTATTGTACTGTACTGTACTGTGCTGCACTGCACTGCACTGCACTGTACTGTACTGTACTGTACTGTACTGTATTCAGAGGAAGATCTACAAAAGCATCTGGTGTAACTACATTTTTACAGTTTCTTATCGAAAGCAACCTTAAAGTAGACTTCTCGGAACACCGGATTTTCTGAAAAATGCAGTGACACATCCAGTGATAAGTGGGGACAACAAAAGTTCTTCTGTACATGAAACCGGGTAAAAACGTTGTTACCTAAACCCATGGATCAACACAGACCGAAACCTTGCAGTGCTGTCAACTGCAAGACAGTTAAACACCTCGGTATCTGACTTGAGCCACAAAAGCCAGTGACGTGTTCTGAAGCACCAAAATCAAGAGACCGGATCTCAGCAACATATAAAATGCTGAGCTAAGACATAACTTGTACACTCCGTTTGTACTGGCCTTGCATATCGCCCTGGAGCAGTCAATGCGAAGAATAAATTACCACTAAATACTGTGGGAAGTTAAGAAGTGCAGGCGAAACGTGTGCGGTGTTATCTGGAGCACAAGGCAGACACAGAGTGTGAAGAAACCAACAGGTTTTAGTGGCATGAATGTTTCAAACATGGTGGGCAGCAAACGCACAGTTTCGATAAAAATGTTGAAAATGCACTTCATCTTGTTTGTTCAGATAAGCCTTAGTGTGCAGAACCGTTGGTTGGTTTATGCGAGGATGTGGGCAGAAAGGGGTTCACCAATTTCTGCCTCGGTCAGAACAACGTCTCAGTTCACTGGCCGCTCTGGGCAGACAGTTTGTTCACCACATTTGTTGAAAGTGACTTTGGGCCCATTCAAAAATTGAAATATGTCTTTAAGAGACGAAGAATTCGGGAAATCGTGACGATCAGCAGAAGGTGACATCAGGCCTGCAGGCTGTTCCACAAATGTGTGCAGCTATTACGGTATCACTTATTTAGGAGTCTGTCTGTACTTGGAAGGTGACCCTCTCATTATGATGTAATTATACAGGAATATTTGGAATAAAATCAGTCCGGGAACTTTATGTTCACACCTAGGGTGCACATTTTCTCCACAGTACTACACGCACCGTAAAATTTCAGTGTTTTTTCGCGTTACTTTACGCACCTTTTGGGACAGCAACGCTAACTTCTCCATGACTGCTTCCTTTCACACACATTCCTCTTCATTACTCACTAATCACTCCGTCATTCGATGCTATGGAGTAGTTTCAAGTACCCACTACGCAGTTCGGGCCTGCGACCCACCCAGCCTCCTGTAAAATGGGTACCGGGTCGCTGTCCCGGGGGTAAATCAACCGGAGCGTGGCGTTGACCACCCACCCCATCTAGCAGTAGAGGTTAAATGAGAGTATAACTGTATCTCTACGCTCTCTCTCTCTCTCTCTCTCTCTCTCTGGGCTGTCATGGCCTATTCTAGGGCGAACTTTACCTTTAGCTGCGGAATGCAAGAAACAACACGACAAAGTGTTGGTGCGTGATTTCAGGCTTCCGCCACGAAACAGATGAGATCTGCGCTCTTATGGGACATTACACAGCGTACAGCGGTAATTCCTTACCGACGTTTTGGGACAACCCATCGGTCCGACCTTACAGTGTCAAGAAATCCAAGTAGAGAGATTTCTATTTGGATTTCTTGACCCTGGAAGGTCGGACCGATGGGTTGTCCCAAAACGTCGTGTAGGGAATTACCGCTGTACGCTGTGTAATGTCCCAAAACGGCGCAGATCCCGAAGTATGCGTGTCTTCATGAACATGTGTTATGTCTACACGCAGTCATTTTTGGGATTATAACACAGCGTAATCTGGTAGGTAGGTACCGATTTGAGGTTGCAACCTTGAAGACAACAGCATGAAACGTCATGACCTAAGTTACTTGGTTCACTTGGTACTTACGTGTTTTGGAAAAGTTTGGACATCCCTGTCTTGCCCCATTGTTATCAAAAAGAAAGCTGAAGGTAGGGCTAGATAGGGCTGGAGGGTGGGTTATTTTACAGTGGCTGGATGGGGGAGATTGCGCCCCTCTTGTCAGAGGCTGACGGGTTTTCCTTAAGGCTTCCCTATGAAGAATATACACCCTTAGACTTGTCACCATAAATCAAAAGAAAATATTCTGGAATAAAGGAATTTACAGGAGCCTGTGAAAGAAGAGCAACGAACTGCCTGCCATGTAGCTAGAAGGACTCTGAAGAACATACTGACACTCGCCAACCAACTGGAATGTGACGAAGCGAGGAGTGACCTTGCACTGCTACGGCCTTTTGTGTTGTGACGTGGTGGAGATTGGTAGATAGAAGCTTTGTGCTTTCATAGAAGCGGGTTCCTTTTGTACAGCACCATAAAATGTACAGGGCACTTCCCTTCGAAATCCGGTGTCTGTCTACCGAACTGCACGTCATGACGTCACATTCTGGTGGCGCTCCTCGGATATGACGTCATTTAATATGGCACATACCCACCGACGTTTAAGAGATCGTTGCTGTCTCCATTAGCAGGGGATCATCAAGGCAGATACAGCAGACAAGTTGGCTAATTCAGCAATATTAGTGCCAGAATACACGAAGGCACAACAAAAACAGCAATACTTAGTCACAGCTGGTTTGTGTAAGAGCGTGGTGCAGGCCTGTTGCTTGACAAGCTGACAGTTACTCACATGGTCAAAAACCCCTGTTGTCATGCAACTCGAAGGTTCATCAGAACCTTCACAGAATTCCGACACCGCCTCCTACTCTTAGCCCGTTAAATCGAGTCCAGCAACTTTAAAACATTGTAACAATGTTCCTGTACGCCGTAACATGTAGCTACGGCACAACAATACATATTTTGTTTTGTTAACAAAGTTGTGCCAACGTGGCGTCATGTTGCAGCAGCTGAGCGCAAACATTGACTTATTTATATCGACGTAGGTCAGCTGTTGTTTGTAAAATGTTATTTCTTATGTTCATCGTATGGATACACGTGTGTGTGTGTGTGTGCGTGCGTGTGTGTGTGCACGTATGAACGCATATAAACGCTACTTTGTAGTGTAGACAAATCGCTGGTGCATTTGCTAGGCCAGTATATGTTTTTTGACTGTCTGTTAGCTATGTAACAATTACAAAGTGCATCAGCTTCGTTACGACTAAGACAATAAAAGCAGTAAAGGACATTATTAGACACAAATCGTACTGATGACAGTACAGACGTTAACTGAAGACATCATGTCGTTTGCATTAAACCACACACTGAAACATAATTCAGACCATACGGTCACATGGTTAGGCACAACAGATTTGCCTATTAAGGCGAAAGTAAATAAATACTGCTAAGGCACAAGAGACACAGAATTTATAAACGAAATGTATAAATAAACTAGATACATTTCACATACAGCAAATCCGAGATTCTCCGAATGTTAGTTGTTTATCTAGTCTCGGTTCTAGAAGTCGGCAAGAAAGCAGATAAGTAGAAACGCGTCGCGTCTCCTCGATCTGCGTGCGGATACTCAGTTTTACAGCGTGACATGACTAGCAATTGCTACAGAGTCGGTGTGCGTCTGGCACTGCTGTTCGACTGCTGTTTCACATTTCCTGCACTTCATCTGTACAGCAGGTCCTAGCCGCAACATCTGAGATTAAACGAGCCGTTAATAATAATAATAATAATAAAGCATATTTCACGGGCGAAATAACATTACATGTAGCACAAACTGTGAATACAGAACAGCTGCAACACTGCATACCGTAGAAACAAGGTCTGTTTCAGGTATGTAATTGTAAATACCCTGCATAAAGGTGATGATAATAATAATAATGAGCCCTATACAACACCACATGATTACGTATGGGGGCGTGGAGGTTAACGTCCACGCATTCTTAACATTAGCACTAGATGGAGTTCAGTTGTCAAGTTGAAGCCCTCCATCCTTTTATCCACAATATCCTCTGCATAGGAAGCTGGGTGGCTCCAAACGCGGTCTGCGAATTCTTGAAAAGAAAACTGTTGTACCAGCCAGAAATACAACCCCGATATCTCAGTGGTAGAACCCCTGAAGTTCCTCATCATGTAACTGTCTCTGTTCATCTGTTACTTCTTCCCTTCACAACACATGAAAAAAGGAGTTTTGTGTTAACACATTTAAAATTTAACAAGGTGTTTCTACGCGATACGAATTTTAATTACGACAAAATACGCCCAGCCGTTCATCTGCTGTCAGCCCAGTCCAGCCACAGTCAGTGCTTTTCACCGCCGTGAACCAACATAAGACAGGCGTCTAGCAATCTTTATCCCCAGCTGTATGCACTGATGTACTGCGACGTCTCATTGCACTGGCAAACAAACTGTCCGTATCACGTGGCGCCTGTAGATGTGCTAACACTTGCCGGATACACTTGACACTGGGCTGCCAGAGCAACCAACAGTTCTGAAGAAAATGTGTTTAACCAGAGTGCGTTCCAGAAGGTTCTTGTTCCGCTGTCACGAACACTGGCGCATGCGCAGTGCATGCTGGATAACTAAGGCTACAAACACACACTCAGAATGTGTAATACTTATAGCTTTTCTACGGCAATGTCTACGCGGTGGAAAACGCGAGCCCTTCGCGGAGTGTAGGGCGGCACCATCGCGACCCGACGACACAGTTCCATCACTGGCAAGGTTGGACCGTGTGCAGCAGCACCAGCGTGGTAGTAATAGTGGGCTGCATCTGGCCGTGGTCTCAACTGGTGCGGCACGTATCGCAGCATTTCCCTGGCACGAATGAGGACAACCACGATAATTCTCGCCCAGGATAGGCAGCTATACTGTCAACATTCAAACCGAACACCCTCCGTTACAGATTGAACCGGCTTACTCCGTTCCTGGCCGGTGGTAATCCCAGTACCAATAGCGCAGTTCTGTATCAGCACTTCGAATTTCCCCTGCCAGTTACCATTTCAGTAGTGCTCCATCTATCATCGCCTATAGGTCCAGGTATGCCAGACCCTGGCTCTAGTTTCAAGTGACAGTCAGCTGCAAGATCTTTCGTAACAATTTTCTGCTTATTACATACACATGAAAACATTTAGTTTCAAAGGAACGAACTTCGTCAAACAATATCCAACTTTATGAGCTTCAAGAGTACTGGAAAGATTGTGCTGAGTGCTAAACCTGGTATAACAACATCCCAATAACTGTGCTGCTGCCTTCCAACGGACTCCTTTCAGCACAGATAGGCACGGCACTGGGGACCATTATTACCACCAAGATACTTGTGCCAGAGCTCTAGCAGCAGTTTGACGTAAATGATTGTCAGCAATGCGAGGCGGCAGGTTAAGGAGCGTCGTGTATCTGCAGCTTAGGCACTATCTGTGTGCATTCCGATTCACACATCGCTATGGCGCTGTATGGTGCCACAGATATCTGTCGAAGCAAACGGGTCACTGCATTGCCCGCGCTTCTGTACTCTGTTCCATTCTATTCTAGTCTATAAATGACAGACAAATGTACAGAACTGAATGTCTAAAGTGTAACACACAGACGAAAGTGGTTATGACCCCTGTGCCGTGTACCGGAGCTACCGGTCCAATAGTTGTGACCCCTGTGCCGTGTACCGGAAGTAATGGTCAATGGTTATGACGGGGATGTACGAGTTGCCAGCCGCGGCTTACAAAGTATATTAGCTGAGTCCCAAGATGTCTGCTTCATGTGTGTCAGCTGCATTCCGAGTGGCCAGCCACAAGTGTATGAGTTGCATCGCAAGAAGAAATGGTGTGCGCAGTGTTAGACATTTTGAAGGTTGTCATACAGCGACACTGCATGTTCTGTTACATACAGTCATTTGCACACAAACAGAACTGTCGAATGACATCGTGGCATGGCACTGCTTAATGCTTAAGCAGCACTAAAAAATTATTTTCGGGGACGATGGTCTGTCCCTTTGTTTCTAATATCTCCCACTTCAAGTTATTCTTATGTTCTGAAGAAAATAAATTTTCCGGAGAAAGTTTTAATGCAGTCTCGGAGTGCACTTGACCCCAACCTCACTCGTATCATTCTTGTCCAATTCTAAAGAATTGTCTGTGCGATACGTCATTGACATCCTGCTGTTTCATTTGCAAACGCTTTTCAATCTGCTCGCCAAATAAAGTGTGATGTCTGGTGGTGTGTTTGTGTGTTTGTATGGACGGTTGTTTGTACTCTCAAAACGTACAGAGAACCTGGAAATATCAGGATGAACAGCTACAGATGTGTCGTCACATGCAGAGCACCAGAAGCACAAACGTTAAACGTGGCGTTGGTAAGCTAATCACAAATACAAGACTTCGATTTGTTGAAAATATGGTGAATCGGAACAGAATCCGAATGGACAATGCAGTATAGATTTTTTATTTAGATCTCGATCCAAAAAAATACTTGGTTTATTTATGGCAGTATGGTGCTGTTGGTACTGTTGGTGCTGTTTTTAGTATTAAGCTTTATGTTTGTTTTTTAAAACGTTTATTGTCCAAGCTTAAATTTCTTGGCTGGCAGCGGTCCGCACGCACCAACATGCCTGGCGTCTGTTATGTTCGTGCTATGATACAGAAGCTGCTAGTGGCATCGCACGTGCAAGTGGTAAGTCCGTGTTGGTACAAATTTTTAAGACTGATGTAACAAATTCGATTCTCGAAATCAGGTTAGCCGCTTAATGTCCGATCTTTGGTACGCAACTGTTGTAAATGAAACCTCACCGCGAGACGTAACTAGTAAACTCCAGTTATGATTCCTGTTCCACGTACCGGAAGTATGGACTCAGTGGTTGTGATTCCTGTTTCGTGACCGGAAGTATCGATCCAATAGTTGTGACTCCTGTTTCGTGAACGGGAGTATCGATCCAGTGGTTGTGACTCCTGTTTCGCGTACCGGAAGTATCGATCCAGTAGTTGTGACTCCTGTTTCGTGACCGGAAGTACTGGTTTCTAATTCTAGTTTGGAGACCGGCTGCAATGAAGAAAGGATTTCATGGTTTTCTAAGTCGCCTGTGTCAAATGCTGCGACATTGCCTCAAATTAGGAAACGGCCGCTTCCTTCCAAATCCTTTCCAGTTCATTATTCGCTAATGAATGTGTCATTCGAAGCCGTACAAGTTGAGCTACCTGAAGTTCCTTTAAAGGAACCACAAATAAAAGAAGCCAACACACCGTGCTGGTCTTTCGACTCTTAGTCAAAGCTTTGGTTTTATCGAAGCAGTTCTGAATGCATTACTTCCGCATTCAGCACCAGCCGACCTGCTTCCTTTCTCACAAATTTAATAAAATAAACACATTTGGAGGCATAGTTTGTCTGATAGAAATTATTCAGCTGACATTAAAGAAGCTACTTTTTTTGATGTGTGCATTATGGGTTGCTCTGTTCTTATTTTGGTCAGTTTCAGCACAAAATGGCCCCTATTTATGGGAAGAAGAACTCAAATGTTAACATTTTCAGAAACGTGGCACATCGTAAAATTACTCGAGTGTTTCATGAAACTTAGATGTTTTGATCTAAGTTCTCGCTTGACACGCTGTCCGGCCGATAAATTGAACACTTAGCCAGTATGAGAGCAGCTGCTGTCAGCGCCACGGTAAGCCCACACACAGTCACAATGTTACCTTCTGCACAGTCGGACACAAAATACACAATATACAAATGTCTGTTCTCTGCCTTCACCAAACGTGTGCACTGTGTGTAATGCATTTAGGTCACATGTACAGTCCCACATGAACTGCCAACTTTATAGCGACAGCAGGCGAGTTTCATAAGCTGCAGAGTTGCGCATTATAACGGCCGTTCTGCACACAGAGAGAACAAAACGTTTAAAACGCTAGGTATATATGTAATATATGTATGTATTTATTCAATATGGGCCACTGTTGGTCAGTTATGATCTTTAGCCTTATTCAGGTCACACTGTCTAATGTGGACCACTTGCGGTCATAAAATGTCCGCAGTAAGCTCAGCAAACTTCAAAGAACGGCGCTGGAAATGTCCACGTCTTGTGCATCATCCCCGGCAGTCAATTCCAATCCGTCGCGTAAAACAGCGAGGGGCTCCGACGCTTCAGACGGTATTGCAGCTCGACGCTTGACAGTGTGAACTTTTCTGTGTGGGCAGAATCATCGCATTTTTTTGCGAAACTGTGTGTACAGAACGTTTTAAATTCACAGTGCGCATTGTCAGTAAACTGTGACGTCACGGCGTCACGGAGGCTACAGTTTGTCAGAATGGATCAAAGGGAGGGTTGTCAGTTGGTATCAGACTGTTACAGCACTCAGTGTGCTAGTCAAGAGCCCATCGCAAGGTAGTTACAGCGAGCTGTGAAGCCACTGGATAGTCGCCGTGGCAGTTCTATGCGATCACACAGTTCGTTTCTGTTTCTTGACTTGCGAAGTTACTGCTGCAGCTGTTGTTTCAATTACAGTAACCCAACTGCAGTCAAGGCAACGTTACAGTTGCACACGGCATCCCAGGTGTGTTTAAATGCACGTGTCAATAAAGAAGACTGTAAACTCACAGTCCAAACACAACTTGATCTGTAAGCCAACGATCAGCTACAAGTTTCGGCAATAATAGCCATTATCGGATGAATACAGAGCGGTAAGTAGTAATACACTGCCATAAAAATATTAGGGGCGAGATCCCGTCTTGCTGTGTGTTTAAACGGAAGGGGGACGTCCAGTCTGAAGATTACAAATGCCAGTCGTGTCCGTACACCCACCAATATTAGAATCTGCAGAGGGAACTGCATAACTGCAATGTTAATATTTACCTTAATCAAAAGTGCCTGCGAAACTACGAGATCTGGTCCCTAATATTTTTATTGCACTGTATTATAGTTTTTTCTTATTTATGTCTCTGTAATCAGCCTGATAATGGCTACATATAGAGCCGAATATGTAGCTGATCGTTGTTTATACATGCAGTTCTGTTCGGACTGTGAGTTTACATTGTTCTGTATTTAAAAGTGAAACTTTAAAGATAACTAAGATGGATGCTGTTGCGATGCGAACTGCTCCGCTCTGTGCCAGTTTCCTTACCCTCTTTTAGTGAAACCAAAAATTACAGTGCCGCGAATTCTGGAATGTTCCTTCCTTTGTTAAGAACACGGCCAGCCTGCAGGCAAGACCGTCCGAAAATACCTGTTCCAACAAAAGAACATCCTACCTGCGTGCGGCCACCCGTTACTGTAACAAGGAAGAGATGGAAATGAGTTGTGTTAGACCGCTTCCCACCCTAACGACCTAGAAGGTTTAAATGCGGACAGCTAAACCCCTCCTCGCATTTCAGACTTAAGCAGGTGCAATTTTTATTTAATTCAGACTATAAGCCAAACTGTTTCATCCCCTTGAAGCCCCAGTCCGAGACTTGAGCTGCGGACCGTGGCCAGTTACAACACATAGAGATGGAAACTGTCAATTTTTCTCGTGGAAACTGACAAATGATATGTTAGGGTAAGGAACTGGTACTGCAGTCCGCAGGGAGCACTGCATGCTTCTCTGGGCCTTCGACCACACAGCGGTCAGACAGTAAAATCGCCCAGATCCTCTGCATTCGAAGAAAGAGCCCCCTTGTTTCCGCTAGTTAGAAGTTTGGGTGGGTGCCAGTGCCTCTCGTCGTCCCGACGCGGTGGTCGCTCAGCCCGTAGCCCCGTTGCTCTACTAAGCTGCCGGGCGTGCAGCTAGTAACCCCGATGGTCCTGTTGTTCGGGACGACGAAATGCTTACAACCGCAAATGCTGCAAATACGCTGATGGTGTTCCAGAAACAGGAGACTGAAGAAGACTACAAAATAGTTTTCGGGTGATCAAAAGAGAGAAGAATGAGATGAGCGAGGCACGTAGCACGTATGGGGGAGAGGGTAGGCGCATATAGGGTTTTGGTGGGGAAACTTGAGGGAAGGAGACCACTTGGAATACCTAGGCGTATATTGGAGGATAATATTAAAGTGGATCTTCAAGAAGGGAGGTGGGGGCAGGAGGAGTTGATACGGCTCAGGATACGAATAAATGGTAGGTATTCGTGAATGCTGTAATCAATCTTCGGGTTCCATAAAATGTGGGTAATTTCTTCACTAGCTGAAGATCTAATAGTATCTCACGAAGCACTCTGCTCTGTGGAGTGGGGTGGAAACACCCCAGCTCAGTTTACGGTGACACCATTTGCTGGTAACGTGCTGCACAGTGTCTTTGGCCTCTTCCATTG
>Ga0136643_10008142_pt1 | contig 15282 bp, 8 predicted proteins | sample TergutLab28metaG_FD_96883 | JGI IMG/M metagenome (GOLD analysis project Ga0136643, IMG submission 96883) | Labiotermes labralis P1 segment gut microbial communities from Petit-Saut dam, French Guiana - Lab288 P1 (version 3) (version 3) | ecosystem: Host-associated > Arthropoda: Insects >... | reverse complement strand
TGAGTCAAGATTAAGAACCAGAATAGTGTAGCAGTTAGACTGAGTCAAGATTAAGAACCAGAATAGTGTAGCAGTTAGGCTGAGTCAAGATTAAGAAACAGAAAGTGTAGAAGGTAGACTGAGTCAGGATTGAGAACGAGAATAGTGTCGCAGCCTAATGATAAGGTCGCGGGTCGAACGGCCAAGAAATCGTGGTTCGACTCTCGAAAAGCGGCAAGAGATTTTTTCTTCAAAAAACCCAGACTGATTCTTGGTCCGAAACAGCCTGCTGTTTAATGGATATCGGCAGGTCTTTCGGGGGTAAAGCGGTGGATTGGGTGAAAAGTTGAAGGCTCGTCTCTTTGCAGTGCTGAGTTCACGAACGAGTGGAGCTATATTCCACCCCCTCCATATAACTTAACGGCATGCATAGAAACTTTTTTGAAATTTTTACCTTTATAATTCAGCTCCTTTACAGAAGAATAGTACTTTGTATTCTTTAAAATACTCCCACGCCCACTAAAAAATAAAGTGGAAGAAATCCTGAAATATATCAAGAAGAAACAGAATGAAAAGAGGAAATAAAATAAGTTCAAATAAAAGTAATAATTACGGGCATAGCATTCTCAACTATTACTTGTAGGATAATGCAACAAAGTTTTTGATGATAAAGGAAATTTCTACGTGTTTCCTTGTAAAAGAGAATGGTCTGGTTTCAACTATGTGATTGTATTCGGCGACTGTGCTTCTTACAGATACGTACAATACACACCTCACTGCTCACAAGCTGACAGGGATATTTACAGCAGTTCTTGATACAAAACGATTTTGGACCAAACGGCATCTCGCACTTCGATGCTCACAAATGCGAAACATAAAAATGGTTATCGTAATGCGAAGTTATATTATTTATAACCTGTTTTCAGAACGTTTTAGACAAGGACATTCTCAGACAAAAGAAAAATACGTGGTAGACTATCTTCAATACAGGGTTAATTTAAACACAGGTTGATTGGCGTAACTAAGTCAATGGGTGCGCCTTAGTCAATGTGAAAGTTATGCAGTATTTGTGTCCCGATCACAAGCTTTTTAAAGACTGCATAGCCCGGTAGTCTGCAGTCTGTCTTCTCTAGCTGCTCAGGTGTGAAATGTATCGTGTCGGGCGGTGTAGTATGCTCTCCAAACGGAGCAGATCTCTTCGGATTACATAGATCGAAACAGATGTTTGTATGTATACTAAAAAAGGTAGAAGGTAAAGTGATCCCGTTATAGGCCCGGTGTGGCCCAGAGGGTGGGTAGAGGTATAGCTCTTCTATTCCATGACCGCGGTCCTAGAAGGGGGTGAGTGGTCAGCACCACGCTCCGGCCGCACTTTACCCCCGTGAAAGAACCGGTGCCTATTTTACAGGAGGCTGGGTGGGCCCCAGGGCCGGTCTGGACAGACGGAAAATCTCAACCCACCGGGATTTTTGTTTAAGTCAGGTTCTTTAATTCCGGACTGCCATGTCCACAAGTAATCATGTTTAAGAAACTGACGTGTTTAAGAACATGTTTCAAATAATATTGGAAACTTGTAGGGTAGAGGGGGCTGGAGAAAACTGCGGAAGGAGGCTGGGTGGGCCCCAGAGCCAGTCTGGACGGGCGGAAAATCTCGTCCCCACCAGAATTCGATCCCGGACCGTCCAGCCCGTACCTCAGTGGCTATACCGACTGAGCTACCCGGCCGGCTTGTATATATACTGCATATACAGAATATAGACGGATTGTACTTGAAGCGGTTCACTATCACATGGGTTTAAAACCACAACATAGTAATTTTTTGGCTTATTAAATTTAGAATGTCTTAAACACGCCAGTAAGTACGGTGCAGTACCTAGTTTAGCGCGCTGGACTTGTATTCTTTTGTTATAGAAATCTCCCTGAAAATGGCAACCTCGGTGCCGAAACATGCAGAAATTTTATACCTGTCGTGAATTGTATCTTATTAAGTGTATTTGTTAGATGATATATTGAGTGTAAGAATATGAGTACCCTACTTCAGAAGCTGAAATTATGGTTGTAGATGTACAATTTATGGCATTCTGTGTGACGCAATTTTCACTGCCATAATTTTACTCTCATTAATCAAAATTCAGTTTATGGGTTTTTAATCTACGAACAGTATTGATTAAGCAGCCAAGTGAAGTTTATAGTTTCAATAAACAAGCAACCAATACCAAACCCAATTTTCCATCAGTCGTAAATTACATAGAGTTCAATTTAGAACAGACCACGAAGGCCCAGAGGGGGAATAGAGGTATAGCTCTTTCTTTAACCTCGGTGCTAGATGGGGGTGGGTGGTCACCACCACGCCCCGGCCGCTTTACCCCCGGGAAAGACCCGGTACCCACTGTATATGAGGCTGGGTAGGTCCCAGGGCCGGTCTGGACGGGTGCGGAAAATCTCGCCCCAACCGGGATTCGATCCCCGGACCGTCCATTCAGTAGCGAGTTGCTATACCGATTGACCTATCCCGGCCACGTCCATTATATAGGTTATCCAATTTAGCACCTACGCGGTCCGTGTGATGATAAGGCAAAATCTCCGCATGGCGGAGTATGAGAAGCGAATTATTCACTGTCCGCTTTTTATACACAGGCTGTTCAGCTGTACCTCACTTCAAAGTACAGATTCGAAATTATGACCTTCAACCTGTGTATAAGCTTCACGTCTTCAAAATAAATGTTTATAGACAAGAGACGAAATTCTCTTTTTCTGGGAACAAGAGATACTTTCAGCAAAATATTTGCATTCGAAGAAGAATTATTTAATTCAATTTACACTTTAATGTGCCCCATAAATTAAAGTTCCCAGGATTTAAATTTGGTGAGCTGTCAGATTACAATCCTTATATTATCAGCCTTGCATCAAAAGCTTCAGCTAACACATTCATAGAATTAATAGTCGCGTGGGTCGTAGCGTTTCCCTCACTAGAATGCCAGTACTTTTTTTTTCAATCAACTGATCAAAGGAACTTGTGAGAATCAATATCGCAGATAGTTCGAATCACATGTTTCGTCAGACGAACTGACCCTATTACTACCTCGTGAATTGCACACCCCATTTACATCTTTCAAATGGTCTAAAGCTTTTCGTGACCACCATAAGAATATTCTGCGAACCAGAACCTATCTTTCCGATTGTTTACGTGTTCATTTAATTTATGACACACTTAATCACAACGAAATGTTAAGTTCTGGATCACGAAAACCATTAAACAAGGCTCGATTAACCACCTGCAGTACTCAATTCTTGCTTCATAGTCCGGAGACAGGGTCGTAATTAGCAATTGTGTTGCAGCGATTCATGCCCTCGTGTTGGCTGAAATTCCACTTTTAGGAACCAAAAAATATGAAGAATTTTGTGGAAATCCTTCTAATCTAATACAAACACCATCAAATATTTTTTTCGATCAGTTCGTGTCTCTTCGTGGCTCTTTATCTAACAAGAATCTTCGCTTCTCTTCTGCAATTTATTGCTCCGTAAAACACTATCCCTTAAGAAAAATTTCCGTGGAACTTTCTTCAACATGTCCTCCACACCGGCAAGGAGGTTTCTCTTCTCCGAAACGTCCATACCGGCTCTTGACCCCACCAAGCCTCCTATTAAATGGGCACCTGTGTTCTGTTGCGTGTGTAAAGCGACCGGGGTAAGAAGCTCACCACTCAACTCCTTCCAGTCCTAAGATCAAGAGTAAGTACAGCCATACATCTGTTCCACCTTTATGCCTTCATGGTGTGTATAGGGACAACTGTACCTTTCACCTTTACTTACAAAATCAGCCTATCGTGTTTAAATACTACCTGTTGAATGATATTTCACGTTATTTCACAACAAAGTACAATCCCATCACACGCATAACGCACCCGCTCTACTAGGAATCACTGTGCGTTACACCTGAGCCTGCTTAGGTTTTGCGGCGACTTCCGGTTGAAGTGAAAAGCCTGCAGACTTCAGGTTCCAAAGCCATTTGTCTCGTTATACTTGTAAGCCGGATAGGTGGTGGTTGTACTGCATAATTCATTCATCGGTGCAGTAAACTCTGAGGAGAATTAAAGTTGGAGACACGAAGCTACAAACCACACTGTTTCCGTTTAATTATGTAGTATAGAGGCATGCTAGGTATTGATACTGCAAGACTGTTAGGAGTGTGTGCGTGTAGAATTGTGGTGTCCATCGTTCAGTCGATCCAATAATGTCAACGTACCTCAGTGTGAGGGACGTAATTTCATATTCAAGACTGCTCTAACTAGTTTAATATACACATGATACTGTAGTGAATTACAAATTCGGGTTTCATTGACTATTCTGATGTTAGATTTAGTTGTAGAAAACTGCCCGGAAGCCCTGCTGCTAGCTGGCTTTGCGAATTCAGCACAGGGCAGCAGTTCACTGTACCTTGGAATATGGCCGAGCTGGACGTTTTGTCAGTTCGTAGCCATATGTTAGGGTCTATAGTGACGTTACAGGGTTTGTTATACTTTTAAGAATGTATGACACAGCAGTCCACCTCTATATATACACCTGCTTTGCGGAAACCCGCTCTTGCTCAATTTGAAATAACTCGCCGATTGAAATTACTAGACGTTACTGGTTGCTACGTACCTTGACATTGAAGATAACTTTTATAATTTGACGCAGTGTTGAACTAGTGCAACGTAGAGAGTGAGATACTGTTGAACTTCAGATACTTATTGATTATTCAAGGTAAGTCGTGTTGACTGAGATAGAAATTTTATTATTACGAGCCGAGCAAGTTTGGTTATTATTTGGGTGATTTTAAATAGACTAAATTCCAAATTATTTCGCGAGTAGATATATGTATAAACGAGGTGAGACAATTACTTAAACTGGTTAGTTTAGACGTTGTTTGGACACATTTGTAAAATACTTTAGACGTTATTTGAATTCCCCTTTTTATTTATTAGAGTTAGCATTTTAGAATATACAATTTGAATTAAATTGAATTATTTGAACGGCTGTACAATACCCTTGAATCCTAGAGAGATTGTGCAGAGAAATAGAACGGACTATTTGTCAACAATAAGACCTATAGAGAGATTAAGAGGTGAAAAATCGTCCCATATAACAAGTAGTGTCAACTCGCGGACGGAACAGGGAACAGGTTACCCGGGGTTAGACAATACAACACCACTGTTTGAAATCGTCCGTACATTTAGCTTGCACGTGTTTTTAGCATAAAATGAGTAAAATCAGCTGTTAATGGAAACGAAGGATATCTGCCTTTCCGACGATAAGATTCGACTGTGAAGCTATTTAACATATTTTGATTAAATTTTGAGACGATGATTTACAGTTAGCTCTAAGCTAAATGCAGTCTGTACCGGTTAAAGGCAAATTCCAACTGTAGAGGAAGACGGAAATAATCTCTTAGAAACTTGAAGTTACCCCACAAGGTGGGACATAATTCAAATCCACTGGACCTTAAAAATGGGTTATATTAATCATGAGGTTCGTCATCCCCGTTGTGTTCTATGAAATAACTAATGTAGAGTTGTGTACTGGCCTAACACAACTATATTTACTGGTAGAATATAAAGTATTTTCTACTAAGGTACAATTACATGTTTCGGCGCTTGATAATGGCCATCTTCAGGTTGTACATGAAATATAAATTAAGCAGTTATACAAAACATACATGGATTGTTTATATGGGGTAGGGAGGGGGTAATGTGGGCACGAGATCTCGTATCTGTCAGAGAGTTTGGGCGGTGTGGGTTACATGAGGGGTCCATGCTGTTACCAAGCTATGTCTAAGTTTATTATAGTTAAATCTATGGTACATATAATTTTATGCCTATGTTGTACCGCATGTAGAAAATACTTTATATTCTACCAATAAATATAGTTGTGTTAGACGAGTACACACCTTCCACATTAGGGATTATATTAATACTTACTTACTTACTCCATTTTGCAGAGCCCTTCTTGAGAAGCTAACTCGTTTGCAGCTAGTCAAGAAATTCCCCGCATTTCACGGAACCCGGAGGTTCATTACTGCATTCACAAGCGTCCGCCATCTGTCTCTATCCTGAACCAGCCCGATCCAGTCCATATACCCACATCCCACCTCCTGGAGATCCATCCTAATATTATCCACTACGCCTAGGTCTCCCCAGTGGTCTCCTTCCCTCCGGTTTCCCCAGCCACACCCTATACACCCCCTCTCCTCACCCATACACGCCACATGCCCAGCCTATCTCATTCTTCTCGATTTTATCACCCGCACAATATTGGGTGACGAGTAGGGATTATATTAATATTTGAGAAAATAAAGAAGCGTCTCCTGCCATCTCTAGATATGGCGTGGGTAAAATTCATGACGTTTAAAAATTTCAAATTGTAACATTCAATGGACCATTGTAAGAAAAAACTTCTTTAAATACAGCACAATAAGAAAAGTGTTCTTTAAAAAAAACTGGGTCATCACACAAAGTTTTCTGCATAAATTAAAACACACGTCACTTTAAATCATACAGATTTATGTGTAAAGTTTTCCATTCCCTCACAAAAACACGTGGTTTGGCGGACCAAAAATAGGAATAATTTGCAGAAAAAAAAAATCAATAGAAGTGAAATAGAAATGTATCACAAGAATTCGGGTTTTTTTTTCTTAAAATGCTGTTAAGAGTTTGTCGTATTCAGATATCAACACCTTCACTTAATTCTAGTCCCTGTCAAGTTTTTCTGAACAACTGAACTGTGCACCACAAAAAAAATGACTGTTACTTCTAAACACCGCAATTCGTACAAAGAAGTCGAAGCATGATTTATACATAAATGTTCTCCGGTTTATCCAACTGAATGCACAATTAGATTGTTCTAGAAATGTTAACATCTACAACAAAATGCCCTACATATTTCCGTTTAACAAACCATCATGAGGGAGCTTATTGTTGTGCTTTGCTAAAGTTATAATTATTAAAATAGTTAGTTAAAAACGTCGTTATGAATCAGTTCGGTCGTGTGGCTGCTTATTCATCCAGTCCTATTGGTGTGTGCACAGTGCACAGTGCAGAGTGAGACTCATAACTTTAGCAAAGCACAACAATAAGCTCCCTGATGATGGTTGTTAAACCGAAACATGTAGGAGCATTTTAATGTAAATTTTAACATCTCTAGAACACTCAAATTGTGCATTAAGTTGGATTAAAAAAAAAGACGTGATAGTATCAAGATGCACGGTAAAACTGTGAAAAAAAAAAGTTTCCGGTTGTTTCTCTTATTCTCAACGTATGTGAGAAGGTTTCTTTTCGGCGCTACGTTACTTAAGTTTTGATGAAAGCCCCTACTGTCACAGATACAATTCTTCTTTGTGCCCCAGTTTTGACTTTCTTATAGCAGCAAACAGGAACGAAACTTTTCTTCCATTATGGAGCACACATATCTTCGGAGTTCTTTACACGCTACATCCATATACATTTCTTGTAGCTGCAAATCAAATGTCAACACGGATAACCGACAGTGCATCATCATCATCATCAGAGAGACACATGAAGTCTACGTTTTTTTTTCTGACACTTAATATTCGAATGTTTTAAATAAAATTTTCGATTTTTGATATGATAAGCATGTTTTAAAACTGATTAAATGTTATTAAATTTCAACTCCTTATAGATGCTTAAAGCAGTAAAAGTGACAGAATCTAAGGTATGTACTGTAGCCCATCGCATTAAAACTGGAGATCAATCGATAGGCATAGAGACATAGCTAGCTAGCTAGATGGATAGATGGAGGGACGGACGAAATAAGAGACAGACGGAGAGATGGACGGACAGACGGAAAGACGGACAGATGGAGGGACGGACGGACAGACGGAAGAAAGAAGAGACGGATAGACGGAGAGATGGACGGACAGACGGATAGACGGACGGACAGATGGAGGGACGGACGGACGGACGGACGGATGGAGGAACGGACAGACGGAGAGACGGACGGACGGACAGACGGAGTGGCAGACGGGGAGACGGACGTACGGACGGACAGACGAACAGATAGATAGATTAGATAGATAGATTAGATACAATAGATAGGTTAGAGAGAATAGATAGATAGAATAGATTAGATAGATTAGACGGACGGACAGACAGACAGACGGACGGACAGAGTGGCAGACGGGGAGACGGACGTACGGACGGACAGAGGGACGTACGGACGGACAGAGGGACGGACAGACAGACAGACAGACAGATATTGTTATATAAAGACGGTTTCATTAATACATTGTTTACGTATACACAACGGGATGGAAACTATCCAATTTAAATATCAGACAGTCTACACGGTGTCACATCCCAGAAGATAGTATCATAAGATCATGTCTACTTCTCTCTCTCAAGATCAACAGTCCGTTACCGTAAGTACTCTTGAGTAAATGGAGGTTTCTGTTTACACCTCTTTTACGACTTCACTTCCTGTGTTTGTCACACGCATGTAAAAAAAATCGTACTTGAGACTTTGATCTTGGATTTTTCTAAAGTTTCGTCTCAGAAACTCCTTCAACTTATATTAAATTTCTCGTTGTGGTAAAATGTATTCTATACTAGGCTTGCGCCATTAATATCATTTGGGTGAAAATCGGCCGAATTTAACTTCTACATTATACGAATAAGAAATGGAATACTTCGATTTCCTCCAAAACAGCCCACCTACAAAACATCTGGTCATGACATAGTAGCGGTCCAATTTATACCTAAAATTTCATTTCCATCTTTTCTATTAAAAAAACAAATTATAAATAATTTGTAACTCTTATGCAGCGTGATATGTGTATTGCTCTGTTTCGAAACATGTTTCTACATGAAATAACAAATCTGTATCCATAACCAACGACCTCTGAAGGAATAATGCATGAAAAATTAGAAGGATTCTTTTGGAAATTATTTTTCCATGCACCAATTCCACTCTTGTTCCTAACACTTCAAGTTGGCAACCCTGGCTAGGCAAAGGGCGCTTGAGATCGATAACGGTAGAAGGCGCCGTGCAGAAAGGACGACAACGCCCGGAATCAATGCTGCATGTACTTGTCTGTCTGGATGGATGGAACACAGCATTTCTCCCGTATCGTCTCGACTGTTACTGACATTACACCGTCAGTTGGACACGGGGAAAAGGAATCTTCGCTAAAGGGGGGGGGGGGAGGCTTGCAGATATTTCAAATAAGGGTAGACTGATAAAAGGTCATTAGATGCAAGTCAGAACGTCAACAAAGTGGCATGAATAGAGACGGAACTACGGGGGGGTCTAGAGAGGAGGGTGCAAGGCGGCAAAGACGAAAAGCGGATGCTTAGATCCCAGTCAGTGCCTTAAAATGAATCAGTGGCACTGAATGCTGACAGCAGACAGTGCAAACTCTAAACTGGGTTGGATGGACCGCAGGTCATGTTATGTAGAAGTGTACTGTTCGGTCAAGGACAATACCTTCCTTATTCCTCTACCTATACAACCAACAGTTCTTCATATGGGAGGAAAATCTGGCAAGAATAGCCCGTAATATCTTTATTAATTCCTTCACTCTCTATGGACTTAGCCGGTACCAGTGGCCGTGCGGTCTAAGGCGTAGGTCTGCAGCCGCTCGTCTGCTGAGATTGTGAGTTCGAATCCCACCGGGGACATGGAGGTTTGTCTGTTGTGAGTGTTGTGTGTTGTCAGGTAGAGGTCTCTGCGACGAACTGATCGCTCGTCCAGAGGAGTCCTACCGAATGTAGCGCGTCGTTGTTTGTGATCTAGAATTCTCGTGAATGAGAAGGCCCTGGCCCGCAGGGGGCTGTCGTGCCAAAAAAAAAGTACTTAGAATCAAGGTGTGGATGCTAGCAGGGTCTTTATGATACGCAGAAGATAATTACGTGACACCATATGCACTCTCATTAATACGAAAAAATAAGGGACGTGGCAATGATCTATTTCAAGGTACTGCCCAACATTTGTCTGGATGGACTGATGGAAAAAACGAAATTGCATTTACGGCAGTCTATATCGATCAAGATTCGAACCGGGTACCTTCCCAGGAAAAGCCACAAACTGTACTGCTGGAGCTAACTTGCCTGGTATGTGGTTATGTTTTGGGACTGAATATATACACGTTAAACATAGCGCATTGAGTACCATGAAGTTTGCTGTCACCATTCTGTGTTCAAGATTTTGGGAACTTGGTAAACAAGGGGCAGGGAGAGGAGGGGCCGGCGGAGAGACAGAAGCGATGTCGCAAATTTCTGAGCGTATCCCGATTGCAAGGATACAGGCAATTTTTATGTTTTGTTGACCGTGCATCTCCGTATATTTATCTTAGTAATTAACCAACTTGATGCACAAAATTTTTGTTTTACAATAAGTTTATTTCATGCCCCTACATGTTTCGAGCACCGTGTGCTCATCATCAGTAGGTCAAGATTGTATTATACAGCATCTGGTATCATCACACCTGTAGGTGTGTAAAAAAAAATGTTGTGTATCAAGTTGGTTAATTACTAAGATAAATACAGGTAATGTACGTGAAGCGCACACTTTGTTGTGTTCGCGTGATGTTTATACCTCTTCGGCTATCCTACCAGCCTGTCATCATTTCACTCGAGGAGGACGCTTTTATAGCGATTTAATGGCGCCGGCAGCAGTAAAACCTACTTAGGTCTTCAAGTAAGGTGCAGGATATTTTTTTCACAATTTTAAACAAATTTCGATTCTCTCGGAAGGTTTTCCTAAAAGTCTCCAATACCAAATTTCACGGAAATCCGTCCAGTGGGAGCCGCGCTGATACAGACAGACGGACGGATGGACGAACAGTCTGATAACATTTCTCCCGAAGAGAGCGCTTTTTTTGGCAACTGAATGACATCGATTACAATCAACATGCACTTGGGTCTTCTTATAGTGTCCGATATTATTTTTTCCCCGATTTTAACCAAATGTGGATTTTGTTGTCAGATATTCGTAAGTCCCCAGTACCAAATTTCACGGAAAAGCGTCCAGTAGGCACTGCGTTGATACATGCGGAGAGACAGACAGACATGACTAAGGAAATAGGCTCTTTTCTTGAGTATGAGAGAGCACCTAAATGACTGCCTTCTTTACTGAGTATGATCTACAGTATATTCAGGGTTTAGAACAGAGTATTAACATTGAGGCTACCACATCGCAAATTATGGAAACACTGTGACCTGCCGCCGAGACACAAGTTACTATCAAATGGACTCACGACCAGAGTAATATACTTTATTCGTTAAACTATAGCAAGACAGGCATTGTATGTATAACTTAACACAGAGGCACGTTCATGCAAATATTGTTGCAGTGGAAAAGCAATAAGCATTAAATATTACGAACGTGCGTCTGTATCCTTGCCTTAGTTACCCGGGATGCAAATCGCACCTTTCTGTGCGCCGCATTATGTTGCCATCTGTGGCCTGTCTGGCTATATCATATTTTTTCGTGTTATCTTATAAATGGCAACATTTTCTGAAAAAAAAATCTATTGAACAGATGGTGTGTGTGTTCTGATTTTGTCTACAACTTTTGTATGAAATATTTCCCAATCTAAGAAGAATTCAACGAGATATTATTACAAATGCACATAGGTCTTCATGTAACGTATCGGTTATTCTTCTCAGATTTTAATCAAAATTAATTTTCTCGACAGATTTTTTTTTAAAAATTCTCGAACGTCAAATTTTATAAAAATCCTTCTAATGACAGCCGAGCTCCATGATGGCAAACATGATACAATTAATCGAAGTTCTTCGCAATTTCACGAAAGCGCCTAAAAACCAACAACACTTTTCTTTTATAAATCCTCCTACTTTTATGAACTCTCAAAATTTTGTGACCATAGTTTGAACAGCCCGCCACTCATGACAGTATTCTGAACCACGGAAGTAGTCCACTACTCCATGTGTTCAACATCGTGCCAAAGATCCACCGAAGTCCAGGGGTCTTGTGTAACGCTCCGTAACGTGTAATATTTTGGCGGTAAGGGTATTAAGTGTAAGTCCTTTGTCCGTTACACAATGCAGATACGCCACGCATCGTTGTCCGTGACAGACGGCTTGTCCAATATATATCCATAGTTACTTTCCAAATGTCCTCCGTGTGGAATCTGAGGATTTGCCATGCCATACTAAAAACATATGCGCTCGATGTGGGGCAGATTACTGAGTCGTGGGATTAGGAAGAAAATGTGCAGGCTGCTGACATTTCGAACACAACGGTGTGAGAGCGCAGGAAGTTTGAAAACTAGTTAGTAGTATGTCCATAGCACGATCCATAGAAGAAACACGATGTTATCTCTTTCCCTAAGTCTGTAGCTAGAATTCTCCTTCATTTTTTATCAGAAACCTATCACCTTCTTCACTCCGATTGACAGCCGTAATTCGTCTACTTGTATCGGAAAGTATCAGGTTCGAGTATCAGTCGAAATTCTATTTTTACCATTTAGGGTTACTTCTTGGGGGACCGCAGTAGCACAGTGGTTCAGGTGCTGTGCTACAAATCGGAAGGTCGTTGGTTCGATTCCAGATGGTGTCATTGGAATTTTTCATTAACATATTCCTCAGCCTCAGCCTCTAACAGAAATTAATATCAGGAGTATTTCCGGGGGGTAAAAACGGCCGGTGCTTAAGGCTGACAACCTTACCACCATCCTGCGCCATTGTCACGTAATCTGGGAACTGTAACTTCCTGGAAACCTCTGGGAACCTCAGGCCTGTAATGGGACTGATTTACCTTTTAGGGTGACTTCTTATAGTTGATTTGTCGGTTCTGTATTCCTCACCAAATAGTAATCGGGTGATCAAATTAAGAAGAATGAGGTGGGGGTGGGAAGGGTATGTGGCGCGTGTGAGGGAAGAAGAGAGGTGCATACGCTACATGTTTTGTTTGGGGAAACATGAGGGAAAGGGAACGCTTGGAAGGCCTGGGAGTAGATGGGAGGATTATATTAAAATTGATCTTCAGGAAATTGCATTGGGGGAGGAGCATGGACTAGATTGATTTGGCTCAGAACAGGGACAGGTAGCGGGCGCTCACAAATGTGGTGACAAAACTCCAGGTTCCACAAAATGCCGGGAAATTTTTGACTAGTTGAAGAATTTTAGCTTCTGAAGAAGGACTCTTCTCCACTGAGTCCGTTACTAAGCTAGTCACTGGGGTAAGGGAAATTTCAAGTTACTTCACGACCCCTTTCTGTTTCGTGCTGTTATAGCCGGCCGGCTTTGTTCAACGTCAAATAACTTCTGAACTTAAGAAATCGCCATTGAATAACCTACTGATAAGCCTGCAAATTTCTCAATGTTCCTTAAGAAGTTCAATACGTGGGTCCGGTTTTCAACTTTTAAATCAGTTCACGTCTACATTTGAGAAAAGCGAAGTGTAAAGGTGATTGAAACGGAAAGCTGCACTTAGGGATTGCGCCAATTAAGTCTGCGGTAGATAACTGACATTGCTCTCACAGCAGTTAGTTGAAAGCGCCTCAAACAAAATTACTGTGCGCGCTACTGATGATGAGGTTCATTAATTGTTGAATAATGACTGGCAGGGGAAATTCAGGCCAGCGACGCACTTTGCAAATACTCCACCAACAGAATTTCCGTTGTGGTGGTGGGGGAAGGGGGAGAAGGGGGGAGAAAGAGAGAGAGAGTAATGTTTTACTTAGTAACGCTGTCAACTGCTAAGATTATACAGCTTCGATGGTAGATAAATGTAAGAATGTAGAGCATTTGTTGAATGATAATGACGAGGGATTCCCAAGTGCTTGTAATCAGAGAAAAACCTGTGCCAGTGAAAATTCTTCCACCACAAATCCAACATGAACTGGTCTGGAATCAAACCCGGGCCTCCGCGGTATCACCCCGGCGAGTTCGAGGTCTGCATGAGATAAAACTTTAGAATTTTACTCCGTCCGACTTAAGGATCATTCGGCTCGACCCCGAAGTTTAAGTCAAATATATAAGGTGTTATTTGGGACTATCTCTAGAGGGAGGAAAGGGGCATAGGGAGCTATAAAACGCCTGGGGAAAATAAAGTCTGGGCTGCATTTCCGGAGTCCGGCCGAACTAAATTTCTCCTCAAATGACTTCTGTACTCATCACATTACCCGCACGTGCTGTCACAAGCAATCGCCAAGCAAAAATAGCGTCACGTGTCTAGCCAGTTGTTTATTTGCTGACGGTGTCACGAGCGTAGGTACGAATGACTTCTACTTTGCAGTAATAGACTGGCCAGTTAAAGCCAGCCATATTCTGTATAATGCTTCGTTGGTATTATTTAAACAAGGCCCGGAACCTGGCTGAACTCCAAGTTTATCTCAGCTACCATGCTCAGGTCCGGTCGTCAGGCCAGGTGGGGCCGAGGACTGGAGTGTTCTCCTGAGGCACGGTACGGCCGAATTTCCGCTTGGATTGCAACAAATGTCAATCAGTATATCTCCGTGCGGTTTCAGACGTATATGGAAATATAAGATTCACATAATCAAGCGTTTACCGAAACGTACGATATGCGCGAGTGTTTCGCCTGTACCATATTTCGATATGTCTATGTGAGAGTGGCCTCCCCACTCGCCGTACCCCAGGGGTTCATATGTCCAGTTCTACGACTTAAATTTAGAACATTCTTGGATATGGTCAGCACTGCAAGAAATGATAGATTGCATAATATATAGTGTGACATCTGTACAGTAATTAGTTTGACAAGACTGGTTTATACAGAGTGTCCCAGGAGGAATGTGCCAGACTTCGGCAGGGTGTTCCTTATGTTAAAGTATACCGATATAACCCAAAACACCTATATCCAAAGTTGAACGGTTATGGAGATAATGGCCAGAGAAAAGTGGGGGCTTCTTGCGGTTCCAAATACTGCAATCTGCACAGCTGATGTGTTGCGCTACAGCGCTAATGACCTTGAGAGTGGAATGCGGTGTTAATCGTGCCTGCGTGACGGTTAGTTGCTTGCACGGGAGTTGGAAGAATCAGTACTTCCATACTGCTGAATATTCATGCACCATGTAAAGTGCTTGGAACCCTAAGGACGACTAAGGCGTTAATGCGGGTGTTTATGTAGTTCAATTTAATGGCTATATGTCACTCACACGTTAATTACATGTTAAGTACAGATAATAACATTAGAGAAACCACGTATTCCTACCAGTTTTAATATGTATTTGGTAATCAATAAGTGTGTAACAGCTGTCAAAGTTTCAAACTTCTCTGGCCATTATCTCCGTAACCGTTCAACTTTGGACATAGGTGTTTTGGGTTA
>Ga0136643_10008139_pt1 | contig 15284 bp, 14 predicted proteins | sample TergutLab28metaG_FD_96883 | JGI IMG/M metagenome (GOLD analysis project Ga0136643, IMG submission 96883) | Labiotermes labralis P1 segment gut microbial communities from Petit-Saut dam, French Guiana - Lab288 P1 (version 3) (version 3) | ecosystem: Host-associated > Arthropoda: Insects >... | reverse complement strand
TATATATTTATTCAACAAATATAGGTACTGAATATTTTAAACATGGTATATACTCTCCATTTTTTCTCTTCAAAATGCAGTTTGTTTCATAATTCTAACATATTTGGTTCCTGTATTATTCACGTTTTATATACAGGGTGTGCTAAAATTAAAAAAATAATTCCGGCGCCAAAAGGTTAATCAGAAGTTGTTATTCACTTGCAGATTTGGAGTAGGGTCTTGGCAATGTTTTGTATAAATCTTTATCTTCTACTACTTGCCCTTCATCCTCTGCAGTTTATCAAAGAAATCGAGATGCACAATTTTCCTAATTGGACATTGTCAAAATTGGTATACTGGGTCTTTTTCCTTGTTCATGTTTTTTATTTTCTTGTGTATTGTGAATGTTTGTAACACAGAGCTCAGAGAAAAGCGTTCCGCTTCAGAGAGAGGCAGCGCATGCAACGTTTAATAGAAGGTGATAATTATGGTGGTCCTTCTTGTTCTTCTGCCACTCAGCCTGGACTGTCAGCTGTTCAAAATGACATGCAACCATTACGCTTGCCACGAGAACCTTCAGAAGCCCTGCGACTGTTAGATCCAAACATGGGTCTGGGCCGGGGGATAAATTCACACAGGATACAGGAAGTGGTTCCTGGAGGTGTGTCACCTACAGAGCCCTGTAACCTACGACTTGGACAAGGCACATCTGTTAATACTGAACTTCCCATTCCCATTGGGATTGGAAGGGGAAAGCCGTTGGTAAATTAGAAGTGATGTTTTTATTTGTGCAGAGAAAGCTACACCAATACCAAGACCTGCCACTCGACTAGTATAGTGCAGCTTTCTGGAATGCTGTTATTTTTACCAAGGTACCTGATCAACATAAGGAGAGATTATTACAAAGTTTAGTTCAGGTGAATCTTATTCAAATTTACTTCAGGTATATGAAAATGCTGGTTTATATATCTAAAACCCTGTCACTGCATTATAAGGAGAAAGATAAATAACAGAGTATTTTTAGCAGTTTTTGTAATGCATTTTATTTTTCATCGACATAAGGTTTTTTTTTATCTTGATATTACTTGGACTTTATACAGTTGAAATCGGTTATGACATCATCAGAGGGGCCAAATAGTGTCATTATACAACAGTAGCACTGTAAGCGAAGTGTATGGTAAAGTGAAGGAAAAATGTTTCTGATCATTATACAGGCCCATGGACATATTACTGAAATTTGTACACTATGATAGATTTTAGATATAATGTACAATTAAAAATTTATAAAAAATAAAAATTGCAGTTCAAATTTATGAAAAACACAAATTATTCTACCATAATTCTAAATTTGCATATAGGTTCGGGGTAACAAAATTCAGTAACTTACAATGAAAATTTAGTTAAAACAGAAGTAAGCAGCAGTCCTTTTACAGGCGTGGAGTGGTCCAGAGGGTTCCAGGAAGCTAAGGTTTGTGACAGCAGCACAGGATGGTGGTAAAGTTGTCAACCCTACGCACCAGCTGCCTTTACCCCCAGGAAATGCTCCTGGTACTCATTTCTGTTAGAGGCTGAGTCGACCCCAGGGCCAGAGTGCAATTGGAAGGATTACGTCAATGAAAAATTCCAATGACGCCATCTGGAATTTTTTTTTTTTATTTGTACAATATGTTTCAGTGTGCTTTGGGTTTACCATAATTAGTTCATTTCTCCGTCCTGCTCATTACCGTGGACCTATCCTATAGGTGTGTTTTCCAAATGAAAGTCTATGTGCTGCAGTTGTCTTAACCTTTACACTTGACTTCAGTTAGAGCAGCGTGTGTGGGCATTGTGTGTGTCCTCTTTCTGTTCTGAGTCATCATTGAAATGTATCTAGGATGGTGAGGAAATTTGGAAGAAGCTTCCGCCTGCCTGGTATCTGGTTACATAACGAGATAGCAACCACAAAACCGCTTGTTGCCGTTGAGGAGGCCAGAGACAAAAGTGCGGGTGTAGTAGCCATTCTTGTGGTACATTCATTGGAGACGTTCTCAACATCCTCGCTATGATCTTTTTTATCCATTCCCAATTTGTTATGCTTTCTCCACATTCTGTTAACCTGTGAATGAGTGTGTCTTTATTATTACATTCATTGCAGTTGTCCGTTGGAGATATCTTAATGTGGTGTAGCCTTTCATTTGTCGGAATGATGTCATGTATGACCTTGTACCAGTACGCTATGTCTGCTCCCGATTTTGATGTTATTGTCAAAGTTTTCCAAATTGCGTTCCAGTCAACATGTGGCCATTGTCTCTTCTCTACCCTCATTTCCTGTGTAGTTGATGTTGCAATGGATAGGGCTCGTAGTGATATGTATATGCGTTTCTTGTACGCTCTGTTTGATTCCGTTCTCCTCTGCCCAGGTATATACACAGCGTCTATTACATAGACTCATAGGTATTCCAGCTTCTCCGATATCCTGATAGGATAGGGTGGGTTTCCAGGTCCAGTATTCAGTTCCCAGTATTTTAGCTATTCGGCTGTAATAGATCCTTCTTGTAGGCTTTGCACTTGAAGATGGTGCATGAAAAGTGCTCTGCACTTAGCACCTACATTTACCAGGTTCCAACCTCCTTCAGTTTTCTCACGCTGTAATGTGGAGAGGGGGACCCTGAATATTTCTCCCTGCCATGTGAACCATGTAATTGTGGTGTTGATCTGCCAGACTTTGTCAGGTGGTGGTGGGAATATCTGTGTCATGTACCAGATCTTCGCTAGAAGGTAGTCATGTATGAAGTTAATTCTCTTGTCTAAGGTCAGGTTCCTATAGTAAAGTGTTTTGGGCTGTAGCATGCACACGTGCTATTACTGAGGACCAAGATTCAGCAGCAGCTGAGTTCACGCTGTTTGAGAAGTGGAAACCTAATATTTTGATTTCCTTGTAATATGGGATGTTCATTATTTGTATTGTCGTATCCCAGTTTCCAATAGCCATTGCTCGGGATTTCAGCATATTGATTTTCGCTCCTGTAGCTGTTTCATTTCTCAGTAATATTTCCTTCATTTTTGGTATATCCACCACTTGGGTCAGGTAGATCGTGACATCATCCACGTATGCGGTGACTGCTGTCTTTGTTTGGCGCCTCCCAATCTTGATACCACTGAGGTGCTTCTCTAAAGACTGTATCAGGGGGTTTAGACACAGGGCATAGAGCAGCATGCTAAATGGACATCCCTGTCGCACTGATCTCTTTATCAGGATTTGGCCTGATCTAAATCCATTTATTTGTATCTCTGATGTTGCATTGTCATACAGCCTCTTTATTCGTTGTAGAAATGAATCATCAAAACAATGTGTGCTCAGTACCTTATGCAGGTACTCGTGTGATATCTTATCAAATGCAGCACTGAAATCTATCGACACAATGCATAGAGGCTTCTTTGATATTTCAGCATAAGCAATCGGATCGCGCACCACAACCACGGCTTCAAAAACAGAGTTTCCCTGTACACCACAGAATTGATTTGGGTGGAGTATCACAGGCAAATGTGGCCTCAGCCTTTCAGCAGTTATCCTTATCAAGATCTTGTAATCTGTATTCATTAACCCTTTGACGCTGGAATTACATCTTTGACGCCGGAATTAAATCCCCCCCCCCGGCCACTTTAGTGGCTGTTCGGCTATTCAAAGAGCTCGCTGCGCAACATATATACATCCTTTGTCCGTAAAGTTTTGAGACTGATTTAGTATCTCGACTTAGGTAAATGTTGCGCAATTCCGGTTGTCATGTGCAAGTACCTGGACATTTTATGACTCGCCTGAGGTATTTATGTTAATTCGCTCAACCTCCGCTAGGCGGTAGGACGTGGCGGGAAACCCCTGTCCCTTGCCAGTGGTGATTTTTGCTGTTAGAAGAATGGACATCCGAGTTGAACAGTGAGTTAACATCAAATTCTGTGTGAAGCTGGGCAAGACAGCCACAGAGACATTGCTGATGTATGGGGGATGTGGAAGCACAGTAACGTTGTGTTTAGTGAGAAATCTTGAGACACTTAGAGCTGTGTATGGTCTCACATTGTCGTGCAAAGAGTCCACTGTCCAGATGCCCACAGTTCAGGACGACGATGTCGAAGTGCCTTACATATGCGCCTGAGTACGGAGATGTAAACTTCTTGGTTGACCGTTTGCCCTTGCAGGAAAAATTCGTGATGAACAATACCTCTGGCATCGAAAAAGAAACCATTATCATCGTCTTTGTTGTCGATGGCTGCTGCCTCACTTTCTTTGGCGGTGGAGTACCCGTTGGCCGCCATTTGGCACTTTGCCTCTTGGTCTGAGGGTTGTACTGGAAACACCATTATTCATCCACGGCAATGACACTGTTGACGAATGTGGCATTGTTCTGCACCTTGTGTAACAAATCAGCACAAATTGAAGCTCGCACCTCCTCTTGATCCTGAGTGAGTGCATGCAGGACTAGCCTGGCATTGAGTTTTCGTTCACCCAAGTCCTCCCGCAGAATTTGTTGGCAGGTCAACTTATTGATATGCAGGGCATCAGCCAACATGCGCACTGTAACAGTACGGTCTTCCCTGTCTCTGATGCGCACCACGTTGTCTTCATTCTGTGAACTCGAAGGCCGGCCTGATCTTGTGTTATCCGCAACCGACACCCTAACCAAGACGAATCACCTCTGCCACCCAGACACTCGTGCCCAAGATAAAGCTTCATTGCCGTAGTCATCACATAGAAGCTGCAATGTCTCTGTGGCTGTCATGCCCAGCTTCACACAGAATTTGATATTAACTTGCTGTTCAACTCGGACGTCCATTCTTCTAACAGCAAAAATTGCCACTGGCAAGGGACACGGGGTTTCCCGCCGTGTCCTACCGCCTAGCGGAGGTCGAGCGAATTAACATAAATACCTCAGGTGAGTCATAAAATGTCCAGGTACTTGCACGTGGCAACTGGAATTGCACAACATTTACCTAAGTCGAGATATTAAATCAGTCTCAGAACTTTACGGACAAAGGATGTATATATTTATATATATATATATATATATATATATATATATGTGTCATTCGGTGGCTAAGGGTTAAAGTCAGGGGTCTGTAGTCATCAATTGTGGGGGTGAGCATGTTTTGGAATGCAGACAATGAGTCCCTGCAGTTGCTTCCCCAGTATCGTGCCATCTAAGTACATACAGTTCATTAACTGTAGTAGCTCTATTTTCATAGTTTCCCACGCTGCTTTGTAGAATTCTAGTCCTATCCCATCTTGACCTGGTGCCTTGTGTGACTTCCCTTTGGATATCGCGTGCCATAGTTCATTCATAGAGATTGGGTCCTCCAGGGCTGTGTTCATCTCATACGATTCCGTTTGAGGCACCCAATCCAATAGCTGTTTTACGTTTTCCTCGTTAATTCGGATGGGTTGGAATTTAGCTCTGAATTGTATTGTGAAAGCCTTTATAATTGCCATGGATGTTGCATGTGTCGTGCCATGTTCATCACATATCTGTTTTATTGTCCGGCTTTCCTGACACTTCCGGGTCTTCATGATGTGATGCAGGAAGGGAGTTTCCCCCAGTATTTTGTCTTCATCCCCTGTGTCAGTCATTAGCTTCTGACGGGATATGTTGTTCAGTCGTACGATTTTAGCCTTCAGTCTTTTTAGTGCAGTTATTTTCTGTTTGTGCTGCATGGGTTTCTGAAGAATGTCATATATAGCTTCATAAAGGAAATTTTCCATCCTGTTGTGGTCGGAATTTCTCTCAGTTCCTTCTCTTGTAAATAGGCTTTTCACCATTTGTTTCACGTAGTGTTCCCACCAGTGGACTATATAGCTTCATAAAGGAAGTTTTCCATCCTGTTGCAGTCGGAATTTCTCTCAGTTCCTTCTCTTGTAAATAGGCTTTTCACCATTTGTTTCACATAATGTTCCTACCAGTGGACTATGCTTTGGTATCGGGGGATGTGTTTCTTCCATTCAGTCCACTCTATCTTTAATTTGTCTTGGAAGTGCGACTCAACCAGGTATGAGGTGTTCATGCACCACCTCCCTCTTCCCCAGTGTGTAAAGGGGATCGATAGTTGCACTCGTAAAATTACTGCCAAATGGTCTGTAAAAGCTGCTGCTAGGGTTTCGACTCCTTGCTTGTTCTTCCGAATGCTATCAGATACATAGATTCTGTCTAATCTGGCTGCGCCTGTCAGTGTATAGTGGGTGAATGCTTGTGCATTTAGCGATGCATCCCAAACATCCACCAAACAAAGTCCCTGGGTAACCTTGTCCAAAGATCTGCTACTGTATCGTTGCTCAGTGCAGTCACTGTCTGATTGGACGCAGTTGAAATCACCAGCCATTATGAGTTCAGTTGGAGCAAGTGGTAGTAAATCTGTTACCTCGGAAATGAAGAAGTCTTCCCTTTCAGCCAGATTTGATGTTCCTGATGGCGCGTAAATGTTTACTAGACATATGTTGTTGTAGTAGGCAGCTAGTCCTTGGCCTGAGGGTAATCGTCTTATCCTGTGCATCTGTAGATCATCTCTGGTGAGTGTAGCTGTGCCATGTCCTGCGGTTCCAATGTTATCTATTTGGTAGCCCTTAATAGTAATGTTGTGTACAGATGTTACTTCCTGCAGCACAGCGATGTCCACATCATGCTTCTGTATGAATTCTTCAAGCATATGTTGCCTGTTGGTCGATGCTAATCCATTAATGTTTGACATTAATATGTGATATGTATAGGTCATACATGTTTATGGTGGGCAGTTAGGGCTGTGTACTCTTATTGTACACATTTCTGGTCCTTGTTTTGCTTCTGTTCCTTAGAGGCAGGATCTTCTCTATCAGTCTTTAGTTGAAGGCTTCTGTAGCACTGGCATTACAGAATGTTGCTCCTGAGGCTTATTGCTTACTACGTCTGCCCATGTGTGGGTGAGCTGCATGTTGGTAGAGGGGCCCAAACGTTTCCCATGAGGGCAATCATGCCTCTGATGGCCTGTTTCGTTGCACCTATGGCATGTCTGTGGCTGGCCGTCATATGATATCAGCGTATCATTACCAGCTATGGATATGTTTGAAGGTAAGTGCTGCTTAAGCCTCATTTCAACTATTCGTATACCACTGTACACTTTATATCTGTAAGCCGCAGCCCACATCTCATCTTTAATGCTCCTAACTTCTCCGTATTTTGACATATGAACTTTAATCTCATATTCTTTTACCTCTGGGGGCAAATTAGCCACCCTTACCTTTTTCGTCCCCATACCTGCAATCTCTGTTTGTACCTGTGAGATTTCTCCATTATCGTGATTGTACTCCAGCTGTCCCTTTGTGTCCTGTAGTATTTGGTTCATGTACTCCCCATCAGTGAACTTAATGTAAACATGTCTTCTTGCCCCATCTATTTGTATCATTCGAATTTTCTCTTCAGGTACGTGTAGACATTCGTAAATCCATTCGTGAATGTTAAAGGCTGTGATTTGGGGACTCCGGGGGTCGAAGCAGCACACTATCGTATTATGCCCGTCTCCCATGATGCCACTGTGACTTTCCTTATGGAAACACAGTTCACTGTAACAACACTCCCACTATACTCTTGCTTCACTCACAATTCACTACTATACTCAACAAGCATGTCCTCACCGCTCCTCTGCTTAGTGCAGACTGACTCAAACCAGCAACCTTCTGATTTGTAGCACAGCACCTTAACCACTGTGCCACCGCGGTCCCCTAAAACAGAAGTACTCCTTTGGTGTTTACAGTAAAGAAATTAGACATACATACAGTACATGCAGTAACATCCTGTAAACCCTCAGAATCTTAAGCAGTCCGTGATTTTTGTCTGTCATCTGTGGTTATGTTTTTCCAAATTGTTTGGATCATAGAATTTATGAGACCAAATTCCCAACACGTCAACTTTCTTTTACGATTTTCTATTTCTCATATCACTGTAACTTCAGAAATGCATGATTTCCACTGCAGTGTGAGGTATTTTCTGTTCTGGGATGTTGTGAAGTGTGGGTTAGTAAATAGACTGCTTGAACATTGAAGAAGGGACTGAGAGGTTGTCCCAAAACGTCAGTAACTGACTATCAATCTACTCTTTGTAAAATCCCAGAAGAGTGAAAAATCTCTTCTTCTTTGACTTTTAAAACCTTCCTTTTGTCCTCGACTGTAGCCATGTTATCACATCACCAGTCTCCTGTTAAATGTTAAGCGCCCCAGTAGGAATATGCACAAAGGAATTAATGTTGAGATTGTCCAGGACTGGAATTTATGTATCTACCTGAAAGTGTAGGCCGGGCAGCTCAGGCAGTATAGTGACTGACTACAGGCTGGACTGTCCGGGATCAAATCCCAGTGTGGACGAGATTTTCTGCCCATCCAGACTGGCCCTGGGGCCTACCCTCCTGTAAAATGGGTACCAGGTCTCTCTCAGTGGTAAAGTGTGGCCGGGGCATGCTGCTGACCACTCACCCCCTTATAGTGCCACGGTCATGGAAGAGTAGACCTATACCTCTACCCACCTTCTGGGCCACACCGGGCCTGTAACGGGATCACTTTACGTTTACCTTATAGTAGAGTGCTTGCCTTCTCAAGCATAAGGATATGTTGAATTCTCAAAATAGCCCGCTTATTGGAGAATTATATTGGGACTGATGACAGGTAGAGAAAAACTTGCCCATTATGGAGAATTAGTTGATATAGAACAGATGAGGTGTCCACAACTGAGGTTGTTATAATTGAGTTCATCTGTATCTGAAATGTGCAGTAGAGGCTCAATGTTTGTGATTCACTGGGGCCAGTAAAACTGTCATGAATATCACAGTGCATACTTATGAAATACCAGTAATGAAAATTTGAAATAAACTCAGAAAGCACAAAAAAAGCAGGAGATTTTATTTTAATAAAATGCAAACACTTGTCAGAAGCATAAATTACATAAATTATTGAGGGAGATTCTAAATGCATGACGACTTACCTGAGAGTGCTGTGCACAGAATGGCAAGAAAGGTGGAACTAACTTGCCAGCCACATCATCTTATTGCGTTGCATGTGAGCCAGTTGTGCAAGTGTGAATCAGTGGTATTAAAGTGGGGAATCATGCAAGGTCAAGTGCCAGACCATCAGGGTTCACAAACTCAAGACTCTGCTCTGTGTGTGTGTGTGTGTGTGTGTATTACGCTGCAGTACAGTACTTCACAGTATTTCATATTGCAAGCAGTACCATGGCTAAGGTGATTAGTCACCAACCTGTCACCATGGTGGCCTGAGTATGATCCCAGGCCAGTACATGTGGCATTTATGGTGGAAAAAGTTGTACGTGAACAGGTTCTGTTTGATAATGACTTTCAGGTCCCATTTAGTTGATTCATTGTTAGTTGTGAACCAGATGTGACCTTGAAAATTGTTCATTGTGAGATGAAATTGTTCAAACAGGACACTTCATATTTATTGTCTGTTATGGAGTTGGGATATTTTATTTAAATCATAAAGAACTAATCTTGTTGTGGAGTTTTAACTCTTACTGGTCTTGCAGTCACCTGTGTATGGTCAAGTACCCAACCACTGCAAAATTGGAAAATAAAAATTCCCCTTTTATTTCCAACCAGCCTATAGCAGCTATGCTGAATGCTTTGTACAAACTTCTGTTATGCTTTCCTCTTGTGAATTATTAGGAAACTGAGGGGGTACTGCTGGTTTACAAGTATCAAGTTCCACTTACATGATAGTGCCATTTATATTTATTCAATGTTTGATTGATGTTTGAATGAATCTGAAGAAAAGGCACAGAATTACCATCAGAAACATGGTATAAGCCATGCTTTGTGTGATCTGTCCTCATGGTTGTTGGATGCTCCATCCTATTTGTGGCTGACTTACATATCTTATGCCAGTTGCACTGTACTTACACACTAACTTCGAAATGTATCATTCATAATAAATGTGGTGTCTCTGCCTTATGGTGAGGTGTACACCATTACCCTGAGAGCCATATTTCTGCTGGACAGGTTGAAAGGTAGGTATCATATAAAGATGGACACCATATAGGTCTAGGGGCATTGAGGTGACACCACCACCACTATGCTGCAGAGTGCTTGTAAAGCAGCCATGGGGACACATTTTGCTTCCAGTCTTGTACACTGGACTTGCCAGATGGATGATCAGAAATATCATAATTATTTAATTAATTAAAACTTTCTTGCATGTTTGGATTGGGAAGTGAAGTGTTGGAAGGTAAGCAGTCATTTGTAGTTTTGAATAGACAGCAAATGTCCTGTGCAATCTTAATATGCACTTGGGTACAAGTGATAAGCTCTACTATCAATAGAACATAGTTTTTTCCTTTTCATAGGAGTGCAAGCTTTGAGGAGTGGAAAAGAGCTAGCAGGAATTTCATAAAGCTGCAATGGAAATGACCTTGTATATACTGCAGAAGTGGCTAAGAACAGTGTATGTGAGGTAAAATCTTATCAAGACCACAGTGCCTTTGGTATTCTGGTGGTGTCCATCCTTTCATTGGAGGACTAAGTGAAATGAGGATGAAATGGCAGTTCACATGACACATTTTATACAAGCCAGTCTTCTTCCTCCTCCAAGGAAATGATACAGTTGCTGGTGGCAGATTAATACACCAATATTCAAAAGCATACAGTACCTACTTTTATTTTCAATTGAATTTGTATTTTACACTACAAGAAGTGATGCAAACTGTGGAAATATTAAGAAAGAATTCTTACTAATCTGCTGGCAAATGTGTCATGTACATTACCATACACTGTTTATATTGGAGGTTACTGTTAGAGTCTGTTAAGAAAGAGTATTCCATGGTCAGTATTTTAATTTGTAAACTCGAGGTATTGATCTGAAGTATTATACGTGCACTCTTTGTTCATATACAGAATATACTGTGCATTATTTTTTGTAACTACTAAACTGGAGTAAGAGTTGTAAAGGTTAAAATTAGGTATGTCTTGATTTTATTAGTTTTTTTAGAATGTCCACCTTCAGCATTTACACAAAGTTAAAATGCTTCTTTGGCACTGTAGGTTTCTTTCAAAGTGCTGGTTTCATCAAGATATGGGAGAATTCCTCCTTGTATTACTGGGGTCAATTCAAGTTAAAGGCTTCTTCATGTATGCCTTATGTACATTTGCATTACACAGGAAGAAAGCCATTGTCATAGAATTTGAAGATTATTGTAACCACATAGGGGAAACCCTCCTTATTACACTACCATGTAATGTTTTTTCAGAAAAGAACGAATGTTGGCAAAGTGTGCATTTTGTCCACATTGCATGTAATGTTGCCTGCATTCAGTGGTAGGCCAGATACCACACACACTAGCCACATTTGCTAATAGAACTCTGTCGTTCTTTTGCAAATGTAGGGCCCCATAACATAATTCATGAAACAGCATCCCACACAGGTACTGCAGCAGGTTTGATGGTGTGAGATTTTAGGCTTTCACCACAGTGTAGTCTACCTATTCAATATTCTGTGATGTTGCACAACATCAATGAGTAGTTATTTATGGACATTTTGGGACCAGTATCGCAGAGACTGAAGACTTTGTTCATTCATGGTGGTTTTAGTGGTTAATTGGTGTACTGGTGACATCCCAGTAGACACAGTTGTCTGTTAATAACTCAACAGTCTGTAGTTTGCTTCATCAGACCAAATGATTTTCATTTCAGTATCAGTTGAATAATGACTATCATTTTGGGAGAGTTTGCAGCATTGAAATCTTTGTGTCATAATCTTTAGTCCTTGAAGTGTAACATGTACATGCATCTCATTGTAGTTTGCATTATACTGATTGTCATTCTGTTTCTGCTTTTTGATTTGATTTCTGTGGGTGCCGAACAGAGTTAAATACATGTGTAACTGGTTCACTTCCATATGTTACTAATGTGTTGGACATAGTCTGTTGAATGAGGTATGTGATATATTAGAATTGGTTCTACTTTATCTTCAGGTGACTGTCATTGACAGACTAATTTTAATATTTCATCTTTATTATGGTGATTGGACTGAAACCATGACCTTTTAAAATGCTAGTTTGTATACTAACAGACCATCAGGGTGGCCAAGGAATGCTTGTGATACGTCTACTTAATGTTACTCCTGTGGTTTCTTCCTACCTTATAATATGAACACTACGGAACTTATATCTAAGGCTTGTTCGGCTGATTATTCTCTTCTGATGACGATTGACTTGTTCACTTTGTACGAAAAGCCGTCGTCTTCTTTGTGGTTGGTTTCTGTTTTATCCAGTTTCATTTGAAGGTCCTTATTCCAGGAATATTCTGCTGTTATGGACTTGCATGCTTCTCCCACTGTATGTAGAATAATGTTAAATAATTCAGGTTTGAACTGATTTCCATGTCTCTGTACTGTATTTCCTTCTCCATTTGCATGAAAAGCTGAATTTGCAATTCTTTTGACTCTGGTATCTGACAGTGTGGGTGGGTTGGTATTGTGAGTATGCCATGTGTCATTCTGCAATATCTGAATGCTTCTAGCATTCCAAAGATTTTCTTAACAGCCCCCCTCCCCCAAAGAAACAAGTGGGGGTACTGATGATGATTATGATGAAGATGATTAACAATGGGTTTGAACCCTTATGGTCCCGATACACCTAGGCATTACAGATGTGCCCCATAATCTGATACCAGCTCAGGAGAGCCCTGTCCCTTTACCAACGTTCCAGATGGCCACCAGACTTAAAATCTTAATGTCCTCTGGGTCCAAGAAAGGAACCCAGATATACTTTCATTTTCTCTCAAAAAGTCCCGACAAGCAAATCCCCTCCAGGTTCCCCACTGGGGCCTGTATGGAGAGAGATACCTGCTTACAGGGCATTTTTACATATCTCTTGATATATCTCTATCTCAAAGGCCCTATGAAAAGTGTGTCCCTCCATGTTCCCCAAAAAGTGGGGCCCCTATGGAAACAGACGTCCATTCCAGAGCCTAACATATCTTTTGGGGTCCCCAGTAAAGGAACCCTCCCTCCAGGTCGCCCTTATGGAGTCCCCTCGGACAGCAGGGTCCCCAGCAAGGGAGCCCTCCCTCCAGTTTCCCTTCACGCAGCTGCCATAGTGAGAGAAGTGCCCCACCTCCAGAGCCCCTTTCAACCATCTCTCAAAGTCCTCGGTAGATGAGCCTCCATGAAGAGAGATGCCCATCCCCAGAGCCTTCCTTTCGTAACCTACGGGATCCCCAGCAAAGGAGCCCCCTTTCCAGGTTCCCCTAGCAGAGCTCCCATAGAGAGAGATGCTCCAAAGCCAGAGCCCTCCTTCAGCTAATTCTCAAAGTTCCCAGTAGGTGGACCCTCCCCCAGGTTCCTCAATGGGGCCCCTATAGGGAGAGACACTGGTCCCAGAACCTTGTTCCACACAAAAGCCTCCGGCATATGAGCCCTCTCCTAGGTTTCCCAATGAGGCTCCCATGGAAAGAGGTGCCCATCTCCAGAGCCTTGTTTTATGCCTCCAGGTTCCCCTAAGAGAACTCCCATAAAGAGAGGTGCTCCATTTCTGGAGCCCCCCATCCACTATCAGTTCCCTGTTAATGGACCTCCCCAGGTTCCCCAACGGGACCCCTATAGAGAGACACACCAGTTTACAGAACCTCCTACATCCCATCTGAAAATTCATCTTTTCCTTAGAGTCCTGGGTAAGGTGCCCCCTCCATGTTCCCCAACTGGGTCACTATGGACAGACATACTCTATCTCCAGAAACACTGGTCTATCCATTTATGTCTGCCAGAGGCCCTCCTACAAAATGGGGGAAAACATGCCATCACCGCCCACGGAGCCCCACATACAGTGGGGTGTGGCCTTGTTCCCCAAAGGGATCATTAACGACACTGCTATCTCTACCCCAGTGCCATGCAGCCCTCGGCACGCTGCCTTCCACCTTGGCTTGGGTAGGCCAAAGCCCTGTTAGCCAGCATGTGTTGTAGCAATCCCAAACGGGTTATACCCTCCACACCTGTTACCACCTCCCACGTGACCCATGGTATAGTGCCTGTGACACCCCGAGGTACAGACGACGGATTGAAAGAAACAAGTGGGGTACTACTACTGTGCCAATCATAGTGTATTGTTCCATTTCTGGCTGTTGCTGAGGACTGTGAATTTTGTGTGTATCCAGTTTTACAAATGTGGTTCTTAAGAACTGACTACTCCTTCACCTTTTTGCACATAGCTGTTCTCTTCCTTAAGCATTTGACTATTCCAAACTGTAGTGTGTGTTCGATTGGAAATGTATTGTCTGATAGTTGGTTTCATGTACAGGTCGGTCCAGTTGATGATGTATCAGATATACCTCAAACCATGCACATTGTTAAACATGGTATGCAGTGGATTGGCCTTCTGGTTGAGAAGGTGTAGAAAAGTGGAGATTTCTCAGCATTTCTTAATCATAAAGATTTGTAAAATACGTTCTGCACTCTTAATGCATGTGTGAGGCAAATGTAAAGCCAGCAGTAACTCTCAATGTTGTATATGACTTTTCCCTGATGATGGATGAACACAGGTCGAAACATGTTTGAAAGAATATTGTAAAAAATATAAAAGAGAGGTTTAATACATCCCTCTTGTGTGGGATGGTGTTTTAGTACTTATCATATTCTTGTAAACTTGGTAGGTAGTATGTTTACATCATATGTATTAATTGGCAAGTGACAGGTGAGATCTCTTTGGATCACAGATATCAAGAGATGTCTGTAAACATATCCCATGCAGAATATAAATAACTAGAACATGTATGTGGAATGGCTATCACATAGTTTTAATTTCACATTATAATTTTATGCTGATGTTCCTTTGATTGAAAAGACTTCCTGACGATGTCACCCCTGTGCTGAAACATGTAGGTTTTTTAATATTTGTCATTGAATTTTATTATTTGGATTTGTTGGTTTAAAGAGTCTGTAATTTCTGAGCAGTAAGAGTCAGTGAATTTAAAATTTCTTTTAAAACAATGGTTCGTATTCTAAATATGTCTACATCTCTGCAGACCAAGTTTGCTGCTTTTATGCAACTAGGCAAAGCACAATTTTTGTTTTATTTTTTTTCATTTTATTACCGTGCAATGTGATAACAATATTTATTAAAACCAACTAATTGCACATACTTGTCAAACCACAGCACTCACAGCGGGGGAGGAACACAGGCCGAACCAGACGTACATAACATAAACAAAACAGCATGCCACCAGATAACCTCGTATACAGTCGATCTTAGTAACTTTAGTCCTACATTATTTTATGCTCCCTGAGGATGATCCCATAGAGGGATTGAAACATGTAG
>Ga0136643_10008138_pt1 | contig 15284 bp, 4 predicted proteins | sample TergutLab28metaG_FD_96883 | JGI IMG/M metagenome (GOLD analysis project Ga0136643, IMG submission 96883) | Labiotermes labralis P1 segment gut microbial communities from Petit-Saut dam, French Guiana - Lab288 P1 (version 3) (version 3) | ecosystem: Host-associated > Arthropoda: Insects >... | reverse complement strand
GTATATGTCCCAATTTCCTTACACATTTGCCAAAACCATCTTCGTTCTTTCATTCTTGTAATGTTACTTAAGTAAAAAATGGCGCGTGTCCGCTCATACCTTTTTACACAATTAACACTAAAACTTGGATGAAGATTATTATAAACTGTAAGACACATACCTTCGGTTGATCTTGTTAAAATGATTTGTTTCTTGTATTTCTTTATCAAGGCTAACTTTCGCACTGCCTTATCATAAATTAGAGGTCTAATTTCCGAATATTTACAAGTTAATTCAATTTTCAGTGTCACATGTTACTTGTTATATTCTCTTCGTAGATGGGAACAGTCAGTACGTTTGACTGATTTTTAATCAATTAATCTATCGCTGTACTTTAATTAGTATTCTCTTGTTGGTTTTTGGCGCGACAGTCACTAGTGGGCCAGGTCCTTCCCATTCACGAGGTTTCTAGATCACACACAACGACACATCACAGTCGGTAGGACTCCTTTGGACGAGTGATCAGCTCATCGCAGAGACCTCTACTTGAAAACACAAAACACTCACAATAGAGAGACTTCCATCCCACCGGTAGGTTTCGAACCCACAATCTCAGCAGGCGAGTGGCCACAGAATGACGCCTTAGACCGCGCGGTCACTGGGATCGGCAGTAACATCTTACGTCATGCAAACTGTGATGTTATGATGCCGAACGTTTTGATAACTGTGAAAAATGAACTGGGAACCATGTACAAGGATTGGGTCGTGGCGCAATTCAAGATACCTTTCCTACAAACTCGATGAATGTAGAAGTCGTCACGTTCGAGATTTTAACTTCGAACATTTAGAATAAGAGGAAGAAACCTCCTTAGTAGTTTTACGATTTTATTGTAAGCAATCAGAAAAACAGATTACGTAACAAAAAGTATTAGACGTCACAGAACGAGTGGGGGAGAGAAAGAGAGAAATAAAAATCTCAACAAGGAAAAAGAAAACAACGGAATTTCATTTTTGAAATATAAGTAATTTTAAAATTTATGAAATGCCATTCAATGTTTTTATATTTTAATAAAAATATGCAATATCAATATAAGAATGTGAAAGGTAAAGTTGTTACTACGAACGTCATAAGAAGTATGGATAGTGGAGAAATAATTCCAAGCACTGTTATAAAGGCAGTAGTTAAAGGTAAAACTTTGGTCTCGAACACAGTAATTCCTGGAATAGTACCACCTTGTATAGGAGACTGAAGGAGTCTACATCAGAGATTCTGTGAACAATAGACTTTCATCTCTTCATGCCGGGGGACAAACCCCATTTCCTAGGTAATCCAGTCTACACAACAGTGACGATACTGTATTATTTCACATTCAAATAGCCAAATATAAAGGTAAACTGTTCCCGTTACAAGCCCGGTATGGCCCAGAGGGTGGGTAGAGGTATAGCTCTACACTTCCATGACCGCGGCACTAGAAGGTGGTGAGTGGTAAGCAGCACGCCCCGGCCGCAATTTACCACCGGGAAAGTCCTGGTACCCATTGTAAGGGGGCTGGGTGGGCCCCAGGGCCGGTCTGGATGGGCGGAAAAACTCCTCCCCACCGGGATTCAATCCCGAACCGTCCAGCCAATAGTCAGTCGCTATAAAATAGCCAAATATAACAAAATATAAATAAAAGCTGATGTTAAAATTTAAACTATAGAGACCTAACGATATACAAACATGCAATTAAGAGATGCCTAATCGAGTTTCGTAGGAATTAACATGTGCACGGTTTTGAAAATAATGTATTGAATGAGGAAATTAAGGGGCACCCAAAGGAGAACCCAGAAGCAAAGTGTCGAGGGGGGTATAGCCCCACCCCATGAGCGCACGCACGCGGTCTGACGTCGGGTCACACCGCTGTTAGACGCAGGCGGGTAACTGCTCCTTCAGTCGGATGCTGTCTACGATCGCCGCCGGCCGGCTACTGCTACCCTTGATACATAGGCATTCCGCTACTCGTCGTTTTGTCTTTCGCTTCGGTCCCAGGTAAGAATGACACGCAGTCTGTCATGTCACCTCTTTGGATACCCAAATAATAAAGAAGTTGAATGTATTCAGTTCCCAAATCAGTAAATTTAAAGCACTTACCAGTCAACTGGAAATTTATGTTATCTGGTATTTGTACAAAAGTTTTAATTTTGAGAAGACATTTTCATAAAAAACGTAATAACACTAATTCGAAACATAGAAGGGAGACTATTTCGAAATATATTAATTTTGAAAATTTTAAGTAAGTACAATATATATATAATGACATTCTTCTAATAATTCGGATTGCCTTTTTTAAAAAGGTGCGAAGAAACCTTTATACATTTGAAATATGTGCACCTTATCTTCTTTTAGAGGGGATTAATTTTTTGCAACATACGTACAAAATTTTACACGTTATGAAACTTTCAGTGTCTAACATATATAGTGTTAGTGAACAATATGGAAGCAATAACCTTTATAACTTTAAAATACAGAAGTCAAAAATTTACAGTAGTTTGTTAAATTGTTATATTTAGGTTACCAGCTATTATGGCGACGATTATGAGGAAAACATCGTTTTTGTACGTCAGGTTTATAAGTTCACATTTTCCAGTTCTAAAGACACGTGTGATACTAAAACAGAATACAGGTTCATTATATTAACTTGTATAAAATAATAAAAACAGATACTATCATCTTGCTTACTGTCAGTATTTGTTTTTTAAGCTTTATTCAAGGAAAATTACATGTCCTCTTCTCATAATGGAGGATGAGAACCTAAGAATGAGGAGATGTATTGCACAAAAGGAAACATTTAAACCGCGCAAGGAACACACTTCAAGCTCTTTATAAGTGACGGGCATATTATCGAAGTACGTAAACTAATTACGCGACACTACGACCACTACAGACGGGAAATTAAAGAAGAAACAGAACGAAAAATTACATGATTTTAAATCTATTATAGCATCACAGGGAAAGTTTTCCATTGCTCGGGTACAATATAGGGAACTACTAGGCAACTACTAGTTAGATTCAGTTTCAACACTTTCCTTGCTAAAGTTACTTGAAATTGCTAGAAGTTTGGCGAACTTGGTTGCTAATATGTTTAGGTATAGCTACAGTAGAAGCAATCAACTGTCCCGAGTGAAATTAACTGAATTTTCAGTTTGTATCTTATTTTGTTACTTCCACTGATACTTGACCGAATCAACTACACACACACACACACAAACAAACAAACAAACAAACACACACACACACACACACATACGCACTGATTCACGTATTATATACACATAGGTGACTTCTGAACAGAAAACAGTACACAAATTGAGCAAAGAGTTCAATGAATTGAAGATACGTAAAACATCTTTAATTTTTAAAGAAAAACCATGATCCAGGACGAAGTCCCCAAATCCAGCCTGCATTAATCCCTAAAACTACAGTCATAGGTACTTAGTTTCATACATACATTTGTTTCTAGATTAATGCCTTTACAACAATGATCGAAAACTTCACCTTTGCTAGTACAATAGAAGTTAGCAAGTCTTTTTTCGTTTGCACTGTATTTATCGACTCTACTATTAGCTCAAATGTGTAGCAAGGAGTGTTAGTGTGATTAACAACTAACTGGATGGGTGTTTATAGGAATGAGGTCTTGGTCAAATTTAGGACATTATTCCAATATTTCCTTTGAGAAAGAAGAGAAAAAAGTTTTCAGTCAAGATGTTTGTTCTACCGGCAGATAATTGAACGAAAGATTTCCTAGAGCAAATTAGAGCCATTAATGTGTATGTTCTTTTGCGATATTAAGAACTCTTTTATGACAAACAATGTCTTTGAAAAGGTCTTGAAATATAAAGATGACAGAATTGCTGCTTAGAAAAGGAGGAAATGTTCCCATGCTTCTATATGCATTCGATTGTTGGACACCGAGAAAAGAGGAAAAGCGTACTAGAGAAGAAAAATCGTTTTCTTACATCTGTTACAGGATATCGTGATAGTGAAAATCTGAAACAATACATAACAGTATTCGAAAGCATATTTTTAAACCCTGAAATAAAATCGTGTCATCTGTATTCACGTATCAAGTAGTACATGCGTGACCAGGAGGCAGTAATTGCTGCAAATATCTACCGGTATGAAGCTTAGGGGTATCTTTTTTTATCCCCAAAATTCCCCAATAGATATTTGTCCATAACTTGTAACAAAGTTTCTTCTATCGATATGTTCTAGAAATTTTCAAACTTTTGGCTCAAGTATACAGTGAAGATGAGATTTTATATTCTACCTCAAGGATCAATGAAATCTTACACACGGAGACTGTACCTAGGGATGGAAAGCGTCAATGGTAGGTGTTTAAACTTAAACACGATTAGTAATTGTTTAATAATAAGAGTAAAACCCAAGAAGAGAGTGGAATATTTGGAGAGACTTACTTATAAATCTCTTCAATTCTGTAACATTTGTAGTTAATTTAGCACCATAATGAATATCCAGGTTAAACTGCGTTCATGGCAGAAATAATAAATAGTAATTTGGAGTTATTGCTGACTGGAGAGTTCTGAAGTACTTGCACAAGTCTCTGTCACTCTGCCTCATTTTGTTGGGAAATGGCTGCAAGTGGGCCGAAAAATTATTTTTAATGCTTTTAGAGAAAAAAAATAGAAGAATTCAACCTACGATTTTATGAGCAATGATTATGATTAGGATGAAATTTGAATTTAAATAGATACTTCAATAGAGCTCTTGTTTTTTAACGGCCAGTATTTCTGTAAATATCGATATTTTATTTGAGCACTCCGTCGGAATATCAGCTTGAAGTTGAATTTTTTTTATTGTTTCCAATATTTTCAGCCAATATTTTGGTAATAAAGTCGAACACTTTCAATTTCTCTGTATAAATGCAGTTTGAAAAACAATTGAGCATGAACTAAGAGCTCCTCATGAAAAAGCTAGTTCGTGAAAGAAATTATTCGACAATCTAATATAATGACGTAACTGTAGACGTAAAATTCAAAATATCGTTCAATCCCTATTAAAATTAAATCCATGTTTAGTTACCAATTCCACTGAAAATTTCACTGCACTCTTGTTTCCATCCGTTGAGTATGATATAAAACCAAACGCTTTACAAATTATTGGGAATAAACAAACAAATTTGATATTGTCTAAATGCAAAAATTCTGCCAAATATTAATGTCTCACCTTATACCGGATAAATAATAAATAAATATGCCGTAATGTGAAGAAATTTTATATTTTCTCACCAACACACATACAGGCTGCTGGAGGTAGAAGTTCAGTGTGAAAATCATTTGAATATGGCTCATGATTACTTCAGTACAATGAGGACGTTTGTGTTCCTATTATTCATCACATAATATTAATGTCATTTAGTCTGCAAAGATGAGATTGACAACGTTTGTAATTCACGTGGATATTAAGAATTTTGGGTCGAAATTCAGTTGGAATCTCTCAAGGAGGTGAACACTTGGGAAACATAGCTTTATGGGGGAGAGTGTTCGGAATATGGTAGCACGTAAAAGCAAATGCGTCTGAGATATGTTTTCGACTGGCTAAAAACAACAGCCAGAGACAAACGTTTTTCATAATTGTAAAGAGGAGTTTCTTGAACGCCTCTGGGGTTGCAGCTACGTATGAAAGAATATGGACCTCATGCTAATTATTATTCCTTAATAGGTTCCATTGTGGGAAACCTATTTTTAAAAAAGGTTCCTTTTATCTTTTTTAGTCCATTCCTTTGTATCTCTGTTGTAATTTTAAGCAGAAAACTTTGCGAGTAGTTTCAAATATAGTATATTCCTCTCAGCCTCTTTCAAGAAGTGATAGTTTCTCCATGGAGTTTGTTAGTTGGTTAGTTATTTACTTCTCAGTAAAAATTGAATATTGCCTGACCAACACTTTCCGTATTTCTGAAACCGATATGATCTAATTTTCAACTGAATTCTAATGGGCCTATAGATTATTGGCGGTGATCCATTGTACCATAAATCAGCACTCTAAGGTACCTGTTGGAATGTTTTCACTGCGTCAAGCAGCGTGTATTTCCTTTCGTTTGTGGGTCATAATGTAACTTCACTTTCACTTTGCAGGTTTGTATGTTTTTGAACTTTCCGGGCTCCAATTCGATTCGGGTGTTCTGTATGGTATACTCGTATTACAACTTTCTAACTCTTCAATCAGTGCACTCAACCTGATATCGTTATTTAACTACCACTATTTTGCAACTGCAAGCTTCATATCTCTTCCTTATTCGACAGGCATATTACTGTTCTCGTCACAATCATCTAGTTTTTGTTTTATTTATATTCTGTATTTCACCAACCGAAAGAAAATTCGCAAACCGTAATTTCTTCTTTGAAATCACGCATAATTTCTGCCAGTGTATTTTACGTTGCTATTAAACGTGAAACATTCATTGCACAGCCATTGTTTTTTGCAATTTTGTGGCGCTATTGTTTTCGATTTCCATGCAACCGTAATTCAAGCACTCCCACAAAAATCGATGCTTCAGTATACATGTAAACACAACCGGGGTTCGCTGTGCTTATCGTGCTAAACATTTAAAGCGACTGTTTGGATAAAGGCACAGTTTCTAAATGCTACAGCGTACGGTACATGAAGTTAATACTGTGCCTTAAAAGGTTAAAGCCTGTGGGACGTCAAATAAGATTGAAATGACATACGAAACATTTATACACCTTTGTACACAATAAAATTTATGTGAATAGCGGTTTTCCTAGACATGTTGCAGGCACTCAGCTGGTCAATGAATTCCCATAATGTTGTAAATTATGAGTATTCATTTTTATTAGCAGCAGCACCGCTAAACTTCATACTGGATTATATTTGGATCACGAGGACGACATGCCAAATTAGAATAATTGTTTCGGTGCAATACATTTTAATATCTTCATTTAGTCTTACTCGCAGATTTCCTCAGTACCATAAGATTTACGGTACTGAAATTAGTTTTTTATAATTCGTAATAACGAATTTTTGAAATGACAAAGCTTCTCTTTAATAATAATCTTCCCCTTTACTATGCAAACCTTATAATAAAACAAATGGTGAGTTATATTCAGTCAGAAAACACAACTATAATATTATGCTCAATGATGATATTTATTAGCAAAGTAAATAAATAACTACATGTTTCGGCCTATAGCGGCCATCTTCAGGTTATTACAATTTTGCTAAAAGAGTACCATATATATGTCTAAACTGCGTGTTGATGTTGAGATCTCATCATCGTTTTATGTGCTACAAATAAGTTTATTTAGTGGATCAATGAATGGGGGGGGGGGGTGTAGATCTCCCTGGTTGGGTAGGCATTGGGGAAGGGGTAGCTTATTGGGGGCCGTGATGTAGGTCTATGATTCTCACGTTGGGGGATGGTTGGGTTGTGGGGTTAGTTTCAGTGTTGTGTTTTCTGACTAAATCTAGCTCACCATTAGTTTTTCAATACACAACGGGGATGACTCACCTCAGAACTATAGCAAACATATAGAATAGTTAACCAAAGGAAAGAGTGCCAATGTCTAAAGAATCTAAAATTAAATGTTTAAAAATTTCTCCCAATGAAGCTTAGGTTTTAATGCAGGAATCATTTTCGCTATCACGTCTTTTCCAACAGTTACTGAATTCTGTTTTTATCAGGTCAAGTAATTAGTAAAATAAAATGATTCTTCAAAAGTCATTAAAAATTTTAACAACATATTTCCATTAAAAACACTAAAAACAGAAACAGAATACTTTTGCTATCTTCTTGGATGTCATGTCTAACCGTGTAGTTTAGTAAATATGAAACACGTGTCGATTTAACAACCTGCTTCCACTTCCAAATATGGCAAAAGATTGGGTAAAAAGTGCGTTACATAGAGGGGAGGGAAGCGGCGACAGGGAAAGCTTCTAAGAACCTGTTACTCCCTGATGTTAGCAGTATGATTCCCTGAGGTACTATTACTTACCTGCTGAACACATGATATTGCAACACAGCACACGCCCTTTTTAACAACAAATAGACCATTTGCCTATTGTTTATAAACATGCTGATTCAATATGGACATTTATAGCAGGTCGCGGGTTTAATGATTACTTACAAAATATTTTAATTTTGTGTAAACTGAGTAATGAATTTAATTCGACCAAACTAAAATATTTATTCATTAGTGCCACAATATTGAGTCATGGCAAGAAAGTAAATGCGAAAGTAACAAGAACGTAGAATTATGAAACTTAAAATTAACAGACGTTTTCGGTGGAAAAAAATTATAAATTACTTATTAACATCTACATTCTTCAATTTATTTACGGTGTGCAAAAGAAAAATGGGTTTTATTCTTTATTATATGTGTGTGTGTGTGTGTGTGTAGAAATAGTTAATTTGCATAAAATATTTTTATTCTGAGATAATAAATATACAATTTTAACCAAATTTATACAAGTGTGAAACGCACTAAATAAACTTAACAACGAACACATGACCTTAATACAATACAATTTGTAGCAAATATTAATTTCCTACATGTACCGGTTCTGGGTGCCATCATTAAGGGTTCTTTTCGATCGAAGGAATACAAACCCAACACGTTAATCTAGGTAAGCGCCTCCCTGTCTATAATGATTAAAATATTAAAATTCTAAGCTACACATAATTGATAACAATAAATTAAAATGTTGGTATATCCGTTCCAAGTAAAAGTTCGTTTTTCTTTGTATTCGTTATAATGTATGCATAGAAATATCTGTCTCGATCTTTGTGATATGCATAGAAATATCTGTCTCGATATTTGTGATTCGAAGAGATCTCACGCAGATGAAACGTGTGAAGTGCATCGTGTCCGGTGCTGCAGTATTATACCGCCGGACATCTGAATTAGCTTCTTGGACTTGTATTCCTTTGATCTGCAAAATACCCTGAGAATGGCACCCCTGTACCGAAACGTGTACGAGATAAATATTTGCCATTCATTGCACTTTATTAAGTGCATATATTTACTTATGTACAAATTTAGAAGATTTGACTGTTATGAATAACATAAAATTTAATATATTCACTGAGTAAATTTAGTCTTCAAATACAAGCTTCAACGTCGTAGTATGTGAGTGCCACTTCAAAAGACAAAATAAATCCAATCTCAGCACTTTAAAGAGATCAAAACTATTTGTTTTTGACTTTATGCTGTGGTTGCATATTGCTAAGACCATTTTTAATTTAAAAAAAAGGCGACAAATTTGGAAATGTAAAAGTTGTTACTATTATTTAATTATCTCTGAGCTCATTAATGCTTACTTAGACACTTTATGGAAACAAGCCGTATTTCTTTGTCTTTTAACACGTAGCCTAGTTTCCACACATTTTTCATCCCGATTATATTTAAGGAGTTGCGCTCGAGATGCTTACAGAACCGCATGTGGCAATTAATGCAGTGTTTTGGTGGTTAAGTGTCTGATCTTAATTAAAATTCTATAGATTTGCTCAAAACATCTATAATATAACACTTAATGAAAGTCAATTTAGTCTTACTGTGATTGTTACTTACGCATTTAGACGGAAGAACGGAAAGGTTGAAGTCACCACATTAGTCGCCTTACATGGATGCCAGCACACTAGAAGTACGCACTAAACATTCTCTATCAATAGGCCAGTGGCTTTCTTTCTACGCTACACTGAAAGATCATTGCATCATAAACTGCCGATCAGAGACATTTATCCAGTTAAGCACTTATAAAATATTCTCATTATGTAACTGAGATTATAAAGGTATTAATGAGGTTGTTGCAACATCCAGAAATTACACAAGATCACCTTCACAAGGGGAGAAAAACCAATTCCTTTATCAACAAATATGTACTGGAAATTTCGGTCATATAAATTTGTATAGTTATTATGGCTTATTTACTGTTTTGGTCCCCATTGTGACCATTATTAGGGTGATGAATCAAACTTATTAATATATAGGCAAATTCGTGCACAAAATGTAAATTTCATTGGTGAAATCTTACAATTGCAAATTCCTGATTATAGTTAACATTTTAATTAATAACATCGTAGCAGATATTGTGTGTTGTGTGAAATGAATTAATAGAAATCAAATTAAGAAATGACATCACAGTACACAGTAGCTTCTCTAATGATAACAGTAAGAACGATTACTATAATGAATAGCAGGCCAAAACCCACCATGGATTGTAGCGCCAATTGAAGAAGCAGAAGAAGAAGAAGAAGAAGACTGTATGAATGATTGTAATTGTGAGACCTTACAAACTACTTATGTATTTTTATGCACAGTTTGTCTGTATTTTTAAAAGTTTAAAACAATAACTTGATGATGATGCAAACAAGGACAAAAAAAAGTAACCAAGCCTTGATAATTACGGAGTTCCGTTAAGTTGAAAATTCGGACACTTAATTGGTTATATCGAAAACAACGAATGACCAACATGAAATGAAGTATTTTATTTCCCTACTTCGTGAAGATTAGTAGAATGTCATATTCCAAGCACCGTCGTTATTCTTAAGAACAGAAACAGGTTACCTTCCCGCGCCAAGGGATATGACCCCAATTTTTCAGGTTGGAAATATTTCACTCAACCAATAGGGTGGTCCGGAGCTTCAACTGCACAAGACGTATTTTTTTTGGCAAGGTGATTCTAATAAGCCGACCATTCAATTTCGAGCCGTTTCGATTATGTCTGAGAATCCGCGTCTACCATTCAGTCCACGGCGCCATTGCAAAATCGCATTGCATAAGAAGCACAACCACTTTTATAATAGACTTTGACGTCTAACGTCAAGTCACGAAGAGTAATACCCACTTCTGTACAAAAAATGAAATAAATCGAGACATTTCAGCACTACATTCCGTCATCTGTCAGCAATGTTTATGTAACTGAGACAAAGAAGTACTATATGTCAGTCAATAACACAACATTTATTTTATATACACTGGTATATATGTCAGGGCGACATGTTTGGACTTAATCGGTCATCCTCAGGCCCTCCAAGAAATCACATCCAAGAGTTGTTAGTTTTTCTGCAATGTGGGATCCCAAATGCTCACAATTTCAGTTACAGAAGCAAAAGTATAGAAGCTTGTATAAATTGAACTTGTTGTGTGACGGTTTGAAATTAAAATTAGAAACATCCATTTGAAGAATTTTAAATAATTTTTATACTATCTTTTATATAAAGTGATTTTAATGTACTGCCATACAGGATAAGTCTCTAATTTTAAGTTAAAGCTGTCACATAACAAGTTCATTTTATACAAGCCTATACACTTTTGCTTCCATAAGTGAAATTGTGAGCATTTGGGATCCCACGATGCAGGAAAATTAACAAGTCTTGGATCTGCTTTCTTGGAGGACCTGAGGATGACCGACTAGGTCGAAACATGTCACCCTGACATATATACCAGTGTATATAAAATAAATGTTGTGTTATTGACATATCACATAGTACTTATTTGTATGTTATAACATTTAGGGATGGAAAACTTAAAAAAAATTATGTAACTGAGACTACAGTAAGTACATTTTTGGTGTTTTATCTCATTACTCTTCGATAACTAGATAACGCTGAGAAATAAACATAATTTTTAAGACGTTTATGGATAAGCTTTTAATAAATCCTTTGAGGCAGATGGCTTAGTGTATTTACCATCTACTTGAACATTCGGAATCGTGTATTCTGCGCACTCAGTGTATATATGGGCTTCATGCACTTCTCGAAATCAATGGTATTATTATCCCAACGGCCCGTGTCTTTGTGTTACAGTTTCTGCATCGTCACATTCTCTGTGGCTGTGGAACTGAAGAGGCTTAATGTCCTCTGGGGTTTGTAGAACAGCAATTGGGACTACTAGAAACATTTTATTGTGCGCCATTAGGGACTTTTCCTACAATAAACCTCGTTCATTACCACAACAACTGCAAGCAACCCAAAGTTTTTGTTTCATCCTAATTTGAATAATGTTAGTATGTCTATCAAGATTAGCGATCAGATTACTGTATTCAATTCCGACATTCTTTCGTAAAACAAAAACACGGTTCAACTTAATAGTAGGTAGGAACAATAATGTAGGCTTGATCTTTTCCATGTGGTGGTACAGCAGGTATTGATGATACGTCGCGCACACGAGCGTACTGATATATTTGTATTGTGTCTCTCTCTTCTTCGAATTTGAAACTTCTACAAAAAGTGTCTGCCACAAAGTATTTATTTTGTGTTTAATAATTTAATATTTTACAACATTATACTACTGAAACAAATTTAGAAAGTAATATGGACTAATTAATATTATAGATTTAGAATTGTCAGCTTCTTTGACAGCCTGGAATGGGTTATCTAAATAGACTTATACACTTTGTAAAGTGAGTAATATTCTTTGAAATTCATGAAATCATAAAGAATGCCGAACTGTGGAGTTTTGCACTTTTAAATTCTGTCTGTTTTTTTAATTTTTATGCGGCAAATTTTACGGTAGATTTCTCTTAGTCCGGCTGAAGTAAGTAGGTTATCTTGTTTCTGAAGTTTAAAAATGTCGAGATCGAAAACGTGTGACTAGATTGCACCGTAAATTTTAAAAAGAAATTTGTTAAATCCGATGGAATTTATGAGATTACGGTAGTTTACATTTTACGTACAGACCTTTGATTTGCGCGCTGTACCACGTATATGACAGTGTCGTCAATGTCTGGAGACTAATCCAAGGTAGTTTTTATCGCTGTTCGTAAGGTCATCAGCATTATCCGTAACAAGGTAGGGCAGATAGGGCTCTTTCGGCTTCATCTAATAGTCTCTTCAAAGGGCTTCCAAGACTTTTCTTCCGTCTGTTCTATAATTCAACATTATTTTTGGCATCTCTTTGCTGTTTATTCTTGCTGCCTGCCGTAGGTAATTTGACTTGTATCTTCTTAGTTTCCCGTCAAATATTTCTACTTCCATCTCTTCCAGAACTTCTTCGTTCGCTTGTAGTGCAGAATGTCGTAACCGGCTGTTCTTCTGAAAACTTTTATCTCGATTGACGCCAATCCTTTTCTATCCTTTTCTATAAGGGTCCAAATTTTACTTCCATTTAAAAGAATGGGGAGAGTCAGTGTATTATATACTTTATTCTTGAAAATTCCTAGGCCAAAGTATTCTTAAAAATTTGTTATATTGCCTAATCTGAAGACATTCAAATTGTGTATTTTGATTTGTGGTGCTTACATGTACGTAGGCAGAGCACAACTCAGAGGCTACCCCTTTCTATGTATGTGAATGTTGTTATTAGTGAATATGTATTATAGTCTAATCGAGAGGGGCATTTGTTGTGAAAATTTATACCGGGAAGGAATCCTATAGGGAATGTCCTTTGAAATTTTACGTTCTGTTTTCCCGTCCTTCACTTCTTTCACAATTAGCAATATAATTAGTGATGAACAAATTTAGAAAAAGGGTTCTATGTTAGAGCATAAGAAGAACCGATCGCTGCTGTTCTTCCAGACGAACATTACGTGATACTGGACTGGCTTTAGAAGCATCTTCGAGAAACAGCGTGAAGATTATTGCAGTAAACATTAGTACCAAAATAATCTATATATGTGACAACAAAATTTCTTTGTTTCAAACCACACAAATTTAAAATTTTTATGCCCTCCAGTCTGTGTTGAGACGGTGCGGTTTTGTAACTGTTTCTTTGAAACAGACTGTAATTGCTATAATGGATGAGATTACTTAAACTGTCAAGAAATTAAAACAATTATCACACGGAAAGTACTTATAAAAAATCTTGAAACAGTTTCTAATAATTTCGTCCACTAGTATAAAGACCGTAGGAGATGAAGGAGATTTTCCAACAAATGTTCAACTATTCATATATATTCACCAACACATGCACACTTTTTAAATGGCACTATAAAACTTAGTTTGTTAAAATAGTTAAAATCTCCGACATGTTTCCGTTTACATTTAAACCATCTTCAGGGGGCTATTAGTTCATGCTAAAGTTACTTATATCACTTGTTGCTATGATGGCCTTGTGGTAGCATGTCTTTCAACTATTCATTGTTATATATAATATAATAGAGAATTCTATTCTGGATTCTATAGATGGGTTTTCGATTTATGGGACAATACTTTGCAGTACAATATTATAAAACAGTAGTCGTGGAAGCATTTTAAAAGATGTTATAAAAACAAAGTACCTTCTTTTGTTTTTGTTCTTGCCTAAAAGGCTGCTTGTTGTTCTTTCTCAACTTGAAGCAGGTTACTGTGAATGTACTTATATTTAGTGCACGAGATCCTGTAGCAGTGTTGATGTGAAAAAATGGCGTATAGAAGCGGTAAAGTCTTAGTTTCTTCCTCATTACCTTCGCTCTCTTCAGGAATCTAATAATGAAATTCTTTAAAATATTTTACTATCCCATTCCTGTGATGTGTCATCAGAACATAAATTTATTATCAGATTTTTACGGAATTTGGTTAAGAAATTTTGTGACAGCAACACTTTAATTCGCTTCATAAACAGATTTATATTCCAAATGTCACACTTATTTTAAATGTTATAGAGAATATTTATGTAAGAAAAATATACAAAATTCTGTTAAAAAATGTTGGTTTTTTTTAAAATTGTCCTAGGGAAGGCGTTTCTTTCATTACGGGGTAAGGGAATTTATATTTACTCATATTTGTTGAAATTATATAACCTTTTGAAAGTAAAGGACAACTTTGTAAAATCAATTTTTATGTCACGGAATAATCCTACATAATCTGCCCTCGTGTTTTATTTTAAAAGTTTCGCCCCACAACAACGAACCGAACGTTTTAACGTGACCTCCTTATGTGCTGCGAAGCGCTGTTGCAGTTTAGTGAACTTTTAATCCTTCTTACGTCACTTTCCCCACTCTATTAATAAAAGAAATTACGGTACTTTCGTCTATCAGGATTGGTTACATTGCTGTGGGTTTACTTTTTATCCCTCTACATAATTACTAGAATCCCTCATTTATCAACTCTTTCTGTAAATTAAAAAGAAAATTATACTTGCCTTCCACGTCTTTTAGTTGCAAAAAATACATTCTTTTACTAAGACTAGAAGGTTATTTTGAAATACCCTGAATGTATTTATCTCAGTAATTAACCAAATTGATACATAAAATTTTGTTTTACAATAAGTTTATTTCATGCCTCTACATGTTTCGAACACACATGTTCATCATCAGGAGGTCAAAATTGTATTACACAGCCTCTGGTGTCATCACACCTATAGGTGTGATG
>Ga0136643_10008132_pt1 | contig 15288 bp, 6 predicted proteins | sample TergutLab28metaG_FD_96883 | JGI IMG/M metagenome (GOLD analysis project Ga0136643, IMG submission 96883) | Labiotermes labralis P1 segment gut microbial communities from Petit-Saut dam, French Guiana - Lab288 P1 (version 3) (version 3) | ecosystem: Host-associated > Arthropoda: Insects >... | reverse complement strand
TCAAGTAGCTCCTCAATTGACCTCACGAGGCTCACGAGGCCGAGTGGACCCCGTTCCAGACCCACTACTACTCAGAAAATCTGGTAGCGCCGGGGATCGAACCCGGGACCTCTGTATCTGTAGTCAGAAACTCTAACCACTAGACCACAGACCGAAAGAACTTCTTTTTTAAAAAATACCCCGTCTTTCATCGCATGCTTCCCAGTCACACAGTAGAGACTCGGTTCGTAATGTATCAACTATACAATCTCACAACTCCACGTACTAAAAAAGAAATAGAAGCAAGTAAGTTTCATGCTAACACATGACTGTTAAAACAAAATGCGTGTCAAATGTACGGAACAGATACAGTAAGCAAGAACATAAGATAAGGCACCAACTGACAGCATTCAGCTACTCACATTTGGCTTGGCTATATTTAAAAAAGAACGCCATGACGATTTTTCGTGACGTGTCAAAGCCGGTTTGGAGTCCTGGGCGATCGTCTAATTCGCCCACCGGTAAAACCGGCCCTGTCTACCAGTCCTGAATTCAGTCTACCTGAAGGCTGTCAAACATAACCTGTACATATCGCTTCGTCGTCTCGGTTGTTACGTGTAAACAAAAAATCTAAACTCTCCCCGTGAATGACTATGATTTCAGGAGCTTATCAAACCTCGCATATCTAGAGGAAGACAACCTTTAGTTAGTCGTTGCCGTAAGATCCAAAACCGTATACACATTTCGTGCGAGTCGGTAAAAAAAAAAAAAATAATCTCTCATGAGACGCTATCCTGCCATCTTGCTTCCGCCCATGTGTGCGTGCAAGATAATATGGAACATTTAACGGACTCTTTCCTCTTCCGCCTTGAGTCGTTGCACTGCCCAACTGATCTTCAGTCTTACTGCAAATAATCTTGCGCAACTTCTTTGTAATGCGCGGAATAAAGTAATTAAACTCCTACAAACTTCCTGCACGAAGCACTTAACGTACGGACGATAATTAGAAGTTTCTAATTAAACAATTAACTAGCTTAGTAATACTACACGAAGCAAGTATCACATCGTCTGTTTACAATCCGGTTATGGCTTTTTCTTAAATACACAATATTCTGCTAAAGATATTTTCATACTAAAGTGTATTATCTGTTTAGAGTTTCAATAAACTATTACGCGTTGCTTCTGAGAGGTGGCAGTAAGATACGTTTTTGTTACAAGTGTTCTCACAGGCAAAATACACCAAGACCGGAGAGAAGGAACGTACGGAATAGTGTAAATGGTTAAAAGGCTGGATTTCGCGAGGCAGGTGACTCAATTAGCCTACAAGGAGCCCGTCAGTAAGAATGCTGGATTAATAATGTCAGACACACAGACAAACCATCATGTTCTAAACGTGTTATTGCCACTTTTAAGTACAGATTAAATTATGAAAATGCGTGGTGGCGTGCAGGTCTACCAAAAACGTCTACGTTCGCAGATATTAAAATACACCCACATAAGGCACTCAACTATAAGGGGAATTTGTAAACCCAAAGAGAGAAGATAAAAAAGTAGAGGACACTACACAATGAGGAACATCATAATTTGAATTATTTTTTACACTTAACATGGTGCGAATACGTCAAGCAAATAAGACAAATGGTGAAGGGGATACACAAGCAAGGTGTAATGACCAGTGCCTTTAGCACTGAGCTGGAAGAACACCGTTTGTGAGAATTTGGCTTAGGCGGGAGGATAACATTAATATGAAAACTAGAGATGCTGGGACAGGTTGGCTGAATGTCACCTAGATAAAATGACCTTGAAGAAGCCCTTCTCCCTTCTTAGCTGCAATCGAGTCCACTTCGCGGCGACAAAGGACACACAACAGGATGAGACACGCTGTATTTGCATCTACCGAGCAGCGACGTCGCCGGCCGTCCACAGCAACCGGAAGCTTCATTGTGTGTAGCAGAGAAAGTTTCTATCGACTGATATTACCCTAAAACAGGGTAATGTGGTCCGGAAGTGATTCTGCGCCTGTTTAACCAAAGTAATGAGATTCTAAGGTCTGCCGACTGAAGCTGCACTCTGGTTGTTCGGACAGACGGAACGGATTTTTTTTTTGTTATACACAAGATACTGATTATGCCTGTTTGGTGAAGCTAGCAGGAACTAACTTTATAAATTAATAATTAGGACACATTACAGTGATAATCTCTCTGTAGATAATTTTTACCAGTAGCTCTACATGTTAAGCAGGTTGAATTGTCGAAACATAACCTCGAAATTTCATATCATCGCTAAGTTTGCTGCTTCTTACGTATGACAAAATATCGTACAGCATTTGTGGGCGTTGTATTTATGTTCTACCTCCGTACAAAATATCAAACACCTGTCTCTGATTGGTCGTCAGTTATTGCCAAACGAACGGACGAGTCGACGCAGTGTTGTTTCTATGTTCTATAAAAATGTGGCTTTGGAGCGTGAAGCTAACTACTCACCTCCATTTAGTGCTAAAGTGAAGAAAGAGTGGATATATACCTCCACTTACCCACTTGCCTTCATTTCATGCACAGTGAGGTTACCCGTAAAATATATGCCCTTAATAAAATTTAGGTCTGTATATTCTCAAATTTTACAAAATTTCAGCCCAGTAACATAGGTGGAGTTAATGTCTCCGCAACCTCAGAAGTTCGGAAGTCCGAATGTTGGAATTTAAAGCGGGGAAATTAAGATGACCTTAATCCCGAATTTGGTGAAAAATTAGGAAGTTAGTACGGGGAGGAAAAACACATGTAAAGGAATAAAGGCAAATCAAGTTCTGTGACCGCAGCAGTCGCTCGTTCAGTCGGTTCTGCAATCCACTGGCCAGAGGTGCTTTCCGCAAGAGTTAAAGCTGAAGGAATGCCGAGGTCTCAAATGTGTCGAGCGCTGTGAGTAACTCCGCTGTACACCCTGACATTGTAACGTTTAGACAATCACCTTTACTTTACGATTGCGATAGGAACGGTAAGACAAAGAAATAAAAGTTGTGGTCAGGTTCCACAGACGGTATACTTCCTGGAAATCAGATTCGGACCAATTATATACGTGACGAACAAAAACTAACAAAGTAACCAAATGTAATATGAGGTTCTCACGAAAGTGAATAAAACTTAAGGTCTTCAGGTATGTGGAGAGAAACCAACGTTTCGTAGAAAGCTGCTGTCTCTATCTTCAGAACAGAATTAGAACTACCCTCTTCCTACGCCCAAATCCTCGATCCTGATCATAAAGACACAATGTCCCTCCGAAAGATTGGTGCCTAGCTACCAAATTAAACGGCATCACATTTCGGACGAACATTTTCTTAACTAACCAGCTAACTAAACGTTATTGCACCGACTTTTTCCCCCAAATTTGAAACTTATTATATAGTTGTCTCTTCTTACGTAACAGGCAGGTTCTTTATTGTGTTTACAAAAGCAACTTAATTTTATAATCAACCAACGCCCAGGCGTGACTTTTACAACCCATATTCCGTGATGAACTACAAGGTAATCTTAACACTTCGTCAGTATCGTACAGAGTTTACTCTTCCCTGTATGTTTTCCACAGGAAATTTTGCATTCATATTCCTCCCATCGGCGCCATAAAATAATCCATGGTCGATACTGCTTTCATTGTGTAGTGGATGTAAAGAGCGATAACCCTGAAAGCCATTCATCTTTAAATAAGTTGTAACCCACAAAACTTAAAACTTCGTTACGTCTTGGTCTAATAATTTTACTGGTTTCCCGACGGCCTGTTGTTTTGCTCTCACGTCAGTATCCTAACGGAACTTCCTTGGCTGGCGCTCGGCATGCGATCACGTTCACTCAACAGGCAGAGTGACGAAACCACAGACAATAGGATACAATACTGGCGATAATAAAGATTGTTTTCGTAAAGGCTAATTGATACAGGAGGCAGTACTGAGTGGCGTGTCGTCACGGCTACTGCAGTTCTGGTATTCGTAATGCGAAACGTGGGTCGGTTCTGTTTCACTCCTTTGTTTAGCTCATTCTCTTGCCTTCTCAAATCGTCTTCCTCCTTTCCTTCAGTGGTCCTGGTCTGTTTAACTGAGAACTAATCCTGAAGATTGAACCTCTTAAGACATCCGACACGGATGCTTAAGCAATGGAACGACTTAAGTCAGGTCCACACCTATACAGAACAACACCATGAAGTCTAAATTCCGAGTGGGTCTCGAACAGGCGACCGCATATGAAAGGCTTCCGAATTTTTTTTAATTAAAGCGTCAGATTTGTTACAATGTATGGCCGGAGTGTAATATAAGAATCCCTAGGAGCGGACTGCGTCGTAATACGCATCTGTTCGAATACTGCAGTCAGTTCGACTACCCTGAAATATTATACTTAGAAGTTCATAACAAGAGTGCCAATGGGCACTTGCCCGAGTCGCTTTAATCCACTCCACTGCCTTACGCCCCTGTTTCGTTATAATTATCTTCCTATTTACGAAGAAAACTGAAATATTATATGTATTTCTTGTCTGCTCCATGCGTAATCTGGTCATTTCACTTTATCACCCATTTGGTGACGACTGCAAATTACGTTAAATCTTCTTGGACCCAAATATTCTCCTGAGCTTCATGACAGTAATATTAATCAAAAAAGAAACTTATCAAGGCCACAAGGCAGAAATATTAACATTTGTGGTGGAATGTTCCGAATACAGAACTTTCCCTTATACGTCCTTGGGTCCACATGGAGCATCAGAATGCTTCGTATCTGAGAGGAGAACTTGACACAGCCCAAACCTAATACACAGGCTTCAACAATGCACCGAGATTTTAAAACAGCTCTTCCTCACAAAACATTTCACCAGACGGATGCGTGCTGATACTATTCTTCCACCTCCACGTCAGAATTCATTTTTGGGTGGCTTCGTCACAAATATTCTACGTGATTTTCTATTTTCCGGCACCTCGTGGCGGCTCTAGACCATCGGCACCTTTCTAAACGAATTTCCTCCTTATGTAATGTTCTAATTGCTCGCTTATTTTATCCTTAAATCCACAACAAACATGTTATTTAGAAGTTATAGAAAAGATGAGAAAGAAATAAGATCGTCATATTCCAACAATTCGAAAGATATTTGGTTTGTAAGGCTTGGGGCGATGTTTTTCTAGTATTCCAAATTCGGGGGCGATGTTTTTCTAGTATTCCAAATTCGTAGAGTAGTTTGAGGTAAAGGGTGTATAATTAATTGTTTGTAGAATTAGACATAAAGTCTGGGAATGCGAAAAACACAGTGTTAGATCAGAATTTGACTCAACTAATTATATCAGATTTCATCTTTAAATCCAAATGTTTTCCTATCCAGTTCCTTTTCAAACACTTCCAACTCATGTCCTGCTTTATAAGTTCATGTCTCACACCCACAAAAAGCTAACGCAAAAGTAAACTTTTCCATGTAGCATGCATTGATCACTGGGTTTTGAAATGTAGTCAGCCGGAAAACAGTTTTCTAGAAAACTTTCCTAACCTACTCCTCTGAGGATCATTTTAATATTATCGTATCCCACGCATGTATAGCTAGGTTTCCTTAAATACGTGTCTTCTAGCTTTTCCGACCAATGAGTTTTGTCTGTGCGTGACTGACGAAGAAGACAATGATGTGGTACCAATCTGCCAGACGGAAGACAGGAAACTTCTCCTTACAACAGCGTTCCTATTTACATGATGTCAGTTCGCTTCATTAACTAACATCGTTCTTATCCATTCCCAGTTCAGTTCCAAGTGTTTTGTTTAGAACAGGGACCCTCTGTTTTGCATATTACTGAAGGAAACTGGTCCGCTTTCTATAAGGAATTTAATTTTTTACAATTTCACAGTGTAGGGCACCGTAATTTTCATTACTTTATTTTACATATTCTGTTACAATTATTAGTTTGTATGTTGAAAATTAGTTTGTTCTTAGAAGGATACTCTCCCACCACAGACAGCTATGGACTACTGAGGCAAACAGGAAGGCTGGATCACCATCTTTCACGTAGCAAAAATAAAACTGTTCAAACTGCTGAAAGCTGTTGCTAGGTGACGAAAGAAATTTCTGACTTGGGATATGAACGCGTGTGGGAATTTTGGGAAAGCGGCATTTGGGCAGACATTCTTTTCTGAACCTGCAACAGAAGTAGGGTAAAGGGTGACAAAATTTGTGAGTCTGGCAAGATGTGGGAAGAGCTGCTTTTCCTGATAATTCTAGGTAAACGTGGTTGGCTTCATTCAGGGCCAAATTTAGAGAGAATAAATTTCTTGTGTGTTTTTATATTTATTATTTCCTTTTTCTAAGTTTTATTTTAAAAATTTACAGCGGTGATAATATTAGGAAAATTTCGCGAAGATGGGTGATGATAACTTCTCCTTCCCCAAGTAACCTGTTGATCCATATATTATGGTTACACTTCCAGTTTTTCTACATAAATTGTTTTGTTTTATTTCCATCTTATTTTAAAGTTCTGATATATTTCGTTTGCTTTGTGTGTAGTTTTATGTGTATCATAACACACCTAGAAACATTTACGTGGTCTTGTCTGTTGGTGACAGCAAAACCCATTAAATTAGTTGTGACGGTGAAATTGTAGTCATCAACCGTAATACAGAAACCGCAATTATCGCACATACCTGTGTAATATCAGACTTACGCCGCGGTGTGATGTCTCCACTCTTCTGGAATGTTATGCAGCTTTGCTTCTTAGTTACCGACGTTTCGGGACAAGATGTCAAATCAGCTCTTTACTGCTTGGCCTTTGAAGATGGAACCTATAGGATGTCCCGAAAGTTCGATAACCAAGTAACGTTGCATAACATCCCAGAAGAGTGAATATATAACTGTCTGGGTGTTCTATGTTAAGTCCGCGGTAGGAAACGGTCGACGACAGTTGTATATTTACATACTGAATTTACATGAAAGTAATTCCTACTAAATGTGCAGACGGCAGCAGTCATCTGTTGATTTGAGAGAGGCCATCCCGTTGTGTATAATCAAATTTGTATAATAACTTAAAGATTAAGGTACTAAAATGCTGTGCTGATATTTTCTTCAACCGCCAATCTTTAATCATAATTAAGAATTTTCATATTTTATCAAGTTTTAATATGAACGAAATGGGATCCCACTGAGTACTGTTTTTAGTGTACCTTAATATTGTTCTTAGTTGGCCTGAAAATGGCCGGTTACGGCCGAAACATGCAGCCAAATATAACCTAATTGTAATTATTGCATCTTGTCTTGATGTATGTTGTGTATTGACGGTAAAGGTAAAGGTAAAGCAGTCCCGTTACAGGCCTGGAGTGGCCCAGAGTGTTCCAGGAAGATAAGGTTCCCAGATTTCATGACAACGGCACACGATGGTGATAAGGTAGTCAGCCCTAAGCACCAACCGCCTTTATCCCCAGGAAATGCTCCTGGTACTCATTTCTGTTAGAGGCTGAGTCGACCCCAGGACCGTAGTGCGATCGGAAGGATTGTGTCAATGAAAAATTCCAATGACAGCCTGTGTATTGACGGTATATTATACAAAAAAAGTCATCTGTTGTCTTCATTATTCTGACGTAGTAAAACATGAAACAAAAGGAATGAGAAATGAAGACACGACTTTCACAGCCATTTTGAAGCTGCATGAAGACTTGCAACAAACACCCACTTAATAACCGAGATCGAAGGCTGACAGAAAATCACTGACTGCGGAGGGACTGCTTACTACGAATTTAGACGGCGCTCATGGTATTAAGTGAGACGCTTCAAGAAAATAAATTCCGCACAGCTCATCTTTGGACCGAGGACAATTCTGTTTTGTAAGCCTGTCCCCTCGTGACGCGAGAAGCCACATTGAGGTCACCGAAGGCGAAAATAATCGGTTGTATCACAAGAATACATCGCCGTCTTGTTGTGAAACTGCACGATTCGAGCCTTGGCCTCCTCTTTATGTCAGCCAACAGTCTGCAGATGTAACCAAGATTTATAGGACACAGGAACGAGTCAACTTCAGAAGGTGTCTAAAAGTACGTCAATACCTCGCCAAATGCCGAGTTTCATTTTTATATCAGTTTCGAAATACCGGCATCTGGCTTTTTGTCACGTTCAGTTAATTTGTGTGCACAAGCCAATAACGGTGGTTTGCGCAACTATAGATAAGTATTTCTAAAGAAAGATCTGCACAGAATTTATAATTTCCAGGTTGCCGCGAAATTGTCCTTTCGTGCCTTCTTATATTTTGGGGGTAACTTATTTTTAAACAGTAATTAGGCTTTTTTTTTTTAAGAATTAAAAGAATATTTCGTCTTGGTGACTGTCACTGGCTGAGAACATCATTTAAAGTAAATCACTTTACATATACCATTAAACCTCAAACACTTTGCACTTTGTCACCGAGTGTATTTATGTGTTTTACTAATATGGCAATTAAGAATAAGAATAATCATTGCCCTAAATAGCATTAATGGATTAGTTTTTGCAAAGAGAAGAACGTGTCGTCTGTGAAGTGGGGGCTGACGATTTAGATATCAGAGGAACTAAGCTCTCTTTAACTGCTCGTACTCTATCCTTTACTGGGTATTCAAGGCAGTCTGCTTTCCATCAACTTACTTTCTTCTCTTCCTAACGCCTTACCCTGTCTCGAACGTACCTTTACCATAATAGTGACTGGGCACTGCCTAGGAACCTTCAGATCCGTTAACATAATTTTTAGTTCCGTTTAATAAAAGTCATATTTATACTCTCTTCATAGGTGCGGTTGCAAAATTACGAAAAGCGACTTTTAACTTCGTCATGTCTGTCCTCCTGTCCGACCGTCCAGCCGCATGGAACAACGCGGCTTCCACTGGACGGATTTTCACGAAATTTGGTATTTGAGTATATTTCGAAAGTCTGTCGAGAGATTTCATTCCATTAAAATATGACAAGTATAACGGGTATTTTACATGATGCCCTAGGTAGATTTACGATAGTATCTCTCTAAATTCTTCGTAGAAGATGAACATTTTAGACAAACATTGTAGAGGCCATCGAGACACTCATTTTAGTTTCAATAACGTTTCTTTCTGAAAATCGTGCCTTTTATGAGATGGTGTGGGAAAAATATGTTATAGTCAGACATGCCACATATGACAATGTAATACGGTGCATGCGCTATGCATGCTGGATTACTAAGGCTACAGACACACTCTCAGAACATGTAATACTTATGCTTTCCCACGGCAACAAAGGTTACGGGAAAGAGTCTCAGTATTACGTTTTATCGTACAATGGCTGTCTTGTTTCTTCTCTCTTATCTCACCTTCTTCGCTTTAAGCTCCCCTGCTCCCGTCCATGAACACACAACACCGATCATTTCAGTGTCCCTTACAGCAATATGCATGTAAGGAGATGACCAACCAAGACATCGGTTTGGCACGTATCCACAGTTTCTTTATCTCTCAGACTACAAATGTTTAACCGCAGTAGCGTTTCCTTTAACCTCCAGTTTTCCATGAGACGTCGCTCAACCACAGCGTGTTTAAGCTGCTGCATTTAACTATTGCTAGTTTCTTACTGCGCGGAGCGAGTGAGTGTTATTTATGAACGCACGTGAAATGAGACTGGAACCAATATACAGAAACCCAGAGTATATAAAACAAAAGATAAAAGTACCGCTTGCATTGGAAAGACATAACGCTGCTTCCGTCTTTACTTTTGTTAAGAATAACTTCAAAGCTCAAGATTAATGCGGAGCACTGGGGAAAAGATACGAGGGAAAACAAAGCGCTCGGAGGAAAAAAGTGTCTTAATGCTACTTTGTCCCCCAAAAATCCAACCTTGAATGGCTCGGGCTCGAACCCGGGCCTCCGCAGTGATAAGACGACGGCTAACAGACTGGTCTATGGTGCGGATAAGATACACTCCGTATTCTCAGTTCCCACCTCACATATAACAAACAACAACTCCATTACAAAGGCCAATTTTTTTACTCTGTTTAGGAGATTAATCGCTATTATTTCTAATAATCATAAGAAAGCCTTCAGTATTCTGTGTTTACGAGAGTAATATTGAATAAGAGTGTTTATTCACCCTGTGTGATCGGCTGTGTTCACGTCTAGGCAATATAATCATCCAGTCAGAGTGAATAACAAAGTGTGAAGTTCGTTTGTGTTTTCTAGACGGGTGTGTTTGCTCGTGAAGCCATTTTTGCACCTATATTTCTCATGATTTCAGCTGTAGTGCCTTTTTTTGTGTAACAAATGGAAATAAACCTTTAACATACTCTCACTTTCCTGTGTTCTGCTTGAAATTGCCAATTTTACGATATTTCTAAAGAAGCAACAAAAACTAGCATTCCGAAATTGGATATCTAGATTCAGTAACAGAGCACAAACCTCATAGCTATTACGCTATGCATAAATTTCCCAAATTCTTGAAATGTGTGATTATACCGTGCCTTAATTACTACTTCTCTGCATCTGAATGTCAATTACATTATTTCAGTGCAGTTTATTTTGAAGAAAACCCTTTTCTAAGGAGGCGTATGTTTGCTACTGAGGGACAAATCGAGCTGATGATATGTTTTTAACAGATGACACCAATAGGTGCGAGTCACATGTTAGCAGAGCTCTCGTAATTGTGCGTATCGCCTGTTGTGTCTGTCAATAACCAGACAGTCATTCCATGAATTGTATCTATAAGTCTCGTTCTGTCCTCAATATAGCACAGTAAACAGATCGATGCAACAAAAACATCGCCTGTCCAGCAGCAAAATTTATCGTCCGTGAAGGCAGGCGGTACATATAATTACCAATATACTGTTTGTGTTGTTCTGTAACCAGTGAGTCTGAAGTACGAATGACACAATATCTCTGTTCCCTTGGGGAGAAGTGATAGAGAACAAACACAATAGATATAATAATGGAAAAAGAAAGAAAATACTTTAACACTGTTAGTGATTGAAGAGGCTGTCGGTTGCTCCGATTATGTGTGATCGAATCTTAAGGTAATTAGTGAATACTGAATTAGAAAAGATGTGTGAAAGAAGCTCGTGGCCGAGATGGTAGTACTTTGTCCTTATTTGTCTAATGAGACTGGGTAATATTACGCAAATATATACAAAAGTAAGGGCTTTCCGGGCTGGAATTTGATGTCGGGACCTCAAGCATACGAAACACGGCAAAGTAGTTGTTCGGTAAGAGAAAATAACACTGGGAGACGGTGTGAGAGAGTTTTGATGAGAATGCTTGAAAATGAGGGAGAAGAAGATGGAGAAAAATGTGCGATCAGGTGCTTCATAAATTGAATTCCACATCTAATATTGCTGGAGTGAACGACATGAGTGAGACGTCCGGATATATAAGAGACTGCGAGAAATTAAAAAAAGTGCTAAGTTTTGTCCTGAACATTTTAGAGGGATGAGAACGATTGGGAGACCTCTACCTAAACAGAAAGGGAATATTGAAATATATCTGAAATAAAATAGTGTAAGAGAGTTAACTGGATTCATATGGTTCAGGATCGGGTCAAAGAGCAAGCGTTTGTGAAAAGGACAATGAACTAGTTTGAGCTGTATGTGATATACCTATACAAATCCAAAATGTTGACGCAAACTTACAACACAAATGCTACTCACGTAGTAAGAAGACTTGGAGCGCGGAATCTTGTCCACTCTCTGGACCTCACTCGTACCCAGTTTCTCGTATGCACCGTTCAGTCTGCACGGTGTTCCGTAGATTATTGCATTCCTAACACTGTTCGGCACACTGGACAAGTCCTCGTGTTGGCTGCAACTTGAACTGGAGAAGCCGCTACTGCTGGTTGAGGATGAGGACGATCCCCTTAGGGTGGCCCTGCTGGCCCTGGCAGACTCTTCCAGCCTTTGAAGCAGCAGCAAGCGAGCTGTCTCTCTGTCTTCCGAAGGCCTGGTCCTTAGAGATCCGCCACTGCTACTGCTACTGTTACTCAGAGCTCGAGACATCTTTGTGAGCGAATCCCTATGACTCAGAGTTACCGATAAATTCCTGAGGGCTTCTTCAGAAGAAGGATCCTTCTGTAGTGACTCAAGTTTGAGGTTATTTGGAATGATACCTTTCGGAATTTCATACCCCTTGCCTACTGCCTCTTGTCTGATATTGGTTGATAGTTGACTGAAGAGTTCTTGTGAGGACGAGTGTGTGGGGTTCGCGTTTTCCGTCTTCTTACCAAAATTCTGGTCGGAGAGAGTATTCGTTAAACTGGTGTACAACAGCAAAGCATTGTCCACGAAGGAGTCTGGAGGGAATTTATTATGTCGTGGCCAGACAGGTCGTGGAATACAGTAATCGACTTTGCCTTCCGGAATAGTACTCAGTATGGCTGCGCTGAGGCGCCGGTTGTGTCTTCTAGGACTAGGGTTATTGCCTTTGAATGCTACCAGGATGCTCTTCACACACCCAGAGTTCTGATCGAAACCCGTTGTGGGGTCATCGCGCAGGGTGGGTTCAGCCGGCTCTTCATTCCCGCTCTCTGAGGAGGTGTTGTAGGGATGGCTGCCGTAACCCGAGCTCGCCGATTTTTCAGGGAATTCAGGAGAACCGTGTTGTTGCTGTACTTGTTTCTGTTGTTGTTGTTCTTCTTCTTGTTGCTGCTGCTTCTGCTGTTGCCGCCGGCTCTTCCGGTCGCCACAGCTAGAAATGTCGTCGTTGTCATCGTAGAGAGGATTCACTCTGTCAAAGGGGAAAAAAGCACACAATATAACTGTAAGGACAGCTCAAAATGGTAAGTAATTGCACGGACATGTTTCGATCAACAATGCACCTGGATATTTTCCCTTTGCACCATTGGGTACAGCCACCTGGATATTGGTTCCGGGGGTTCTTTCTTCGGAAACAAGAGGATTTCGGAAACATCTCCTCCTTGTGGGACACGACACCTGTACACTGGCCCATATACAACATTACTTCCTAACAGCTTATTGCCGCTCTTGAGGGTAGTCCACGAAACACAGACTGTGCAGTATACTCTGCTTGGACTACCATGAAGAAGAGGAAGCAATCTTTTCCGAAATATTCGTAAACGTTTACCAGTCTATGCAGAGTTACATCCCAGGAGACGAAAATTTGTCATAACTAATTCCGTTAGAATGTCACAGCTAGCAGAGTGGTTGAAGGTAATCTGACCCCTAAGTCCCATTCTACGCCACGCTCATTAGCCCTCTCCACAACTAGTTTACATACAACACCAGACTTTCCTACCTCCGTTTATATCAGTAGACAGCCACGAAGTAATTAGGCGTGGCAGGTGGAATAATCCCGAATTATCAAATTATCTAGAATGAGTTGTGGTACTTGGAAATATCTGGGGAGGGGGGGGAGGGGGACGAAAAACTTCGCTCACGATACTCGGTGGTCAGACAGAGATTCGCAAGCGGAATGTATCGAATACGAAGAACTAGAACTCTCCCCTCCACTACAAGTACCCATATTTTTACAAGGCACTTATTAATATATTTCACAGGACCTCATTTAAACTTGACCTGCAAACATATATTTTCGTTCCTTGTTGCCTGGGCACCATGCCAGGTGGATTATCAAACATATTAGTATAACCAAGTACATGGTTACAGGGTTCAGCCTCAAGCTTTGGCACTTTATCTTGAAGAAAAGTGACTCATTATCATAGTGCGAAGGCGTTCTGAAGAGAAAAGTCCAGAGTTGGAACTACGTAAACTAATATCTGGTTTAGGTTATTAATCCTACTGCTAATTACCACGTCACCCATGTGCTTGAAAAAAATCAGCATGCTGTAAGTTTTATTTACAAGTTATTTTTGCAAAAAAATGTACTAAAGGAAGACGTTAACTGTCTGTTGGTTTGTATCTGTCATGTCCGAAAAGTACTCGATGGATCCCTGTGATATTTGGTACTGGATACGTAAACAATAGTTGCTTGTAGAAGTTACATTTGGTCAGTACTGATCCAACACAGCCCCTGCTTTATATGAAGTTAAATGTTTATAGATTTTCAACATACATACTTTATATAGGCCTAGAAAATAACTGGTATGTAATTCTAAGTACACATTTCTTGTCTGAAACTTTTCTTGGCACGGTGAATATGTAGGAAATGCAAGGAAAAATAATTCTATTGTGCAGAGCAAGTAGATTTGTATTTTCTAATGGGATGTTCTACGTGGTATTCAAAAGATCCGGTCAATACGTTGTCTCTAAATTTGAATACGCCTACACTTGCATGGTCATGTATAAAGGAACACTGTAGAGTGATATACGGCTCGTACTGCCTGTAGAATTCACATCAGGTCCGAGTTGTTTACAAGAGTTGGATCCGCCCCGGGCATCAAAACGGAGCAGTATGGACTCAACAAATAATATTACGCAAGCGACATCGTTACAAAATGAAATTAATGCAACTTTCTCGGTACACAGCAAGTTACACAATGACTGTTTGTTTGTTCATTTATGATTTTTAAAGACGCTGTCACGTAGCATAGACTGTAGTCCTGTGTGTCGGATGCTGACACTAGAGAATAACGAACACTACAGGGCGCAGAAGAAAGCCGCCGTGGCCTGATATGATGCGTTAACTTCTCTTTACATTTCCTAGATTGACTGTCAAAGATGACAAAAAAACAGGTAATTCTGAGCCGAGATTTGGAACATGTGCCTTCGAAGACATTTACATAAATCAACAGACTTCAGTATTACTTTGTTCTTTGTTCCCTGAAAATCCACCTGTTCAATGTGTTGTGTATTCCAACGGTATGTTAATGATACGCAAATATGTCACCATATGCTAACGAATTATTTCTTCGGCTGTACATAAATTGAACATAAAACAGCACTTTAAGGACTATTACCTTATTTGCTCAGACGGACTGTCTCGGTCGAGTGGGTAGTCTTGCTGCCTTGTATTCGGAGGATTTCGGTTTCAAATCTCGGCCCTCAGAAAAGTCACCCCTATATCAATATTGATAACATTCTATATATTTGAACAATACTGGTTATACAACACAAGGGGCAGGCAGCCTTTAAATTGACATCCTGATTTTTGTGCGTGTTTCCTGATCCCGGTCTAAGCAAATGCAAGAATAGGCCACGATCTCCTCCATCATTATTTCCAATTTATTATCCGCTGATCTACCCATCATTTGTCACAATAAGCCTATAAATGAAATAAAGTGAAATGCCAACTTGATGCAACTAGATAATTTTATTAATGTATTCTTAGCTCGACATGTTTCGGGTACATACGCCCATCATCAGGAGCATTAGATGCTGAGTTGCAGCATTTGGTTTTCTGCACCGAGTTTTTGGATGGGTGGTGG
>Ga0136643_10008131_pt1 | contig 15288 bp, 11 predicted proteins | sample TergutLab28metaG_FD_96883 | JGI IMG/M metagenome (GOLD analysis project Ga0136643, IMG submission 96883) | Labiotermes labralis P1 segment gut microbial communities from Petit-Saut dam, French Guiana - Lab288 P1 (version 3) (version 3) | ecosystem: Host-associated > Arthropoda: Insects >... | reverse complement strand
GTGTGGGTGTGTGTGTGTTTGTGTGTGTGTGTGTGTGTGTATGTTGGTGTGTATGTGTTTGTGGGTGTGTGAGTGTGTGAGTGTGTGTGTGTGTGCGTGTGTGTGTGTGTGGGTTGGTGCATGTGTGTGTGCGTGTGTGTGCGTGTGTGTGTGTTGGTGTGTATGTGTGTGTGGTTGTGTATTTGTGTGTGTGTGTGTGTGGGTGTGTTTGTATGTGTGTGTGTGTGTGAGTGTGTGTGTGCGTGTGTGTGTCACTGAGTGGGAAAGGTGCAACAGTAGCCCTCTGCACCTACAATGAGCAAGCAGAGATCAGACCAAAACCAGACACGCATTGTACTGTACGCATGACGTAACATTGAGGCCTGTTCGTTTAACCATTGATGCCGCGGAAAAGCAATAAATATTACATACTCTGAGTGCGTGTTTGTATCGTCACTTTTCCAGCACGCAAAGCGCATATTCCGGGTCTACAATATTTTTCTACATTGTCTCATAAACGGAACGATTTTCGAAAAGCTTTATTGAACTTAAAACATGTGTTTTGATCTTCTCTACAAATTTTGTCTGAAACATTTCTCATTGTAAGAAGAACTGAGCGGGATATGATCAAACCGCACATCGGTCTTCATGTACAGCATCTGTTTTACTTGTCAGATTTTAATGAAACTTGATTCTTTTTTACAGGGTTTCGAAAAATTCTCAAATATCAGTTTTCATGAAAATCCGTCCAGTGAGAGCCGAGTTGTTCCATGCGGATGGACGGGCAGAAGCACAGACAGCAATGACGAATTTAAGAGTCGCTTTTCGCAATTTTTCGAAGGGTCTTAAAATAAAAAAATAGGTAAATGAGACGTGTTCATAACCTCTTTATTGAATGAATACTTTAGAACTGCAGGCTGAAATTTAAACAGCTGAAAAGAAGCTTTGTTTTTCCACTTTAGGATTAAAATATCAGTTCATACATCAGATTTGAGGTTTTTCTGCCCACAGATTTAAATTATGTGAGTAAAGCGTATGCCCGTAAGACTAACTTTTTATTCGAGTGTTGTCAAAAAAAATGCTAAATTTATAATCCTTGTAAATAAACCAACTTGACGTAAAAGTTTCTCATGTATGTTTATTTCTATTCTCTACATAATTCAGGCTGCCATGTGCCCATCATCAGGAGAATTTTTGTATCAAAGTGACATAAACCAGATGTCGCATTGATACAAAAATTCTCCTGGTGATGGGCACATTGCTGCCTGAAACATGTGGAGAATATAAATAAACATACATGAAAAAAAATTGTGTGTCAAGTTGGTTATTTACAAGGATCATACCAAGATGCACGGTCAACGAAACGCTAAATTTATAGTAGCCTAATAGAGTCACTCGACAATAATATCAATAAATGGAATCGTATACTACGACTTGGCACTTCAGGAAAGAGCGCTTGTTCTTCTACACACTGTGTGAAGTACAAATTCATTTCCTTTCAAACTACAAGATATTTCAGAGACACGGTCGACATATTTGTGGCTCGAGTATAAAATTTATTTCTTAAATTAATGCGAAGAATCAGTCATAAGACGTGTGCGTAAAAACATGTCTTTACTTAGCACGGCAGCGCCAATTAAGTTTTTCCGCAATATTAACCTTTTTTTTTTCGTGGCTCTCCAGCCGTGGTGGGTCTAAGCCTCCTCTTCGTCACGACTTAGTGATCACACTCAGACACACCACAGACGGTAGGACCCCTCTGGACGAGAGCTCAGTCCGACGCAGAGACCTCTACCTGACAACACACAAAAGAGAATGCCCCCGGCGGGACCCGAAACCGCAATTCCAACAAGCGAGCGACAGCAAACGTACGCCTTACATCGCGCGGCCACTGGGGTCGGGACATAAAATTTAACGTTCTTCAGATTTCTTACGGATTCTGCCAAAATCTTATTAAACGCATATTTATCTGTCACAAAACATTTTGTGTGCCAATAGAAATCTAAAATATTGCAGATGCGCCGTCCGCATACAAGCATATTATTACTACTGTAGTTGGTATTACGAAGTGTAATGACCTCAGTTCATTCACTCCCTAGGTAGCACCTACTTTTCGTGTAGGTCAGGGAAAGAAGATAGGAATATCCACAACATGGGGAGTAGGAAGCGTAGTTTGGTTTACGTGCAGGAAGCCAGGATACAAACAAACGTATTAAGTGAAGAGCCCAATTAATAAGTTACATGCTTCAAGTCTGATAAGACACAAAAGTTACTGATTCTCGTAAAATGCAAAATAAGAGGAAACGGACAAGGGAAAAGCCACAAGAAATGTAGTGGAACAAGAAGTGCGAAATTATGCACAGGAATGGAATAGGGAAATAGACATTGAAGTGAACGATGTGACAATCCGAATATTATTCAATGAGAAAAAATGTGTTTGAAACAGGCATAATATTTGGTACATTGATCACGAACGTAATATACAATGTACATTTTGTAAAAAAAATAAAAATTGATCCTTGGGTAATTATGTAACGAAACTTGCTGCTAAGATATAGAGCTCACGTAAAATCACATAATCCCTCCGTAAAAAAACAAAGTATCCCTCCATAAAACATAATCCTTCCGTAAAAGCATATACTCCCTCCGTAAAAACACACAATCTCTCCATAAAAAAACATAATCCCCCTAAAAACATATAATCCCTCCATAAAAACACAAAATTCCTCCGTAAAAACACATAATCCTTCCGTAAAAACACACAATTCCTCCATAAAACACATAATCCCTTCGCAAAAACACACAATTCCCCGTAAAAACACATAATCCCTCCGTAAAAAACATGCCTCTGTTTAAAACTTTTGCTGTGAAATGCGATGCATTTTCAATTGAAACAGTGTTAAGGATCGCATATAAGCTACGCAGGGAATTTAGACTTTTAGTGCAAACAATGCAGGTAAAATTTGTACTTCTTAACCACAAAAACACTTCTCAGACATGCAAGTCGTGGACAAGGTGGAATATTTTTCCAACCGCACAAAAGCGAGTGGCATAATCTACCCTCCTAGAAAACTTTACTACCCCTTGACTTTCCCAGAACAACTCTTCCAGAGTATCAGATGTCTTTGTCTCTGTATCTCTTCAAGAACTTTTTCTTCATACCTTGTGTGCTCCATAAACAACCTCCTCAAGTTTCGGAAACATTTCGAGATATAATTTACAGTATGATATTTAGTTAAGAAGAGTTGAAGAAATCTGACAGACTCTACATTTGGTACGTGCATATTGTCTGGTTTAGCTTCCTTGTATGTGCGATGACTCTGAATACTTTGATCTGAATCAAAGCAGAGACTAGGGCACAGCAGCGAAGGATATTTGTCACAAACCAAACTAAAGTCCGTGCCATTCACATCCACGAATTTTTGGCACGTCAGCTGCTGGCGTGATGCTTCCAGCAGGACCACTAAAAGACGACACGTCGAGTCTATTAGATTGAAGCCCCATAAAAGTCGCAGGTTTCTCAACGACGTCGACACGTAGTGTGTATGTCGGAGAGTGAACGAGAAGTAGGGTTAGAAAACTTTTGGGAAATCAAGGCGATGTGATGTTTTGTGGCTTGACTGGAAACAAAATTCTTTAAAAACTGTGATCGGAGCATTTTTGGATATGATGTACCCAGTTTAGGAAATTCAGTGTCTTTCAGCCACCCTTTATCAGGGCTGGGAGGAATTTTAAATTCCTTCCAAAAGTCTTCACTGTTTATCGAACCGTTTAATATTATTGTGGGGCTTTATAAAATAAAGAATCTATTTCGCACAAGTTTAGCTCTACCAGATTTTCCAAATTTAAATGTAATCGACAACCCTAAAAGATATACCTTCAGAATTGCTTATGTCTAAACACCTGCGCCTACTGCAGTTCTTAGCAAGCGTTTCTATATCACCGTACCCACAGCTACGCGATGAAATTCTAACACTACAAGACACAGCATCGCCCGTCATAGAACAATTAATCTTCTAAAATGAGCCATCCCCGTTGTGTGTATATAAACAATAGGTGTGGTTATCAGTCAATAACACAACAATATCTAAAAAAGATGTTTAATAAAGGATGAAGTACATGTACATTAGGCCGAAACATGTAGTTTACTTCATCATTTATTAGACATCTTTTTTAGATATTGTTGTGTTATTGACTGATACCCAACCTATTGTTTCAATTAATCTTCTTCCACGACACCATGCACTAATAATTATAATAATAATCATCATCACAACAGTATTTTACACAATAATTAGAATTATCCAAAAAACAAACCAGATGATTTATTTTAGAAGGACAAATAATTGAAACCATCTTAACAACCGCACCTGCAGTCATTTTAGTATTTATTGCAATCACGTCTCTACAACTACAGTACTTAAAAGACAAAGTATCTCCGAAAACCTCTACATTCAGTATCATATTATCACTCCTGTTGGCGTCTTCTAATCTCACCGTTTTCATGGCCTGCCATAAGGGAAATGCCCTATATAATAATCACAGTTTTCAACGCTATATTAATCATTAGATTGGGATGTGCAATTGCAGGGATAGCGTCAAGGTCATTCACTGAAGGATGCAGTACAGATTTAAGAACAAATGGCGTTGCTTTCTGACAGATTTTTCTGAAATTTATATCTTTCATTAGTTCACAGTCGGTTTGATTGAAATGTCTGATTAGCACGTGACTAACTTCTCTGGCCCTGCAGTTGGCGCTGAAAAATTTCTTCCATGTGGCTGCGAAGTTCCTTATAGCGATTATATTGCAAGTCGCCATTTTCTGAGTAGCTGGGGAAAATGACGAGGCTTTTCATGAAACCTGACACGTAATATCCCAGTTCCTGGGCTGCCATATCGAGGGACGTGCCTGGAAACCTAACTTCAGAAAGTCGGAAACGATAAATCGTCTTATCTTAAATTTTGACGTTTTGCTGACCGTGCATCTCAGTATATTTATCTCAGTAATTAAGCAACTTGATGCACAAAATTTTTGTTTTACAATAAGTTTATTTCATGCCTCTACATGTTTCGAACACATGTGCTCGAAACATGTAGAGGCATGAAATAAACTTATTGTAAAACAAAAATTTTGTGCATCAAGTTGCTTAATTACTGAGATAAATGTCTTATCTTAGTCATTTAAGTTTGGTTGGGCATCTTACCCATACGGTTGTCAGTTAGATAATTATTTTTCGTAAGAAATTTTGACAAAACTACACGGTTCATTATCAGAGGTCTCTAGCCATGTCAAAAAATTCAAACTTCCAACTAATTTTATTTTCTTTAAAAAAATTTATAAATCCCGAAAAATATGGATTTTGTGAGTAAACTTTTCCTGCATTGCGAGACCTTATAGTCTGTTAGATATTTAGTGACGTTAGGTGGAATTTTCTCCTTGATGATAGAGGGAGCAGGATAACCCGAAACCTAGGTAGTCTACTAGACTTCACGTAGTCGTAACCCAGATGATGGCAGCTACACGTTCATCTACGTGAGAAACTCGAACCTCAGAATTAAGATGGACCTAACATGCATAAAACTTGGTCAGTATTTTGTGGGGGTTTTTCAGACCACAAGTGCAAGGAAAACAGACGTAAGTAATGGCGATAACATTAATAAAGTTTTTTTCACCCAACATTATGGTAATACTCGCACAAGTGCTTGTAATCATTTGAAGGGTTTCACAGAAGTAACAGTTAAACGGGTCTGCCTGAAGATGGCGTCAGTGAGAAAGGAAACGCGTAGGAATAATAATTATAGTATATTACAGTAATATTAATATTATTACGCTCTATCCTCTGTATAATATCAATTATTAATTTTATACAGAGTGGGCCGGGTAGCTCAGTCGGCATAGCGACTGGCTACAGGCTGAACGGTCCGGGATCGAATCCCGGTGGGGACGAGATTTTCCGCCCATCCAGACCGGCCCTGGGGCCGGTCTGGACGGGTACCGGATCTTTTCTGGGGGTAAAGTGCGGCCGGGGCGTGCTGCTGACCACTCATCCCCTTCTAGTGCCGCGGTCCTATTTATTGAACATTCATTTTAATAACTGAGGAATAATAACCAACTAGATGCTACTTATTGTTTTATTATACTTATGATAGGCTCAACATGTTTCGGGCACTATAATGCCCATCATCAGGAGCTCATGACTATAGTAGCATCTAGTTGGTTCTTATTCTTCAGTTATCACAACGATGCACGGTCCAATAAACATCAAATTCATTTTAATAGTCTTTAAATGTAGGTCTTGGTCTTTCAAGTAGTCTTTTTCCTTGATACAGCCTCGTCGAAACCCTGTCTATTTTTTTTTGTTCCATTTGTGCCACGCATATTGCCCATGTCATCATTCTTGATCCTGTCACCTCACATTTTGCCAGAAAAACACATAACCAATATGCCCTTTATGCCATTTTCTCGCCGCTCCCATCAGCTCCTCTTCTCAAGCCCACATATTTTCCTGAACGTCTGCTGTATTCCCTCACAGAGAGGTAAAATTTCACACCAATACAAGAAGAAAAACGATAGTGTTATTTTGTCGTAATGACGATCTGAAAGTCCAAACTTAACTATAAGCAACTTAATATAATTTACGACTTCCCAAGGAAGCTGGAAAGTCAAACGATATATCGATTTCACAGAACAAAGGAGCTACCATCAAACGATTTCTCGATTTTGCGGTCCAAAGGAGCTACCGTCAAACGCTGGGCTCGATTTCTGTCTCCATACAAGCTGCCGTCAAACCACATATCGATTTCACAAAGTCCCTGATTGATATTTCGTCAGCAGAGGACAGCAGTATTTTGTTACCCTTAGCCGCATACAGTCCCGTGAAGAACAGAGGGCGACATGATACACAGTTTAAAGATAAAACCGTCCATCTGCTGGATTAGTACAATTATATGTAAAAGTTAGGGGAGTTGAGGTATAACGCCACACATTTTAAGGTCAGAATGGACAGACCAGCATGGTTAGCTTCATGTTGTAGCTGCATTAACCTTGAGAAACGATCTCCCGTTTCCCTTTCGACAGATTGTTGTGGGGGTTACAGGTCCGATTTGGCCACTGTGGGAAAAAAAAATTTGATTCTGTCGGCGTGTGAACCACGAAATTTTGTCTTTGTTAGCTATCCGAGGAGTGCCCATCCAGCTATTTGGGAGGAGATCTGGGCAAGAATCGTGCATTAGTAAAGTAAAATACGTTTTCCTTATGTGATGGCTTGTTATTTATGTTCATCCGGCTACACTAATTAACTTCCGTGAAATACGATATTATTTTGTGTAATAAATCATTTAAAAAGCATTTGACGGCCAGCCTCATAAGCACGTAAGTAATGGAACATTACTCTCACCGGCAACTTTGGCGAGCCGCACCATTGTAAGCGAGTGGTGGTGTAGCAATTACTGTACTGCCTTGACCGAGCTACCCTGGTTCCTACAGTGCACGATGCACAAACTACATATTTCTGTCTTCACATTTGTGCCAAATGTTCATGAACCGGAATTTCTTGAGTGCGCAGTGAAGAGAGTTTTCAAAGACGCCGTCAGTTTGAAGAGTCGTTGGCCGAATTCAGGGTATCAGGCAAGGATCCTACCGGAAGAGAGGGCTGTAACTGTACCGAGAATCAAAACTACGACAGCCAAAAGCGATGCTCAGAGGCCTTATAAACCAAATAAACTAAGCAGGTAACTCCTTCAAACATACTCCGCGTGAAGCTCACGACCACTTTCCGTGTAAAGCTTAATGCCACCCCGCGTAAAGCGCACTGCCACTCTCCGCGTAATGCTCGCTGCCACTCTCTTCGTAAAGCGCACTGCCACTCTCCGCGTACAGAGCACTGCCACTCTACGCGTAAAGAGCACTGCCACTTTTCGTGTAAAGCACAACTGCCACTCCGTGCAAAACTGATTGCCCCTCTCCGTGTAAAATTGATTACGCCACAGATCGTTGAAATTTAGGTAACGCGTTTGTATCCCTAAAACGGGGGTGTACGAATCCCGGGCTCCAGGTCGCTCGGACCACATTTTGTACAATGGCACCTAACAGCTGTAATGCCTCAATATGGAACTAGTTTCACGTCACCCTGCTGGAGTCTAGAACTTCCACGTGACTTATACATTTTCGTAAAATTCATGGACCCCTGCCTTAAGAACGCAAGGCAACAAGAATGATAGTGCCATAATTAGTAAAGTCTTCTTGCATTTTTACTGGACAGCAGAATGAGGTTAATCTTAATAATTAACCAACTTAATGCACAAATTCTTGTTTTATAATAAGTCTATTATACACCTCTACATGTTTCGAACACTATGTGATTATCATCAGGAGGTCAATACTGTATTATACAGCATCTGGTATCATCACACCTGTAGGTGACCGTCCGGTGCACAAGTTGAGAGAGACCACTTACAGGTGTGACGATACCAGATGTTGTACAATACAATTTTGACCTCCTGATGATGAATACAACAGTGCTCGAAACATGTAGAGGCGTATAATAAATTTATTATAAAACAAGAATTTGTGCATTAAGTTGGTTAATTACTAAGATTATACTGAGATGCACAGTCAGCAAAACATCAACAAACAGAATGAGGATTTTTGGGTCGGAATATAATTCATCATTTTATCGCACATTAAAATTTTATTGAAAGGAATAAAGTTAAATATTTTATCACAAAATTCACTTGTTTTAATACATTTTGTTAGGCTGAATGTTTTCTATTTGACATAATTTTGATGCACGCCATATTTAAGATTTATTTTCAACGCCTCAAATTCTACTACTAAACAGATTTTTCAATCGGGAACAACAAATTTTGACCCAATAGGATAATTTTAGTTACAAAGCGATGTTAAGTAATGCAAAACTTTGTGTTATGTTGCTGTACTATGGCTGTTCTATGGGGTGGAAAGAGGTGCAGCCTTGCCAAGAATTTAGAAATATAGCAGGGGAACATGCCACCCCATTAGCCGAGAAGATGACTGCGTTGTGACCCAATTCCATCGAATAAGAAGTAAAATTGTCTGGAAAATAATGATAAATTTCTTTCAGACTACAAGGCATTACATCCAACAAGACAGCAATCTTTATATAATCGCCTTCAAAACCTTACGTCTCGTGCTTCCTATTAGTTTAATCAAATCGAATCGACTAGTAAATGATACAGCTAAGGTCGGTGACTTAAAGTCTCCTGTATATACATAGTTACAAAGAACAACAAATGCATAAAAAGCAACTAAAAGTCATACTGAATATATAAAACTCCTGCATCTTCATCGTTGCACTGTGCCTTTCTTAGAATCATTTAATTAGCACACCAACTAATGCACATACATAAAATTTTTTACATTAAAACATTTATGTATGTGCATTAGTTGGTGTCCTAATTAAATAATTACATAACATTCCTGCATGTTTCAGTGCCGAAGGTGCATATTCAGGGAATCCAAAGCACAAAGTTCCGCAATCGTAAACACAATATTACTGGTAGTAAAGGAATAAAATTTTAAAGATGTTAGAATTACAGAATTCAGAAACTGTTGACTTCAGAATTGACGTAAGATGAAGATGTAGACAACAGTCCAAGTTTTTATGTAATTAAAAACCAAGGATGCGTACAAATTTCCGAATACTCCACGTATCATCCAAATACTCGTATATCCGGTACCTGTGGTGTGTGTCAGTGTGACACACACCCCACGTGCCGAATGTTACTTTTGTGCTCACAATATTGTTTAGTGACTACTCACAAGCCTTTACATTTTAGATTATCTGCAGGTGAAGCCTCGACCCTAAAACTTGTAGGAATATAATATAATATAATATAATACAATATAATACATGATGTGTGATTTTTAGTTGTTTTTTGTGCACTTGTTTGTTACTATAATTATTTGTAAGAATAAAGTAAGCGTGTAAAATATAAAATTTATGCCTTTGAATGTTGAGATCATTTAGTAGGATTACGTGGTTTCCTTTAGAATTAACCAAGATAGTTTATTTGATTGATATTGAATCATTTAATGGCTAGTGTAATAAAACCACCTTGGATAATTCTAACACCAAACTTGGAATTCCAATAAATGACTTCAACACACAAGATACCAAAACAAATATGAATTTAACTCTCGAATACTAAATTACTGGTAGGTTACATGATGCACAGATGTCGATCCATCGGCATGAAATTCGTTTACAGTTATGACATCCCCATTAAACTTTAAGACAATTTTGTTTCCCCAGTAAAATTCCTCCAGACCTCGCCAAACCCTACGTTCAAATATTTCCTCAAAAATAAAATCATCATTAATGGCAGGAAGTAGGGACAACTTCTTCACGTTCAGTAGAGATTTCGTAATACATGTTACGGCCTCCGGATCAGGTATGCGAAGCTGAAGACGCGTCACTTTCGGGAAGTCAAGAATAGTGGGCTGTTGGTCGGCTTCATGGCGTCGATACTGGACTGGGAAATGGAGGTACTCCTTCACCTTAAACTGCAGATGAAGGCATTCAAGTGAACGGCAATTATGGCTAATAAACTTAAAGTCAGTACCACTACAATTAATTACGTTGAAACATTTCAATTGGTCGCCTGAATTTCTCAAGAAATCTTCTGCAAGAGAGAATCTTGACTCTATCAGCGTAAGATTCTGCAGCTGTTTTAAAATTGACAATGGCGTCAACGAACCTATCTGCAAGTACGACAGGACGAGCGAATTGAGGTTAGAAAAACTGGCAAGTGTGGGGATGAGATGTTTGTCAGGATTAACACACCCGAAATACTTCAGCTGTTCTGGACGAGACAAATAATATCCTGTGCCCTCCTCCGAACGAACCTCACTACGTGACAAAGTGCCACTCCTTCCCGCCTGAGACTCTGTTCGAAAACGCAGTTTACCAGCCATCCAGTTGACTGTACGGTGCAGCTCATCTTTGGACAAAGCCGCGAGGAGGCTTAAATTCAATTTCTCGAGACTCTTGAATTGGAAAATGTGATTAAAAATCTTAGCTGAATAAAAAGCGGAACCGCCAATATCTAAACTTCTGATCTCCTTGCAGTTTTTTGAAAGAGTTTCTAAATCATGCATTCTAAAATTACGACATGAAAATTTTTCCAATGTCTTTGTATAACCCCCTACTTCTATTGACACATTTTCAATTCTGTCCATTCTCCCTAACTTCAGCTCTTTCATATCTTCCAAAAATGGTAAAGTTCGGTATATCAAATCGCAGTCCTTAATTTTATAGTAATCGAGCAGTGTTGGATGCCAAGTATCGTAGATACAGTCAATTTTCTTCACTGTATTATGTATTACAGATTTAAGGACAACAGGTGCTATTTCCGCGCATGCGCTCTTGAGATCCTCGTTTTTCATCAGCTTTGTGTAAGTAGCATCCATGTGTCTCATTATCCTTATTGTGACATCGTTGGCCAAACTGTACGGCACGTATCCATTTATATATACTTCCAGGCGTCTGCACGGTTCCCGATAGCGGTGGCAGTTGCCGTCAGGTCCTCTTTGGTGAGCCGGGTCCGTAACAAGGCGCTCCATGAAGCCAGACACGTAGACGCCCATAACCTCAATAGTCATATTGACGAGCGTATCTGGGTAAGCAAAGATCATCTGTAAAACAAACACGGTTGTCTTATTTCCATTATCTGTATACACTACCCACTCACACAACTACAAATTGCGACTTTCATGTCTTTCTCCGTATGAAGTGATCTTTCATTCTTCATTACCTCATAAGAAACTTCAAACACTTGAGTATCTCAAATTCCGAATTATTTAAACTTCAATCGTTTTCTGAGAGTAACTACGAGTTTTTTGTCAGTTTAGCAAATGCCAGTGCCGAATGACGGACTTGGAGGCTCTGGAATGTAAAGAAGCCCTAAAAGATACAAGAAGACGAATGTCACTCTCTAAAGGTCAATTTACGTACCAACATGTTTTGCAGTAAAGAATCACACGTTGTTCGGCAGCTGCTTTTATGTATGTAATATGATTCGCATAACGAATAGGACTTCTTTTCCAAAGCTATCAAACTTTGATTGTTATAACGGAGAATGAAGGTGTTTACTGCGCAGTACGAATTGAATCTACGAATATCATTCAGCATAATTTTCGTATTTAAAATTTTAACTCAAACTCCAGATGTTCAGCCCTCAAGATAGCAAGCGAGCTATTTCCTGATTAAATAATGTGAAATGCCAACATGATGCAACAAGGTAATTTTATTTATGTATTCTTAGCTCGACATGTTTCGGGTGCATATGTCCATCATCAGGAGCATTAGACGTTGAGTTACAGCATATGGTTTCCTGCACCGAGTTTTTGGATGGTTGGTGGTTTTGAGAGCCGTGCACGGCACCATCCGCACCGTACACACGACCTACGCAGCGGCTCTCAAGACCACCGCCCATCCAACAACTCGGTGCAGAAAACCATATGCTGCAACTCAACATCAAAAGCTCCTGATGCTGGGCGTATGTACCCGAAACATGTCCAGCTAAGAATACATCAATAAAATTACCTAGTTGCATCAAGATGGCATTTCACATTATTTCATGAGGAAGATGCACGGTCAAACAACCTTCAGGAACTGTTTCCTCTTTTATTTGTGCGGTGTAAATTCATTCGATTATTAGGCATTATACAACTGCGGTTCCTGTCGTTGTCGAGTCTGAGAACTCGTTCTTAATTCAACAGCAATTTGCGGATTTCTGTGTGCTAACATTCATATTGCATGGTCCATCCATTCATTCGGACAAAGAAATGAATGTTTAACACAATAGTGGGCTATGGTTTTGGAACTCGGACAGTGGATTGCATATAAAAGCAAGGGCCGTTTAGAACAGAGATGCAATTTTTTGGAGAAAAGTTACAAGTTCATGCAATATATTAAAAGGAAAAATGATGTGGTTAAGAAAAAATTGGAATTTAAATACACAGGACATGAAATACGCATCTAACAGCTGGAGACGCAGTAAACGGACAAATATGGCGAAAAGCGAATGAGAATCAGTAATAGATGTAACACTGGAAAACTGTTACTGGTATACGAGATCAATTCATACAGAAAATACGTATTAATAAAAGCTTTTACCAAGTCACTCTTCATCCTAAATGAATTTACGTTTCATTCATGGTAAAAAAGAGATATTCGAAAAAATAATAGTAAATATGGGAACCATGTTATTTATGTGTGCAGAATGTTTGGTCATAAGCGTTACGTTAATAACCTCGGCATTCGGTGGTCTGCCAACCACAATTTGGGGAACTCTATCGTATACAAGTAAATTCCAAGATTCACAAATCCAAGTTTCAATATAAAAATCACCCCTTTTTGTATTATCTTGATGTTCATGTACCCAATCCAGTCTAACCCACACCAGCACATCTGTTAGTGTAAACCCTCCATTAATTTTTAATATTATTCGCTATTTACATAATTTCTTTTCCGGAACTTGTTCTTAATAACTTGTAATGTGATATCACACAAAATTAACAAGACATTTTTCAACATTTAAGTATTCCGAAATTTTACTCCATGTCGTAATAAATCCTGAGCTAAGTTCAGTATGGCCGTAGCAACAATGTTGCAGGTAAAGCAATTCAAGAAGAGTGACCCTTCTTGGTCTCGAATTTACAGCAAAACGGCTGTGAGATAGTCAAATCTTACAAACATGGTTAATGATTATGAGTAAAGTGAGTATTGCACTGAATGACAGCGTCAGAAACAGGATCAACAACAACCATATCAACTGCAGCAGCAGCAGCAGCAACAACAACAACAACAACAAGAGTAGCAGCAACGACAACAAAGACGACATATTCTCTTGCACTTCAAACAAGATATTCCCCATTCTAAATGGCTTTCCAACGACAGTCAATTACATCAGAATGTTTGTCCGTGTTCAGAATACGTAAGTGGTCAACAGACACGTTGCACTTTCTTTCTGTTGATGTTTGGTGAAGGTGCCAAACCTTAATAACAAAGACAGAATTCTGGTTATGAAACCAGGACGTCCGCTGAATTATTTGTAACAAATTTCACAACAGGATGCGACAATGTGCGTAGGTATGTCTGTGCAAAAATGGCAACAAATCAGACTGCAAGCGAATATAATTATTAATCAAAGACCCAATGGCAATTGGCACATGTAATTCTAAATTATTATTATGCAAATCTAATTGTGTATTAATTAGATATTAACAGGAAGATCTTTGTCATTTTTTATGCATAACACCCGGTGCTTCTTACCTGATGGAACACATCTGATAATGCTTAGTTGGATGGTTATGCGTTACATATTCCTATTGCCATAGGTATACAGAAGTTCCGTATTATTTACAAATACATTACTTTTTCAAAACAGATGCATAATACTTGTAACCGTTTAGCATATCCTTTCCATATCACCTGTATATATTCTACAGTTTATATACTTTTAAATTAAATATTTTATGATCCCTAAACTTTCTTCTACACTACGGTATGATCCCTGATAATGGTGGCTAGCCATAACATATGGAGTCTTATGTATTCTTTTGCATTTTGCTTTGTTGTACTTTTGTATTGTAATTGGTAGTAACGTTTTAAAGTACATAACGTAGATATTTCTAACATCAAGCAGAAAGACTTGAAACAAAATTCGATAAAACGATTTTTAAGTGTTGGGTACTCTGAATTGAACTGTCTACGTCACTTTTCCTCTATACTGTCCACAATTAAACACGGTATTGAGAATTTTACGTATTTGACCCTTCCATCGCGAGGTGAATCAATAAATCTATATTTTCTTATCTATTATTTAACAATTCCGATAACAGAAATTCCAACCAACATAGTCAAGTGTGGAATGTTCATGTACATGAATATCTTAAGAAAGAGTAAATGAACTGACGCATACTACTAACCAACAGCTTACCTTCCTTTGCCACCTGCACCATACACCAAGACAAGGTCTGCACTAGAAGAAAGTAAGGAAGCGAATGGCCGAGCGACTGACACCCAGCAACACTGGTAAGGAATATTTCGTAACATCCTGAAACTCTGGTCCAAACTTCGTGTTTATCACATTTATGAAAATTTTAAGCTCATGGTTCCGTGCATCGTAATTCATTGTTAATAGAAATCCAATTAGATGCAACAGTATGCAGATATTTATTTACTGCAAAGTCACTCTACATGTTTCGGGTGTCACCGCACCCATCATCAGGAGTACTAAAAACTGTAACCGCAGCCTCCGGTGCAG
>Ga0136643_10008130_pt1 | contig 15288 bp, 8 predicted proteins | sample TergutLab28metaG_FD_96883 | JGI IMG/M metagenome (GOLD analysis project Ga0136643, IMG submission 96883) | Labiotermes labralis P1 segment gut microbial communities from Petit-Saut dam, French Guiana - Lab288 P1 (version 3) (version 3) | ecosystem: Host-associated > Arthropoda: Insects >... | reverse complement strand
TTGCTGTGTGTACAGTGAAAAACTCCTGATGATGGACAGAGGAACTGTCCGAAACATGTAGAGTTTTATTCCAAAAATAAATTTGAGAAATTAGTGCATCTAGTTGGTTTTATTATAAGAATAGCAGCTACTATCTGATGATAATGGCTCACTAGAGCTGAAACATGCAGTTAACAACTGACTGCCTGTCATTTTAGTTGACATCATCCTGTTGCACATTTCTTATCACTGAAGTGTTGCATTAACAAATAAACACAATCATACAGATTGAATATATTGGTTTTTATTCAGCATTACTATGTTTCGGCTGTCTACATCAGCTGTCATCAGGTTGGCATCGGTTTACTCTTTTTGTGACTCGATGCCTACCTGATTATGGCTAACGTAGACAGCCGAAACATGTAGTAGTGCTGACTAAAGGGCCAATATATTAGATCTGCACAGTTATGTTCATCGGTTGTTATAACAATTTAATGACTGTATATCACTCTATTAATAATACACATGTGACACAGGGTAAGTTGTTAACAGGACTTCATAGTCATCAACACAGCAAGATGCAAGAAATAAAAGTAAAAACATGTTTTGCCATTAGAGAAAAAATACTTAACACAAAAGTTTCTTGTTTCTTAATCACTGAAATAAATACACATTTAAATTCACTGCCACGCACACTAACAATATCAAACACATAATATCTTATTTGTAAAGCACAGGCAATATTCAAGATGGCAGTCATTATTATAGCTTCTTATTATTATATACAAAAAAAAAAAACAGCAATTCATGAGAAACAAAATCTCTACAATAACACAACCACATAAGACAATGCTCTAATAATGACAATGGCACAGGGTCTCAAAAGCATGAACAGTTATAATTGCCTGATTTATAAAATCTTCAGTATATTATATATTATATTATATTATATATTATTAGCCCATAATGCTTTTTTATTCAGTATAACTTATTATTATGGAGGCTACAGTCTTTGCAAAGGAATTTACATCATATTTATAAATATTTGGAGATTATCTAGTTGTTGTATTTAGTTTTGTGGAAAAGACATGTCAAAATGACTCAGTCATAAACTGCTACAAGATGGACAATCATGATTCCATTCCAGGCACTGACTGAGATATTTTTCAGCACTGTCACATTCTGACTCTCCCCAGCCTTCTTTAAAATGGGAAGATGTGAGGTTTCTGCCAGGGGATACAGTGGTCAAATTTAGAAGCTGATCACTTGCAACATTTCTGGGCTGAGCTTACCAATGCACACAGTACTGCCTCCAAGAAATGGCTTCTTAAGTTTATCACTACTGTAAATCATCAGACAGTACAACACTGTGGACTCCTTTTCTAGGTAAACAAACATCTGAATTTTCAATGTGTACAAATGTGGACATCACTTTATCTAACAACTTGCATCAATTCTTCACTCCGAAGATTTGGCATCACTGCTGTTATAACTTGCCAAAATTTGAGGCTCACACCTTTTAGTTCAAAGTACTGCAGTAAATATCATGTTTTCACTTACGGTATGCAAAGAAGGTACTGGAAATATTTTCCTTCACCTCACAGACATGAACCACATGTAAAAAAACATGTTGCTGATTGCAAGGCATGGTTTTATAAGTTAACAAAGTTGATGGGCAGTGACTAGCAACAGTTGTCAAATAAAGTAATTTCCCTTTAAATGTAATAGCAAGACTGTACCTTAAACAAAAGAACTATCAGTATGTAAACAAATGTGATCCAGACCTACACAGAATCCTCACTGCACTCCCTGAAGATGGCTGAAACATGTAGGAGTCACCTCTATATTATCAACTAGAGCAATAAGTTGGAAGTAAAATTACTAATACAACACTGTTAGTTTAGTTTCAACACCAGGGGTCTAAAACTCTAAGGTGGGTTACACATAACTTTACACATTAAAGTCAGTATTTTCAGTAAAATTAAAAGCACTAATAGGAATATCTCATACTTTTTAATACCAAAATCAAAATATGTTAGACTTACCGAATTTAGAAGTTTGCTTTTTCTGCTGACATGTGTTGTACATTACCATCTACATATACCAACCCATGTTTCATAATAAGCTGCGCCACTTTCTCTTAACACATTGCCTTCGGGCTGGTCTTTTAATTAAATACCCCCTGTGACCGGACGTTTTAAACGCTTTTAATGTTCATTCCCATAACATTTTGCAGGCTTATTGTTCTAAAATAAGGTTCAAGAGCGGTCTGTCTGTTTGTAACTTGAGATCCAAACATCCTGCATGTAGCTGACGATGACCTTGAACGGATCAGTGTGTCAGACCAGCTCGAAAACGCGCGTGTTGGACGTCGTGTAAGAAAACGCAGAAATGCAGGGCCTGTCAACAACGTATGGGTGAGCAATCACGCATTTCTGCGTGAGCCGACGGCAATGTGTTAACAGGAACAGGATCAGAGACAGGGCCATAAAAAAGAAACTTACAGGCTGTGTGTTTGAGATCACTGCCAACACTGATGGTGTAAAAATATAATTATATTTTTTTATTGTTTTTATAACCACCAAATGCACAACTATATCATAACAGTATCTGTCACAACAGTCTCTCTGTGTAGTCTACACTCTACATGTTTTGACACTTTCCTGTCATCATCAAGGAGTTACAACCAATGCCTTACTTCTTCAAATTGCAGCTGTTGAAAATAACAATTTATAAAATTATGATGTTTCACCTCAAGCTTGTATAAGTTTTCAGATTGTAGCTGTTGAAATCGCCATTTTTATAAAATTATTAAACTGTTAAAATATTTTGGTTTTCACAATAAAATGGAATAAAATCTTTTCTGTGTTACAGTCTCTCTCTCATGTATATGTGTTTGTGGCTGCATTTACAGTCACTTTGTTGATGTTACTATTGTGCTGGTCTTGTGTGTATCGAGTCGGAGTGGGTGTCGACTCCGACTCAGTACACGCCAGAACAGCACAACAGCGACATCAACAAAGGGACTGTATATGCAGCTACAAACACATACTGATTAAACGAGAGACTGTAACACCGAAAAGATTTTATTCTGTTTTATTGTGAAACTGACAATATTTTAACATTTTAATAATTTTATAACATTGTGATTTTAATGGCTACAATCTGAGAACTTACACAAGCTTGAGGTGAAACATCTTAATTTTATAAATTGTTATTTTCAACAGCTGCAATTTGAAGAACGTGTGTAGCAAGACATTGGTTGTAACTCCCTGATGATGACAGGAAAGTGTCAAAACATGTACAGTGTAGATTACACAGACAGACTGTTGTGATATATACTGTTATGATAAGGTTCTGCATTTGGTGGTTATAATAAAGAACAATAAAAGATGCACGGTACATGTATTAAAATAAAAAAAAAATTGTATAATTCTAGTCATGTATTGAGCAGGTACTTTGTTCAAAAGTGAACAAATCTACAGTTATCACAACTGTAGACATTACAACTATTTCAGAAGGCCACGACAGCGCAGTAAATAATGTCACTGGTTGCAGACTGAACGACTGGGTTTTGACTCCTGAGGAGAGAAGGGAAGAAAGAATTTTTCTCTTTGCTGCTGTGCTGAGATCAGCCCACATTTATATCCAACCTCTTGTCAAATGGGAATTACCAATTGGTTTCTCTTCTTCCTCCTCTGTGGAGCATAGCCCTTCTTGAGAAGCTCAACTAGTCCCAAAATTTCCTACACTTTACAGAACATGAGAGTTAATAACTGTGTTCACAAGAGCTTTCCATTTGTCCATATCCTAAGGCAGATTAATCCACAAGCCCCCTTCCACCCTATCCCTTCAAGATACGTTTTAATATTATCTCCCATCTAGGCTTAGGTCTTCCAAGTGGTATTTTTCCCCACAAGTTTCCCTACCTGGCACACTTTTATCATGATTAAAGTGGCTGAAGCACAAAGCTCACTACTCATCTCCACGTAGTGCCAATATCAAGAATGCGTGGAATTTTACTTCCACTCCCCCATATTTTCATGGTATGGACATTAGGAACAAAGCCAGTTTTACATGTACTTTCTGCCCTACAGCACAACACTCATATGTACCTCAAGTAAGACATCAACACTGTCTTCCAAATCCCTGATAACATCCATGATAATTGCTACATTTCATTGAAGATGTCTGACATCTGCAATTGAAACAACACTATTAAATGACATAGAACAATCAATCAAATTTAGCCTTTATTACCTACAAAACATCAGGGGGACATGATATTTTATTACAAAAACGATGATGGGCTTTCTTATTCTTGATCTATACAAAATTAGAAGTTTAATATCATACTCAAACCCTGTACTACTAAGATCTATGCCAGGTATATACAGGGTTATTTGAAATGATTGTCGGGGTTTTAACAACTGCCACCTCGTTCTCCAGATGCAACCCCATGTGATTTCTTTCTATGGGGTTATGTCAAGGATCAGGTTTATGTTCCTCCATTTCCTGCAAGTATCCCAGAACTGAAGGTATGGATCAGAACCGCCATTGAAACCATCACCGCTGACATGCTACAAACAGTTTGGAATGAACTCGATTATCGTGTTGATGTTTGTAGAATCACAAAGGGTGCACATATAGAGCACCTGTACGGTATGTAACAAAAACTTGGAGTGTTGTTCTATTAAATAAGAAAATACATATACTCTTATCTCAAGTGTACTGTGTATAACAAGTTGTTAAAATCCCGACTATCATTTTGAATAACCCTGTATATAAACACAATTATGTTTTGGACCTCATTACATTTTTAGTCTGGAATTTTTTGTGTTTTTGATCGTGATGACTCCTTGATGTGTTTCCTCTGTGGGTTATGATGCTGTCAGCATCTCAGATTATATGGCACCAAAGGTATGATGGTTCATGAATGACGGACTAGAAGGAGTCATGGTATAATCATGATACTATCCTGTCATTTGCCCGGAGGGACTGAGAAAAACCACAAAGACCTGTCAGCACAGTTGATGACCCAGCCAAGATGCAAACTAAGGATCTGCCAGATACCAATACAGAGCATGATCACTACTCCAGCCCATTTGGGCTTTGATTTAACAAGATACACAGCAGTGCTCAGATTGGAAATGTTTACAGTAGAATTCCTTTAATCCCGCACCTGTAAGACCGGAGAGGTGCTGGGTTATCAAATTCTGGATTATCAGACAGTGCCTGTATTGACCTTACTTCTGACATGTGACTTTTGTTACTGCTCCTATACGTGGACTGCAAAACTAATCAGAGGAGTATTCCTTTTGGATATCACCTTCAGCTGCTGGCTCAGGGCCATCAGGGTCCCTGTTTTTTCTGTATTCTCTTCAGTTTCTACCAGTGATGCTGAAGGACCAGAATACTATGGATCAGGATATATAACGAAGGTCAATGTAGACACACTTTTGAGGGATTTTTAAACATCTGTGACTATTTTCCTCAGTTTTCAAGTAACAGGATTTCTGGAGTATCAGCTACTGGATTAAAGGAATTCTAATATAACAAATAAAATGAGAAGGAAATATCTTCTATAAAGCTGTGATTCAGTGCGACTGTTATCAGCCAGAATGCTTGTATTTTTTCTGCATCAACTGCAAACCCAATCCTGTCCAATTCAAGCACCCACACAAGGGCAGTAATGGTTACATTGAATAAAAACATTGAGAAATGCTAACAAAGCACAGATTTCCAGGTTTGTTTTTATAAAGTGTCAGAGAGTTAGTATGCCAGTCCATGTCAAACCTGTTACTGTTTTTAAGAGTCAGTGAACCTGATTTTGAAATTCACTAAGTTTCCATTACTAAATACCTACTAATTAACAGATTCAGGTCTTCTGGAATGAAATAATGTGTCGTTGGTCGAGTAGTTCCTGATGATTTTAAGGATCACAGTGCCTTCATCTTCAGGCTAAAGAAGTCCCTCATACACTAATTGTACCTGAAGATAAAACTTTAAAACATCAAGATCCATACACCCAATGACCCAGCGTCACATCCCAGAAGACTTGAATTTTCAGCAACACTGCTGCAAGAACCTCAAACCTGGCAAGTTGTTACATATTATAATTTTTCTTGTTACACGCATACCTTTAAATAGTGCAGTAAAATTTTTACTATGACTGTTGTTGTTCATATGCATTGTGGACATTTTGCAGGCATTCTGTGCCTGCAGATGAGGCAAATATGATTGTTTGAAACAGCAGGAACTATCTGCCCAGTGACATAGTGGCACAAGCCAGGAGACTTGAGTCTGACACTGTGTGACCTCATATCACTTAGTACATTTGTTTTGTTCTGGTTCCGTTCAGTTCCTTTTATGTTCAATCTTGGTGCAATTATTGGGATTGTGTACAGTTACATGGCAGGATGATTAGTAAGAAATAAGCTAAAAATGACAATGAATGAAAGTGCTGTAGTCTAATATGAGGTACAATTCTGATATCTGCCTGAAGAACCTACACCAGTCTTGATCTTGGAACTTCCCACATATGAAGTTGGAGCAATACCCACTCAAACATAATATCCAGGCAATCAATCCCTTCTTAAAATTACCATGACCACTTACAATTCCAACCACTTTTGCACTCGTCTGTCACTGTCATTTTAACCATAGTACAAAATGAAACATTACACCAGGCTGTGTATCTTCATGTGTCGTTTCACATGACTGCGCTCAGAGAAACTCTTGCTACACAGCTGACACTGGTGGGGCTTTTCCCCAGTGTGAATGTTCATGTGGATTTTTAATGTTTTGCGATAAGCGAAGCTCTTGCCACACAGCAGACAGGGAAACGGTCGTTCGCCAGAATGTACTTTTAGGTGTTCCTTGAGAGTGGAGCGTTGTGTAAACCGTTTAGAGCACTGAGTACACTGAAATGGACGTTCACGTGAGTGAATGTTAAGGTGGTCCTTGAGGTTACCCCGAAGAGCAAAGCATTTTCCACACACCTGACAAGCATGTGGTTTCTCACCTGTATGAAGCATTTCATGAATCTTCAAATTGCCCTTCTGAGCAAAACTTTTCCCACACTCCTGACATAAAAAACGTTTTTTACCTGAATGAACATTCTCATGTTCTCGAAGAGCACTACGAACTGAGAAGCGTTTGGCACAAAGCGTACATGCGAAAGGACGCTCACCAGAATGTGTGCGTTTGTGGCGAGCTAAGTTCGAAGATGAGGGAAAGCTTTTCCCACAGCTGTCACAGATGTAAGGTCGTTCACCCGAATGAATGCGTTTATGAATCTGAAGATCTCCAGCTTGAGTGAACACCTTTTGGCAAACATCACACTGATGGATGCGATTTCCTGATCGCTTCTTCTTGGCAGTGTTTCTCTTTGTATGTTTTTGCACTTCTTCTCCTGGACCTGAGCCATCACCCTCTTCTGTTGAAGAATTTGCAGACTGCAGCCTGACAATAGACATAAGTATTCTAAAATTAACAGGCTTTAGCTTACTTCTTCCTTCCTTCCTTCTCGTGATACTACTGTGATGGGGTCTCTGTAGGCTCAGCATGCGATGATTACAACAATGATGATGACCATAATGATGATGATCATCATCATATCATCATCATCACTGAATTTAGTTAATACTTCTGTGCTTGGGTGTTCCTAGCAATGACCTAATGTGTAGCTTAAACTTGAGAAACAATGAACATAGAATTCTGATGGGATATACCTTGAAAATTCAAGGCTTGAAAGACTAATTCTTTGAAAGCCTTTCTTGAGCAGCTGATGGTCATAACAGTGGTCAAGAAATTTCCTGCATTTTACGAAATGCAAAGGTTTATTACCATATTCACATAAGTCCACCTCTGCCACTAAATCCATATGACACCCACAGATGCTGTTTCTATATTATAGTCCCTTCTATCCAGATAAACTGGTGATCCCTTATCCTTCAGATTGTAACAGTAACATTTTATATCTTCTAATTTTTTCTGAGCATGAAACATGTGCAGTCCATCTCACTCCCACCCTTAATTTCACCATCCCAATATTTTGTGAAGAGTAAAATTATAAAGTACCTCATTATATACATATTTTTGTAACAGCCTTACTACTTTTTTTGGGGGGGGGGTTTAAATATTCTCCTCTGCATCCTGTCCCCAAATTCTGTCATTGTAGGTCGATCCCTTAGAGTGACAAACACACAACTAATACAATAACACAATTATATTACATACAGAGGTGAACATTAGTGGTCAAAATCCTGAACACCAAAGTCCACACACACATACATACTGAGGCCTCCAATGTGTATACCGTAACACTGACACAGAACATCTCCTTACCCCAGGTGACAAATGGTACAAGCTGACATCTTATTGTCGAAAGGAACAGTGATTCTGCATGCTTCAATGTCTTGGGTCTGAATTCATAAAGCTAATATCTGCACATTTTTTGAAAGGACTGAGCAAAACCATGAAAAAACAACAGTCAGAACAGCAGATCTCTGGTCGAGGATTTCAATCAAAGAGTTATGAAGCATCAACATCAATGTTCACTTGTGGTACAGAGTTCTGGGATAACTTAACTTTTAAAAGACCCAGTTGGTATTTACATTTCAGAGCATGGATTATTTAAAAAAAAAAAGAGTATTATTTGAATAGAAAAAGATAAAATTATAAAATAAATGGCAGTTTGTGGAAAATAAAATAAAGATTATGTAGCATGTCTTAAAAGTGCAGTGAATCTTTCTGGTACCATCATCCCATACTGCTAATTAATAATAATTTATTATCCAGAAGAAAACAACACTTTAACACTGTAAATAAATTAATGCACAGTGTTCAAGTGTTCTGTTTGTCTGGAAAATAAATCAGTAATAAAATGCAGTAAATTTCCTTTTTACCCAGATATATAAAATGATGAATTTGACATTCAGAGGACTGTGCATCATGATACATTCTTATAACAAAATCCACAAAGATGCCTTATTTCTCAACTTTATTTTGGTAAAGAACTCGCTAGACCTTGCTAGCAGTCAGTCAACATAAATAATACAACAAATACAAGTTGCTGTAAATACAGTATTAAGACTCCTGTTGATGGACAGTAAGTCTGTCTGAAACATGTAGAGTTCTTCACCAAAATAAAGTTGAGAAATAGTGCATCTTCTTGGCTTTTATTATAAGAATATATAAAATGACTTTCTAGGGTCTTTTTTACATGGGTTTGAATATTATAATATATGTCACTTAAAGTCTACATTCGTTATAAGTTAAAATTGTCCCCCCCACATAATTAGGCACCATGCCAATTAGGAGTATGGGGGAGTGGAGTTATAACCCCACACATCCTTAATCTCAGTGCTATTGCAGGCAAGTAGTCAGTTTCCTGCCCCTGCCACTTCAACCTAGAGAAAAAGTCCCCAGCATGAATTAGGAAAGAGCCTGGATGGGCACCGAAGCCAATCTGAATGCTATTGAGAAAACAAAAATCTCTACCGCTTGCGTGGAGACAAACTCTAATTCTTGGTTGTCCAGGCCATACTCCAGCTGTGATACTAACTGAGGTATTGTAGTTTATAGCTTATACATGTGATTCATGATATAATATACGGATTTTAAATGACTGAAAGAGTTACCATTAAATGTCACTGAATCATATAAATAATGTATATACTTACGAATCATTTTCATCGCTTTGTTGATCTGTGTCAATATCTACATTGTCCTGATCTTCATTTATTTCTACTTTTAGTTTATCCTTAGGCTCATCAGTACTCTCATCACCATCATCATTATAATTATCATTATCATTTGTAACATCATCAGTCTCTCCACATTCATTCTGCAACAAAATTCCTATCAGGCAGCTGTCCCTCTTACAAGACCAAACTAATTAGTGCCAGTACTGCAATTCTGGGAGTCTTGCAACACGTTTCTGGTCCAAGGGACTAATATTCAATGCAGCTGAAGCTCTTCAATCACATACAGTTAATGCTGATAAATATATAACACTAAGAGTTGAAATTCTATCACCATTCTTTCCCTGTGTAGCCAGTCACTCTTACAGTTACTGATACATACACCAGGTGCAAGTAATGTGTCTTATGAAGCAGCTGAGAAGTACCTATGCCTTGGCTGGTATTGCAACCTTAAATGTTTTTGATAAAATCTTATCAAAAGGCAGTAAAAAAAAGATAAAGTGATCCCGTTACAGGTGCGGTGTGGTCCAGAGGGTGGGTAGAGGTATAGCTCTACTCTTCCATGACCGCGGCACTAGAAGGGGGTGAGTATCAATAGGCAGTAGCACCACTTATTCTATCAAGTTGCCTTTCAACAACTTTTTAAAGTCCATGGACTGCATATCTGGTGGGACTGTGATTTAATGAAGTCCCTCAAGAATCATAATGTATAAAAAAGGATGAATTGAGGATTATGTGTGCAAGTCACTGGGGGCCTGTCAAATTTTAACACTCAGATTTCAGTGAGTTGAAAACTACAGATGGTACCTGTAATTACATCCCTAAGAATATAATGCTGCTGGATTGTTTATATAAAATGTCAGACAGGTTTTCAGCATTTTGAGTAACAGACACTGTACATCGGAACTATATTTAGATGAACAAATTGTGTTCACTTAAAATATGGTGAGGGTGTTGGGATAGCTGGCACTGCATGTAACAATACATTTCAAGCCAAACTATTTGCATCAGTTCAATGTATTAGACACACTAACATAAGCTAAACTAATCAAACCTGTAACTCTTTTAATGATGTAAGAGTATTCATTAGCATGCCTACTAATGTGATGGAATATGATAACTGGTATACCAACATTCTGTTCTACTGACATTACCAGTAGTTGTACTTCATATTGTGTGATACACAGATTATGAATTTTGTCTAAGCAAAGACTAGTATTGGCAGTAAGCAGCCATGAGAACTGATATAATATCTGAGTCTTTGGCAATGCTTACTATACCCAGGCCCATGTATCAGTACCTCTAAGAAAGACTTTCAATACATTTCTACAATCATAATTCCGAACAGGCCTTTGTAAAATTATTTTTAGCAATAACGAGAAGTTAACAAGTGATTCTCACCTTTACACAGACCAATTCCGCCTTTGGTTTTAGAGCAAACTGACGCAGCGCAGCATCTGAATTCTCACATTTCTGCTTAAAGGCATACCATCTATCCAGTTGACGAATACACTGACGACATATTTTCGAAGGAAGCCCATCCCCTGCCATTACCTGATCAAAGTATTCAGATTCAATAAATACATCAGTTATAATTAAATCCTTCCCTTTCATAAACAATACTGCCAGTTTCTTTACAACTATTATTACATTTTACAGGAGAAAATTTTACGAATCAATTATTTCTGAAAACCAAAAGTAAATTCTTAAGCTACAGGTTGATACTTCAAAACTACTACAAAATCAACAAATTCCGTACACCAGCACGTTAATAGTAAGCACATTTAGATTAAGTCTCTTATCTCGTGCAACATTTACGTGAGAACTACAATATTTTATCGAAAAAATGATTAATACTTAGTTAACACATTAACCAGTAATCAAACTAACCTTTATAGAAACACACATCATTATTCTGATTGGCAATGGGATCGACTGTTCCTTTGTTTCATTCGCGTCAAAGATGTGTACCATCACTCCCGTTTGTGACATACATAGCCGACATATTTTATGTGCATTGGGGCTGTTCATCTTTCTAAAACATTTAAAGACAGCTAAAACAAAAATTACAAACATTCATTTCTACCCCACGACCACCATGTTTATTCACATACAGGCTGACCACAATAATCGCTAGGGGAATGAAATTTCCCCACCTGGGTGAGCAAACTTCTCTCAGAGATTTGATGTTTTCATGGCTGTAATTATGAAGACGTTAGCCGTGTGTGTGTGAGAAAGGTAATACCGATGTTTCTGTCATATATCGCGTTGATGTCTGCAGTAGGTTCCTTTGCGCGTCAATATTTACCCGCCACACAATAGCATTACGCAACAGATATTGCATATCAAAAGTCTTCTTTCCGACTTCGCTGTTCAATGCAGCGTACCAATACAATTCCTATAAGAGTTTTGATACTAAGGGTACCAGGAAAAAATTCAATTCTTGTCGACGTCGTGAAGGCGTATGAAGGGGAGTAAAGGCCTAACGTCTCTAATTCTTTTCCGCGGTACTAGATGGAGGTCAGTGGTCAACTTCACGCCCCGGCAACTTCATCCCCTGGGAAAGAGCCCCAGTAGACACTGAATAGGAGGCTGCTTAGGCCCTAGATCCGGTCGGGACGTTTTGGAGAACTGACAAATCTCTTGCCTCTGCTGCAAATGGAACTCCGGAACGTCGTTTTTCCTTAAAGCTACAGTTACACCTCTAAATGTAATTAGTTACATATCGGATGTGATTCCATGTAGGTTTATAGATAGGCACCACTGTTTCGGAGGAATCTGTTGCCTCCATCTTCAGGGCAGAAGGTATGACGTATTTACGAAACATTACGGCGTCATAAAGTAAAAGATCACAACCTTAATATCTTCTCAGTAATAATTCCAGTAATAACGTGCTTCGTTTTGATAGCGACGCAAACATTGCGGTTCACTCCATCTGGAGGAGAGTTGGCGAAATAAATCGACGTGGTGTTAAACAGTTGTATAAAGACAAAACTGGTTTTGTGTGACAGTTGAACATCTAGATTGTCGTCTTTTACATTATTGCAGCGTGCAGACTTTCTTCAGGGTAGAAATTCTGATCATATTAATATGGAAGTAGCAGTTTAGTACGGAAGGTTAGCAACCGCTTACCGGAATTCACGGTGACCTGACAGCAAACATGAGGTCCTAACAGAGTGGGAATTAGGCATATATTTACCACTTAAAATTGGAAGTATAACCCACTTTAGAGACGTGTCTTCAGGTGTGTTCGCCATCAGATACGATAAGCCAATATTAGCTTCGTCATGTCCGTCCGTCAGTAAGGAAAATCTCAGCTTCCACCGGAAAATTGATAGAGGGCTTTATTATATTTGTTGGCAATTTCCAATTGTGATAAACTTCGCAAAAATGTAACAGAAACTATACACGAAGACGTGTGTACGCTTATGATGACTACAGTTATTGACGTTGCCATCTTTTTAGGTGCTCGCAATATGGCGGAAAGCTAATATTAGCTTCGTCTTGTCTGTTTATCCGTCCGCATGGAATAATTCGGCTCCCACTAGACGGATTTTCAAGAAATTTGGCATTGAAATGTTTTTTTGAAAATCTGCCAAGAAAATTCAAGCGTCACTAAAATGTGACTGGAATAACGGGTACTTATATGAAGACCTACGTAATTTACGAATATAGCTTGCTCAGTTCTTCTTAGTATAAGAAATGTCTCTCACAATACGTGCAGGGAAATCAAACCACACAGTTCATGCCTAATAACTTTTTGTCCCCCATGAATCGTTCCGTTTATAAGATAATGTGGAAAATATGGTAAAGCCGGACAGAACATAGATGACAATGTAAAACGGCGCATGAGCGTCGCATGCTGGATAACTAAGGCTACACTCACACACTCAGAATATGTAACTCTTGTACGCTTTCTTCTGGGTATGTATGCATGCAGTCGACTGCGTATATATAGTACACCCAAACAACATATGGCCAACTCAGCAGAGTGCTGACCAAACACAATATCAACAGTGTCGTCCTATCACCTAGAAAAATATTCAGCTACCTTCCACCAATCAAAGAGGCACTGGGATTAATAATACCGGGCATATAGAGCATTCCATGTGAATGCGGCAGGGTTTATATTGGACAAAGCGGTCGATCCATTCAAATCCGAATCAAAGAGCACAATAGACATATACAACTGACACAAACCGAAAAATCAGCTGTAGCGGTACACAGCATTAACTATGATCACATTATTAAACTACAGGACACAAAACTCCTTACGCATCCCTGGCCTCCATGTGGGTCGCTGCCCTCCACAGTCTGTTTCTCTACTCGGACCCGCCCCTACCCTGTCAACCTCCTTCCGATTGGCTCAGGCTATTTTTGAGCCAAACCCTTTCCCGTATAAATACCCCAAAATTCTCAACCCCAGAAAAGAGGCAGCGGCAGATCACCAGGAAGCCCACTCTGAAAGCCGAGGAAAACCGGCTGCAGAGGTCGGTGACCCGCCGGCTCAAAGAGTGGAGAAAGGACAAGTGGAGCGCTACACTCGAATCCCTCGATTCTGAAGTCCAATCGCTGTGAAGGGTAACCAAGCGGGTGATGAGAGTTCCTACTCCGTCTCCCCCCCCCCGGTCCCAACAGGGGGAATCGTTCTCTCAAACTCAGAGAAAACCGAAGCCCTTGCAGACAATCTGGTGGCTCAGTTTCAACCGGTGACCGATCCTTCGGTCCCGGCAGTTATTGAGACGGTTGACGTGGCGCTGAGGTCTTATTTCTTAAGCCCAGCCAGCGAACCCCAGTTAACGACCCCTGACGATTTTCACGAAACCATCAGGGGTCTCAAGATCAGCAAGGGTCCGGGCCCGAACGGTATACCGAAAAGGGCATTGAAGAATCTTCCCGTGCGAGCGGTTTCCCTCCTCGCCCGTATCTTCAATGAGGTTCTCCGCACCCATCACTTTCCCTGATCGTGGAAGCACGCTCGAGTAATCTCTATCCTTAAACCGGGGAAGGATCCAGCACTGCCCTCTTCCTATCGGCCCATTAGTCTCTTGGACACGATTGGTAAATTATTTAGAAAGATCCTACTAGCTAGGAACTTACATGTAGTAAGCGAACGTGGACTGATGCGAGACGAGCAGTTTGGGTTGAGACCCAGACACAGCACGTCCTTACAGCTGGCCCGCCTCGTTGAAAGAATAACCAGGAATTTAGGCGAAAAAAGACTCACCGGCTACCCCGACGTGGCCAAAGCCTTCCATATCGTCTGGATCGATGGCCTCCTGTACAACCTAACGCTCCTAAACTTCCCGTCTCTCATAGTTCATACAATCTCACTCTACCTCAGGGATCGGACGTTCGAAGCGTTTTTCCAGACGGCCACGTCATCTCTTCGAGGCATGCGGGCTGGGATAGCTCAGGGTGGATTAATCTCCCCCGTCTTCTTCAGTCTGTATGTCAACGACATCCCCCCCCCTCGCACCCCGTCGAGTTGTCCCTCTCCGCGGACGCCACGGCCATCATAGCCACGTCCCGCAAGCCGACGCTGCTCGTCAGCTACCTGGAGTCATACCTTAACGATCTTCAACGGTAGTTGAGTGATTGG
>Ga0136643_10008128_pt1 | contig 15289 bp, 12 predicted proteins | sample TergutLab28metaG_FD_96883 | JGI IMG/M metagenome (GOLD analysis project Ga0136643, IMG submission 96883) | Labiotermes labralis P1 segment gut microbial communities from Petit-Saut dam, French Guiana - Lab288 P1 (version 3) (version 3) | ecosystem: Host-associated > Arthropoda: Insects >... | reverse complement strand
GGTGTGTGTGGTGTGTGTGGGTGTGTGTGTGTGTGTGGTGTGGGTGGGTGTGGGGGTGTGTATGTGTGTGGTGTGTGGGTGTGTGGTGTGTGTGGTGTGGTGTGGGTGTGTGTATGTGGTGTGGTGTGTGTGTGTTTGTGGTGTGTGGGTGTGTGCAATACAGTATACTATTTTTTTCCATAAGAGTCATGAAAGATTTTGAACAGCTGAGCGACTAGCAACTGCTGAGAAGGGCTGTGCTGTATGAAGTTAATTTTAGTGATAAATTTCCTGCAAGCAGGACTATAACGAACCCCAGGATGCCGTGCCTCCGAAGCACAAGTGAGGCGGTGAACAGTGTCCATCGTCATTTTAGCTCTCTAACATGACCCGTTTCGGTATGAGCGGCATTACTGACGCACCTCATGCAACATGCATACGTTGTATTTCTATAATTTGCTGCACGCTGTTGTTCTGACTATCAAATTATTTACTTATTCAGGAGAGATCCTGCTTCTTGCCCTGCTTGCTGTGGACAATGTGTGCAAGGTACGATGCTTCAATGTAGAATGACATTGATAGAGGTCTCTAGTGGGCTGCACGAGACAGATGAGAGAAGTGGCGTGCTCGCTGCACCTCGTGGCTTGGCACTATGCCAGTCAGGTACGACTATTTATACTACTTCCTATGAATTAAGAGTCTGTATCTATTTCTTGATTTTAAGCTTTCGCCGAGTTCTATATGTAATATGTTTTCTTTTGGGTAATTCGCTGGCGTCTGAGTTCTAATAGCCGACGTTTCGGAACCCTCTATCAGTTCCATCTTCATAAGCAGTTGGATGAAGTCTGCCTATGAAGATGGAACTGATAGAGGGTTCCGAAACGTCGACTATTAGAACTCATACGCCGCGGAATTACCCAAAAGAAAACATATTACTTGTATGTATTTGTTGCTGAAGGGAAATTGTTGTATAAATCAAGCGTGCAGTGTTGCTTCTAAGATTGTGGAAACCGTGTAGGATGTAGACAGTGATTTGCTGCGTGTCAACTTCCGGAATCATGATATACAGTGACAGTGTTTCAGCGTAGTCTGGGGAGGTTACCGTACACCGCGAAACTAGCTGGTCTCCCTGTCCACGTGTTTCTCATAAGCAGACATATCTCCCATTATGTTAACTACATAATATCTGAATCGATGCGTCGTATAGATGCTGAAAGAGGTCGTAATTGATATCTGTTGTATAATTTGCTGTACTTTCATTGTTACTATGACGTTTATTAATAATAAAATTAGAGCCGTCTCTAACTAGGATATGGATGTAATATTCCAACGGTTTTTTTTTTTCATGCAGATACTTTCAACTGCATTGTGTCCCACTAGCTACCGAACCCGGCATTTCTGTAATAATTTTACCACCAATGAGGATATTGCAACTGAATTTGAAGTGGACTTACTTCTTTGTGTAAGAAATGTGATGACATCATAACATGTGCTGGAAGTGGCCACCATTTGCGTCCAGACAATGACTGAACCCGGCGCGCCATATTTTGGAAAGTCCTTGCCAGAACATTCGCTGTCACTGCCTGAAATTCTTCGGTGGTGTTTGCTTTCTATGCGTCTATGGTTTGTGGTTTGTTTTGGTAAAGTGTCTCTTTCAGATATCCCCATAAGAAATAATCAGGCGGTATCAGATCGGCCGAGCGGGGTGGCCAAAGTCCTTTCGAAATGAGAGGTCGCCGAAAAAGGACTCAATTTCGGCCATGCTGACGTGTGAAGTTTGGGATGTCGCTCCGTCCTGCTGGAAATATCCTATTGAGAGTTCCTCATCGTCCAGTTTCCAGCAGGACAGAGCGACATCCCAAACTTCACACGTCAGCATGGCCGAAATTCAGTCCTTTTTCGGCGACCTCTCATTTCGAAAGGACTTTGGCCACCCCGCTCGCCCGATCTGATACCGCCTGATTATTTCTTATGGGGTTATCTGAAAGGGAGAGTTTACCAAAACAAACCACAAACCATAGACGCATTGAAAGCAAACACCACCGAAGAATTTCAGGCAGTGAGAGCGAACGTTCTTGCAAGGACTTTCCAAAATATGGCGCGCCGGGTTCAATCATTGTCTGGACGCAAATGGTTGCCACTCCCAACACATGTTATGATGTCGTCACATTTCTTACATAAAGAAGTAAGTCCACTTCAAATTTCGTTGCAATATCCTCATTGGTGGTAAAATTATTAAAGAAATGCCGGATTCGGTAGCTAGTGGGACACAATGTATAGTACTTTACCATGTGAGTTTTCAGCGGATCTTTTCAACTTATGCATTGCACAGTGAGTTTTAAAGAAATGGAATTTGTAGGTGTAGCTGCAATGAATAGGAAGTAACAAACCGAACACTGAAACGTTAGGAAAAAATTTAGACTTAGTAGCGTACCAATATTCAGTTTACAAGTTTTGTATTACATCGATCGCTTTTCTGCTTATTTTCTTTATATTAAGCAATACAATTTTTATCTTTATAAACAATTATTTGAATGTTTTTCGCCCGAAATATAAATTAGAATCGGCTCTCATTTTACTAGAACACATTTACCGATTTGATTTACGAGAGAGAAGGCAAGTAGAGGGTTCCTTCATTGTCAGATAATCACATTCACTTCCAGGAAATATAAAATTAAACAAAAATATTAGCGATTTACATAGAAAATCTTCCAGTCTACCCTGAAATCCATCTTGCACACTTGCCATCTTTAACATAGTGAATCTACAGGGAAGAATGTCAGATAGTAATGTTCGGAGAAATAGTAGCTCTTTGTTGTGGCACCAATATATAATCTCTTAAACGCACTGCGTTCGTTTGATGAAGGTATTTATATTATAGCAGCTGATACACATTTATTACTTTCCTTGAAGTGGTTGAGAGCAATGTACGTATGACGTAACGTTGAGGGGCGTTGTTGCAACCATTGTTGCAGTGGAAAAACAATGGGGTTACACAGTCTTTGTGGATATTTGTGGTCTTAGGTATCCAGCATGCAATGCGCATGCGTCATTTCCTCATCTGTGGCCTGCCCCGCTCTACAGTATTTTTCCATATTATCTCATAAGCGGCACGATTGTCCAACAACAGGCACTGAACATTGCGTGTGTATTTGGAGTTTGTCTCTATCTTTTGTCTCAGACATTTCTCATTATAAGAATAATTGAGCGAAGTAGATCGAAAATATTTATTGGTCTTCATGTAAATTACCATTTATTTTATCCGATTGTAATGAAAATTTAATTGCCTCGGCTGATTATCGATTAATCATCAAATACAAAATTTCATGAAAATCCGTCCACTGGTAATCTAGTTCCTTCCATGCGGACGGACGGAAGGACGAAGAGACATGACGAAACTAAGAGTCGCTTTTCGTTTTGTTGCGAACGCTTCTAAAAATTTCAAACTCGATTAGGAATTTTACAACATAAACAAACAAAATACACATTTTCTAAATTGATATTTCAGTCTTTAATTTTGATATCTTCTACATGTTTCGAACCCGAGGGTTCACCTTCAGGAAGACGGCTGTATATACAGTTACGGTACGGCACGTTGTACGTGTATCGGTATGAGCAGCACAGTACATAGAGGAGTGTGTTCGATACCAATCAAACTCACTCTTCTACACAAAACGTGCCGCACCGTAACTGCATATACAGCCGTCTTCCTGGAGATGAATACTCGAGTTCGAAACACGTAGAAGACCTCAACAAATTAAAGACTGGAATATTAATTTATGAAGTGTGCATTGCTTTGCTTTACATTGTATCAGTGCATTACAGTGCACGGTGCAAAAGAACATAAAATTCGTATACGAGTTTAGGCCTGTGAAGAGACAATGGTTATTTAATGACGCTGTTTCAACTGTTTCTTTAGTTTGTGCTTTATGTAATGTAGAATGGAATCAGTGAAGAAATGTGGAAAAATACGAAACAGAGTACTTCTTCAAGGCTATCTGGGAAACGGTCCCTTGTCCCTTTCCAGTCAGGGACAGGAGACTTGTCTTTCTATTCCAGTCAGGGACAGGAGAATTGTCTTCCCTTTCCAGTCAGGGACAGGAGACTTGTCTTCCCTTTCCAGTCAGGGACAGGAGACTTGTCTTTCCTTTCCAGCCAGGGACATGAGACGTGTCTTCCCTTTCCAGTCAGGGACAGGAGACTTGTCCTTCCCTTTCCAGTCAGGGACAGGAGACTTGTCTTTCCCTTTCCAGTCAGGGACAGGAGACTTTTCTTCCCTTTCCAGTCACGGACAGGGGACTTGTCTTCCCTTTCCAGTCAGGGACAGGAGACTTGTCTTCCCTTTCCACTCAGGGACAGGAGATTTGTCTTCCCTTTCCAGTCAGGGACAGGAGACTTTCCTTTCCTTTCCAGTGAGGGACAAGAGACTTGTCTTCCCTTACCAGTCAGGGACAGGAGACTTGTCGCTGAAAGTCTTCCGGTGCTAAAGCAAGACGGAGTCTTTTGTTATATAAAACTTGGGCTATTCGCAGTTTCTGCAGCACGTTTGCTGGGATGAATGCAGTTTTGTAGTGGCGCGTGCATGTATTTGCAGTAATGACAATATCACCATATTTTCAGAATGAGAAGTCAATTTAACTTAGTCAGTAGTTCTTTTATTTTACTTCTTGATTTGAAGTTATCCCTTTGTGTATTAATTTTATTTTCTATTTTCCCTTCCGCATATTCTGACTGTAATTACTGTTTATAAAATTCAAAATCACAACGCAAACCACTCATCAAATGTCACGAAAGTAATTTCATGTTCACCGGTCACAGACTAAGGGCAGCTAATAAATGCACTCGTCGCATAGCGAACTTGGAACAAGGCTGAGTCTTCAAAATTCATAATTCATGTTGTAGATTCGCTGGCAGAAATCCTGATACAAAGAGATACACTCAACGTTCCCTCTTCTACACTTTTACGCTCTGTACGGGAGGCGGCTCCCTGCTTGGTAAGTTCCAAATTTTGAATTGTTTTCGTTGATCGTTTAATCACTCGTCAGTTTGATAATTTACAATTCGCGCGAGGAAGGTGAACCAGAGTCAACTGGATTTTGCTAATATTATGTAACCCAGATTCTTCGGAGGAGATTCAACGCGTGCATACATAATAGTGTCGTAAAATAAAGAAAACTACACTGTATTGTCATTAGTCGCTTGCCTGCACCGCCGTCAACACGAACTGCTCACTGCTACTTTTCAAGTAATTTTGACGTTTGTGTGACCGTGCGTCACTGATACAGTAATATAAACAGCCAAATAGATGCAACAATAACAAATTTTGTTGATAATTACAATCAGCTCAACATGTTTCGGACTATAATTTCGCCCATCCTCAGGAGCACTAGACTGTGGTATAAAGCACCGACGATGCTGCCAGCTGGCACACCGCCGGTGCATTATACCACAAGCTGTAAACACAGTCTAGTGCTCCTGAGGATGGGCGAAATTATCGTCCGAAACATGTTGAGCTGATTGTAATTATCAGTAAAATTTGTTATTGTTGCATCTATTTGGCTGTTTATATTATTGCTTCAAGTAATTGTTTATAATCCTAATTACGCTGATTTATGGCAGGCAGCCCGGTGAAATAAAGATAATAACGCCAACACATTTTTATATGCATAATCTGGATGTATTGCTAAACTTTTCAGTTTATATTCCTATCTTAGGTGGCCTGTCTGAGAATCGAATTGCTGTCTGTCTTATGCCAGAGCACTGTCCTCACACTTTTGTGCTACAGAATACGAAATTCTAAGTGTATGTATGTAGCATGCTAAACTTACAAAACTAAACGTGGTACGAATAAACGTAAGCGCTTTCACATCGGATAATTCGTTCGTTGCAACGTCCTGGTCTGCCATTTTCTCTCGGTTATTCTATCAATTTTTTTTTGAGACGATAGCTTAAACGTCTCAGAAGGAAAATGTGCATCTTCACAGCTGAAACATGTCTGAAGACATTCTACAAAAGCCGTCCGACGCAATGCTAAAGTGTAATTCTTTCCGTTACTAGGAAGAAATTAACAAATTTCTTTTTTTCAGTTTTTCTTATTTTGGTGTTTAACTTTTTGGGCCCGGAATTATTTTTTTTTTAATTTTAGCACATCGTGTATATAGCAAGTGAATAATACAGGAACCAAACAAGTTAGAATTATGAAACAAACTGCATTTTGAAGAGAAAAAAACGGAGAGTATATACCATGTTTAAAATATTCAGTACCTATATTTGTTGAATAAATAAATAAAATGCAACTTTGCAGGTTAGCGGTGCGGTACGTCAACTATAGTTGACATTAGGCATCTAAAGGTTAATGAAGGAAAATTTGTATACATAGATGACGGTTGAATGATGGATTACTTTTAATCTATTCGGAAGGAGATCCGAAGTTTCGAAATGTTATAATATTTACCTCTTCAATAATAATTATTATTATTATAACTAGCTAGTGATTATTTCGTGATATCAGCGTGGAAAATTAAAAGTCTCTTTTGTTCGATATCAAGTGGATTTCCGGTGTCGACATCATAACGTAGATGCTTGTATAATTTCAGTGTGCCACAGAGCGTTATTACAGTGTAGACAGCATGTTTTTTGAGAAGCTTAGATATTTGATAATGTGCGGTACGCTTTATCTGTCACAGCCCAACAAATATTACTCTCCTACACCAGGTTGGGTGAACAGTTTGTTAATTGGTAGTGTGCCTTACACTTATGCACTAATAGGGCTGAATTACAAAAATATTTTCTTTTTATGTTGGTATGGATTATGTGCTTCATTTGTTTTTAAATTTCAGAATAACTGTGAACACGACGTCATGTAGTGCGCATCGTTCGCCGCGCAGAGGTCGCTGGTAAAGAGAGACGCTTCCATTCAAACGGCAGCAGCAAGCGGATGCGGAGCGTTGTGGAAGGTTGCCAGTAGCTGTCAGAAGGGGACGCGCATCGGTCGGACTAGTGCAGCAGAGCTATCATTTAAATAGCAGCCGAAATTGTCGTCGTCTGTGCCGATAACATAGTGCTCCTACAGAATCGAAGATTTTTTATATAACAAAGAAATACGTGTTAAAATACTACCATTTTTTAGGCATTACGAACCGTTCAAACAGTGAATGTAATAACAACGGTTCTTCGAATGAGCTGTGTTTTACAATATTTTCTTATCTCAAACAGAAATTCGACGCGGAATTCTTCTGAGTGTGTTCTCGTAGACTGAACTTTTCTTACAAACAATTTCAATTTATATGAACAAATATATTCCAAAGCAATTTTTGTTTTCCGGTACTAATACAACAGTAAGAACATCTACAGATGTACTGAGATGAAACTCATTAAACCAACAAGCATCCATCTGCGTCCAAGGACATTAAATTTACAGAAACTTGGAACTTAACTCGCGATAAGTAAAGTGTGAAAAGAATTTGCCTTAATAAATTAAGATATCTTAAAATAGCTTTCGCTTTCCAAGGTGCAGGAGAGACTCGTTGGTTTTTGGAGTGGGTGTAGTGTTTTGTGCGCTGCTTTTGGTCCAAAAGAAACCAGATTGTGACGTGTTCTGGTGAGTGTGATTAGAGTGGGTGGACGAGGCGTGCGATATACGGTAAAGTACTGACAAAGTGATCAAACACAAGCAGTACTTGCACCGGAAGTACTAAATGCTGTTATATTTACGCAAATTAACATTGTTCCATGGTGTCAGCCGGTAATGTTAGAGGGTGCTGTCGTGTGTGATGACAGGCGATGAATGTTTGTCTTACAATTTGGTTGTGTTGTAATACATGGATATATTGTTATTGAAAATGGCCCCCTGTCTGCAGATTGTCATTTAAGAATTACATCGGTTGTTGATATTATTATTGCTGATTAATTTTGGTATATTATTGCAAAATTTTTAAGTGTATATAAAAGAAATAATGTTTTGCTGCAGTGCCAATGATAAAAAATGAGAAAAGGATAAACAAAAGCAGGGGCATGCAATATAATGTGCGGCACGTCATTGAACTTACTAATATATTCGTTAGAACAGAATTTTTTTTTTAGTGTTTCAAGTGACAGTAGTGAACGTATATCACTTCTCAAGCATGAACGTCTCGAATTAGTTTCTTCGTTAAGTGACGATGCGTGCATGTGCTGGTTTTGAAGAGAGCGTACAGGATCATCGACAAAACCAAGAATAATCGTCACCAACCCAGGCAACAATGAGGCTGCTCTTGGTTCTGGTCTGGTTTACCGGAGTTAGCATCGTGGTCATCCTAGCCTCCACTCGAAAGGGTGAGTTCAGAAAATTTTATTTTTCTGATCAAATACATAGTTTAAATTTCAGGTGTTAACGGTTTTACATGAACCAATAATTTAACCTACTCGGACGGGACAATAATGCCTGCCAGTAATCAGCACATAGTTTTCATACTGCACCAGCTTCTTACATATATGTATGTATATATATATACCTCTTTACTGAACAATTATCAGTGAAGTGAGGGGCAACCGAATGCACCACTTGATCTAGAAGGATTGTTCTCATAATTTTGTCCACAAGAAATGTTGTGTTTCACTTGACCAACTATACTAACAACCGTTATTCACTTAACCACAGCTACACTTACCTCAGCACAGTACTTTATAAATACACAGAAGCCTCTAATGTTAGCAAGTCTTATCTATTTATTCCCTATCCTGTCACTCAGATATTTATTAATCTGTTTACGTGTATTGATTTCCAGCCTAATATTCATTACGAAAATGAACGCAAATGAGATTGCGCCATTTGACAGCGAGACGTCTTCCTACCGGCCAGAGCGTCCTGTCAGTATTCCTATTACACAATCCAAGAACAAATTAATGAGAACAGTCGTGTTTGGTTCAGTGTAGCGGGCGTATGACCTATCGATTTTCACGCCCGATTAGTATGGCTGTATGATCAGTATATTTTTACCGCGCTGTATCCAGGCGCACTGCAACAACTACAACCCAATTTGACAATTTTTTAACGTCGGCAAAACTTCTTAACCGAACAGTTGATTTCATAACAGTTCGTTTTTCGGTATTTCTGTATCCCTTCTCTAAATCGGTAGCTGTGTTGAAATCTTGGCATAAATGTGTGTATACATTTGTGTATATATACACACGTCGTGAAGTCAGATGGAGGACTGGAGGTATCGCTCCAGTCATTCCTAACCCTGGAAATAGATAGAGGTGAACGAGAATTTCCACACCACAACCCTCTGTCCTCAGGGAAAGGGTCCTCGGTAGCCATTGAACAGGAAACTGGATGGAAGGCAGAGCTGGTGTGGATGCGGAGTGGGGGGCGGGGGGGACTTTTTATTCCTGTAGAGAATCCAACAAAGATTCCTCAGATTTTCAGTCCGCAGCCTACATAGTCGCAGTACTCACTACGCTAACACGACGCTGTAATAAATTACATTTCTAAACTTTACAGATTAATGTATCACTGGCACCCGCAGTTCAACGTATCCTGACGAGATGGCGAAGCTGAATTAAGCTTGCTGTTATATGGACGATATTTGAAGACCGCTCTCACTTGCGTTAAATTGGCCGCTGTGTGCGGCACGTTGTGTTAAGCCTCATGTTCCACGTGGTTATACGACGCTCATTGGAAAGTCTGGATGACCATTTCCGAGCAGAAAACACGACTGGAACATCTGATATTCGCTTAGCGAGAAAAGATTTTCTTACGTGTGAATTCAGATACGTTTTATTGCTGTGTTTCCAAGACTCCGTTCTGAGTTTATCTGGTCAACAAATTAGCGTCCCTGTCTTGGGATACACGCTAATATTATAATCTCTCTGCCACAAGATATTCCAGCTGCTCTCCGCTCTTTACGTTGTCAAACATTTTCTTATAAAGAGTTCTAATATTTGCTACTCTTTCTCTGCTGTATAATTACTGTAATTACTGTAATTACGTGCAGTAGTATGAATAGTACAGGTTAGGAATTTGCTGGTTATAAAAGTTTTTTTCTATTCTCTTACTCTCTTCTCCTCCTTTGCACTCAGTATTTTCCTCAGAACCTTGTTTTTTAAACAACATTGCTTTCTTATATCGGATTGAGAGACCAAGTTTAGTGCCCTAGAAGGAGCGTGTTATTCTGTTCTTGTCTATATTAAGTTCACAATTCTGCGAGAAAGGACTATCTAACTCTGTGCCGCAGGTCCTTCTGTAGAAGCTGATAGTTCCTTAGCTAGTCAGAAGAATATTGTGTTAGCTTCTGCGGCTGTGGTCTAACGATTATATTGGGAGCTGTGTTGAAAATTTACTGGCGTGGCAAGAATTTTGTAAATATTGAAGTGGACTGGGTATAGACGCATAATGTCACAGCATTTCTCAGGGTATTTTGTGAAGCTTTGCTTGGAGGTGCTAAAAAGGACCATGAAAATTGTGTGTGATTACAGCTGGTTTGCACAACAAGAATCGATTTTGGAGCTGCCAGAACGTGTTCTGTTCCTGTTAAGCATCCTTGACGGATAATTTTCAATTGGAAACGTCGCAGGAATAAAATGTCGTGTCCTGTGTTAAGATACCGTCACAGGGTGTGCAAGAAAGTTAGCTCACGGAAAATCTTAGTTACAATGTCTGGTCTGAGGTTCGTTGCCAGAAATTTCAAGTACGAATCAGACTTCTGTTCCTTACCGTGAATTGACTATAGAGTTGAGGATTTTGAATACACTAAAGACGTCACCGTAGGAATTCGAACAATATCCTTGAGAACGGTGGTTCCCAAAGTATGCTCCGCGGATCCCATCCCGAACGATCCGTGGATACAACTCTCCAATGGCTACTAGTTTTGTTGAAAACAATTGTGGCACGTCTTTCATTAGCGATATGTTTATTTGGTGTGACCGAGTGTCTAGCTAAGAAATCCCCTGTTCCTACGAAGCAAGCCACATCCAGTTTATTTCAGATCAAATCATACAATGCATTATTACGTATTCTACTGTGTATGTTCGTAGCTATCTGAAATCGGTTATCAATTATAAATTATTAACTCTGGGTACCTATCATCCAGACACTGTATATTTACGTGGACAACGGTGCGAGGATTCGTGATTATTTTTCAAAGCCAAAAAAAAAAACTGGTCAGCGAACATAATATGTGTGGGAAACACCACTTTAGAAGATTTTAATTTTTCAGTTTGTGACGCCATGCAGTTTAGTAGAAAGTGAACAAAATGGCAGAGAAAATGAAAAGTAAGAGAGAGAAAACTCTACTGGATATGCTAAGGTAAAATTGAAGCTGAACCTTTGATAGTTAGGTTGTATACAATGAGCAGTATAGCAATGCTTCTTACTAAGCCCCGGTGAGCGGACAACGTCAGGTGTCGGCCATTGTTCAGCCATGTAAATGGCCCCCGCTAACCAACGAATACGAGGCTGTGTGCGTCCTAGAACCGATCTGGGGACTTTATAAAAAAATCTTCCTGTCGGGAGTCGAAAAATGTTTTAGGGTTTCTAACCCATAGCCTTATCAAGATACTGTGTCAGTCCAGCTATTACTGAAAGTGGAAGTAGGAATTTCTCCGAAACACTGGTACCTGCCTACCAAATTATATCTCTTCCAGAACAGAGTAATCTTCAGTTAGGGCTTTCAGACCTTCGAACCCATAACGGTGTTTTTATAAATGAGTTTATTACATACATCATAGCTGTTGATTGGAATTTAGCTTAATATCATTGGGCATGCTTGCACATCATCCCGTATTACACATACCAAGGAGAGACTATCTGACATCATCCATATTTGAGCTTGTAATGAAGATGAATTGCTTGCATTTGAATAATTGAAGACGCGTAGTGCAAAGTGACTCGCCTTCAAGCAGCGATCAAACAGCCCTTAGATGTTTTACTCAATTTAACACCTGTCAGTTGTTTGCATTGCTTCTAAATTAGTTTCTTGTGTCAAATGTTTTCTTTTGTAACGCTCCCTAACACTGCAAAATATTTTACAGAATTGTGTCGCTTTAATAACTTTGCAGTAGACCTGAACAGAGAAAAGTCTCATGTTGGGAGGGAAGCAGAGGATGGACGGTTTCCTAAAGTAACAGTTTTTGAGGCTGTTACTTGCATTACAAGGAAATAACGTTCCGACAACTTTTACCAGTTTATTTCTGTGTAGAGATTACCGATGGTCTCATAGTGGTAATTTGGTCGAGTCTTGTTCCACATTTGTTTATTAGGCTCTTGATATGCTTACCGAATACAGTTACCAGTTGTGCTTCTTTTCTAGAATTCGCGAATAGAATTCTTGATCCCCGCGGTCAGACCGTGACTTCTCTCAGTCTTTGCCGTAAAATGATGGTTTAGAAGAGCGCGAATCAGATAAATTCGACTGGTGTTGCGCGAAAGAAACTGCAACAGAAAGGTTGTGGTTACAGTTTAACGTAAGGTACCAGCGAACGTAAAAACATGTGTTTACCACAATTCGCACCTTCTCTTTTCACAGTAAATTAAGGTTACTGCAGCTGTACATATGGTATTGGAGAAAAGGTAGTTGCTGTTCCTAGATGATGCATAGTAAGCACGTTTATCGTATAATTCATCTGCCGGAGTCCCCTTACAATGAAAATATAATAATACATTTTTATACAGAATGCAACTTCCTCAGAGTATCTCTGGAGTTGGCAATCGCGCATTGATGGCAGTCATTGGCACAATGCTGTCCTCCAGAACAGCGTTGCCACGTCTACGTGGAAACGTCTACGTAACTTTAACTGCGTCGTGGCTAGAAGTAGAGTGACTGTGCGGCATCTGTGGTTATGAAAGAAGAGGAGAAAGGTAGCAGTGTGGTGCAGAGTGTACCGTACTGTGAAAGCCTATGACCTCTTCCTTCTTTTCCATTTAGAGTTATGCTTTTATAATAATTATCGTTCTTCGATTCATATTACCTGTGCAAGTAAGGGATATTATTTTTGTTAAATTACTTTCCTGCACAGGCGCAAAATTTTACAAAACAGACTCGTTTCAAAACACAGATATTCTGAAGAATCTCTTTCAACGCTAGCGGACAGGATAGCTCAGTCGATATACCGGCTGGCTACGTCATGGAAGATCCGGTTATCCAATCCCTGTGGGGCGAGATTTTCCATGCCGTCCTGACCGGCCCTCGGGGCCCACCCTATCTCCTGTACAATGGGTACCGGAGTTTTATCAGGAGTAAATCGGCCGCAGCGTGGTGCTGGCTATCAACATCTTAGTGTCGGTTTGCTAATGGATTGGAGCTATACCTTCGCCTCCAATCTGTGACTGTCTATGCATGTTACGAGTGACCTTGACCTTGGTATATAAAAATTTGCCCTGACCACGTATCATATTTTATTGTAGCTGATTACCCAGCTTATACAGGGTCCGGCATAAATACCTGACGATTTTGCAACACATCTGTGAGTGGAATCGTTGGCGTGGGGAATTTGTCCTTGAGCGCCCTTGCAGCGAGACTCAAAGCATTTCAGTTGCCATGGAGCAATGGTCTGTAGAGCATCGGGCTTTAGCTGTGGAGACGTATTTCTGAAACAAAGATTCTGTCGTTGTGACCCAGCGGGTATTTCGTCGGCGCTTCAACATTCATCGGAACGACACAGTGTCACTAGTCACAATGCTGTACTGTTGTGGGTGAGAAACAGCGTCTGCCGCAAAAAGAAAACGTCCAGGAAGAGAGCCTTCACTTAGAACTCCTGAGAACATCGAACGAGTGCGTCAGGCTTTAGTCAGAAGTCCTCCGCTTGCGGGAATGTGCTGACAACAATGGACGCCACCTCACAGACACTATATTCAGGAAGTGAATATTATAATTAAAATGCTTTCAGATAAAGATAATTTTAGTAATAAATTCGCGTTAAGAGACAGTATACTTTTCTTTGTATTGTAACTTAAAATGTCAGGTTCTTCTGCCGAACCCTGTATAAGTGTGTGTGGATATCTATAAATGCTGGCGTGTTGTGGGTTTGTCCATGTCCAATTTAAGGTACGTGTACATTTTGCATTGTATCTCGTAGTGTGTGGCTATTAAAGTTTGACTCGTTACTTTCTCTGCACCATGTGACCGGTACTCTTCGCAAAAACTGAAATTATGTGTAACATTGAACTGAAATTTTTCATATTTGTGTCAAGTTTTTCACTATTTGTTGCCTGGGATTTTGTTTTCGCTCTCGAAGGAGCAAACGTGTGTAAGGTGGTTTTCGCTTTCCTGTTTGTTGTTTTATCTGCATTTTTCAACAAGGAAGTTTTTTTTAAAAGAACTATTTTTAATTATCAAATATATATTCACGATATATAGAACTATAATTCTGCCTGTTTTTTGTATGGGTGTGAATCTTGGTCGTTGACATTGCGGGAGGAAAGGAAGCTGAAGGTGTTTGAAAACACGGTGTTGAAGAGAATATTTGGACCTAGGAGGGACGAGGTAACGGGGGAATGGAGGAGACTAAATAAAGAGGAGCTAAATTATTTGTACTCCTCACCCAATATTGTGCGGGGGATAAAATCGAGAAGAATGAGATGGGCTGGGCATGTGGCGCGTATGGGGGAGGAGAGGGGGCCGTATAGGGTCTTGGTGGGGAAGCCGGAGGGAAAGAGACCACTGGGGAGACCTAGGCATAGATGGGTGGATAATATTAGGATGGATCTCCAGGAGGTGGAATGTGGGTATATGGACTGGATTGGACTGGCCCAAGATAGAGACAGTTGGCGGACGCTTGTGAGTGCGGTAATGAACCTTCGGGTTCCGTGAAATGCGGGGAATTTCTTGACTAGCTGCAAATTAGTTAGCTTCTCAAGAAGGACTCTGCACCATGGAGTAAGTAAGTAAGTATATATATTCGCTTAAAAACCCGTACGAAGTACATAAAGGCAGAACATGGCTGACGGCATTTTCTGTACATAACAACAACTATGTTGACGTGGGCTATGCTAAAGTTCACACAATACGAGAGCCCCAGCAATAGACCGAGATTCTACAGGCCAGACGGCCAGTCAGTCAAGTGCACAGTCCGTCCGTGTTGGTGTTCGCAGCGGAATTATTTCTAGGACATATCTGGATGGAAGGACACCAGTGCAAGTTGTAACAAATAATCTTCCACCACGAACATTTATTTCCCCCCAAAACACACACACGCACGCTTGTACGCGCGCACAGAATTCGCCAGTACCAGAACAGACAAAATAACGAGCACCCCCCCCCCCCCCCTTGTATGCCCAAACAAATTGCCCAAAGTTAAATCAAAAAATGGAAAATGTCAACCAATAAAAATAACT
>Ga0136643_10008124_pt1 | contig 15292 bp, 10 predicted proteins | sample TergutLab28metaG_FD_96883 | JGI IMG/M metagenome (GOLD analysis project Ga0136643, IMG submission 96883) | Labiotermes labralis P1 segment gut microbial communities from Petit-Saut dam, French Guiana - Lab288 P1 (version 3) (version 3) | ecosystem: Host-associated > Arthropoda: Insects >... | reverse complement strand
CATTCTTCTCGATTTTATCACCCGCACAATATTGGGTGAGGAGTACAAATCATTTAGCTCCTCGTTATGCAATCTCCTCCACTCCCCCATTACCTCGTCCCTCCTAGGTCCAAATATTCTCCTGAACACCATGTTCTCAAACACCCTCAGCTTCCTTTACTTTTTTGTCTTTATGGTCAGTAAATGCAAGACCTTGACCATGCTATTTTATCTTGCTTATTCTCATTATTCTATGGGCTGGGCGGTCCGGGATCGAATCCCGGTGGGGACGAGATTTTCTGCCCGTCCAGACTGGCCCTGGGGCCCACCCAGCCTCCTGTAAAATGGGTACCGCGTCTATCCCGTAGGTAAAGTGCGGCCGGGGTGTGCTGCTGACCACTCACCCCCTTCTAGTGCCGCGGTCATGGGAAGAGTATAGCTATACCTCTACCCACCCTCTGGGCCATGCCGGGCCTGTAACGGGGTGACTTTACCTTTTATTCTCATTATTGGTGTATATTATGAACAGAATCTCTCTACATTTCACCGCATTTTGCACCCATGTAGTGGCAGTGATTAAATGAGTTAATGTGTATAAAACTGTGCATCATAGTTTTGGTACTGAAGTACCCAAATATCCACATTGGCTGCAAAAATATTTGAACTCATGCTATATTTGCATAACACTATGAATCATTATATTTATAAGGGAATTAAAATCATACCCATCATGTAGTTTTCAAGGTGGCTATTAAATAATGATATTAGTGTCAAAAAAATAGTGAACTGTTGATTACATTATTGTATGTATGTTCAGTTTCCAGAAGTCATTCTGTAAGAGCGCTTCAAGTAAGTTTGCCACATTCTCTATTGACGTCCCTACCAAATTGAAGATTTTGTAGGCAGTTTTCTTTAGTTTTGTAAGACATTTTTTGTTCGCTTGGTGGTTATTTTTTTGCATCTCCTTCGGCTATCAGCAGTCAAAGTTAGTAGCTGTGAGTGCAGTCTAGTTGTTTAATAGCCGCAACTCATATGTCAGTATTATTAAAAATTGCAGGTGTCTTAGATTTTGTTTTAACGTTATGAAAAAACCAAGTTTGTTATGGCATGTTACAGGAATTGTTCGGCAAGTTCGGCACCATCGTTGATCTCCGTATTCACAGCAAGCCGAATAATAAGGGAGTTCAAGGCAACAGAGTACCAAACTATGGTTTTATTATCTTTGATGATGCAAATGTTGTTCAGCAAGTTCTTAATAGCAGGGTAAGTGTCTGTGGAGTGAATTCTGTTGCATGGGCAACAAAATTGACACCTTTCATAGTTACAACTAATAGGGAAGAAACCACTTGGAATGCAGAGGTGGGAGGAAAGTGTTTAATAAATTTCTTAAGGAAAATGGGTGAGACATTGACTTGATTCATTTGGCTCAGGTCTCAGGCATTAGAGACCAGCAACAGGCTTGTATGAGCATGATAGGGAAGGCATGGGTTTTGTTAAAAACCTAGAAATGTTTTTAGTTGTCGAATGAATGCAGCTCACTCTCCTCAGCCACAGGTTTGTCCATCATGATTTTGCTTATTTGCGGAAGGACGATATTGACCACCCTCATATATCACAGTGCAGTGTCCATGTTTACTTGCGGTCTGTCCAGCCTGCACAGTAATATGCAGGGGGCCACATACGTGCACCACCTCACTTGGTAACTACCTGGCTATGGTATGATGTGGAACGAATGTACTTCAGTTTTACTTTGCATGTGTTTAGAAAGAGTTGTTGCTCTCCTGTTTTAAGTATGTTTGGAAAGGGTGATTTATATACTGATGAAGAGCCTGAGCGTTAAAAAGAAAGTCTCTTTGAGGGAAAGCGGAGGAATTAGGTAAAAAGAATTGCTGTAGTCGGACATGATTGTGATGTGTCCTGATGGACAGTTATCATCATCAGTATTATCTCCAAGATAGATGAAGGCAATCGAGGGAAGTGTTAAGACCAATGTTCATGAGGGTCATCAGGGTCAGGCTTGTGTGTATGGTTGGACCTTGAACCAATGACAGGACTCAGTAAACAAGAAGATGAAGAAAATAAGTTGCTGTTGAGGAGAGTCCTCAGCTGACCAGGTGCTCTGAAGATAGACCTCCAGGTGCAGATGAATTAATTGATCATTTCTTGGAGGTCAGTCATTTCATGGGTAGGTGCCTGAAATTTAAGTACAAGGCAGTCTGACATGGCAACATACAAGGAGGTGTACAGGGGCTTGCAGAAGAAGGCAAAGCAATCGAAGATTACAGCTTTTAACCAGGAGTATGGACATCATTCCAGTGAAAGCCAACGCATGTTTTTGTGTATACTAATCATTAATTTGCAAACTGGAGGGACCCTTTTGTAATATTATCAGACCGGTTGGCTTGAATGTTTTTGAGGTACCCAGATGTGGTAGAGATAGGTAGATAGATAGATTAGCAATTGGGTTCGGGGCCTCTCAGCCCTGATGCACCTAGGCCTTAGTAGACGGGCCGTTTGTGCCCCATATCGGATCATGGGAGCCCTGTAACTCTGCTGAAGTTCCAGATGGCCCCCAAGCTTAAACTCTCAACATCCTTCAGCTCCGGAAAAAAGGAGCCCAGATACACATTTCTGAGTGAGGCCAAAGCCTCACACTCACACAGAATGTGGGTCAAGGTTTCCTCTCTCATTCTGCACCTCCTACACATTGGACTATCTAATTGTCCAAGTCAGTAGAGATGTCTCCTCAGGGTGTTATGACCCATAAGAAGGCCAGTTACAACCCTGGATTGAGTCCTATTAAAGGTCAGAAATCTAGCCCTAGTACCCAGATCTGGTCCTGAGATTAATTCTCAAGCCTGTCTCACCCAGTTCTGGTTATGTTTAGAGTGATATTGGCAGTTGAAATATTTTGCTGTGGTAGTCACAGCAACCGTCTTACATCTTTCTTGGTAGTTCAGTCTGTATGAAAATTACAGCACATATATAGTAATTACTTGAATGACAGATGAGGGTTTTTCACCTTAAATTTGGTTAGTCATGAGCAGCTTTTCAGGACAACCTCTCAGCCCCATCTTCAAAGTTCAAGACATCCAAAAGAGAGAACATAACACAGCTGAAGTTAATCTCACTCTCTATTACTGTGTCCATCATCAAATTCTTTAAAGACACATAACGTTTCAGAAACCAGTTCTGTTTTCATTTTCAGGCAAAGAAACACCTAACCTGGGGTACTCCTTAGATTGATCTATTCTCAACCGCTGTGCACCACAGGCACAGTAACTTATTACTATATGCACCTGAGAACAATTCTATTCCATGGATAGTAACAGGAAAATGGCTATTGGAAAATTAAAAATTTAACTACAAGGCTCAAAAATAAAATCTGGACCATTCCACAGACTTAAAACCATTAAAAAAGGTCATGAAATCAGCCTGACCACACGACACAAAGATCCAGAGCACACATATTTAAAAGTTTTAACTCCACTAACACCATCTGTACTGAAAATTGTGAATCTTTGTGGGTTCAAGTACGTTCATAAACCAAGAAATACAGATGTATCATTTAGCCAATGTGGATCGTAACAGAATGGCAGTACATCTCACCAGAAGCAGTTATGAAGGGTGTTACAAAGTGTTGTATTTCCAATGCATTGTATGTGAATGATGAAGATAGTTGAGGAATGACTGTGAAGATGGAGACAGTGACACTGATTGGTAAAGGTAGATAGAATCTCACATGCTTTGTGTATTAAGTGTGTGACATAGTAATATATTTCTTCGAGCAGACGTCATTTCCAGGGGGTCATCTTTGATTTGCATAAATACATTTCCCATTGGCAGATGTGTTTTATTTGAGCATCGCCTATCAGTTGGGTGTATGTGGTATTTACATTGTGAAATATGTTTGAAATTAAACTGTACTTTGCATTCTGAACCCCACTGTAGTAGAGCTCAGTTGAAACCTGATGGCACATGGTGACGCACGGTAGGGGAAGTGAAGGGGAAACATGCTAGTGGAGTGGGTAGCCAGCAGTTTTGCACTCTACCTCAGAACATCGTGTATCCAGCATCATTACAGCTGATGCGCACACCTCGGATGCCAGTAGTCGACTGAACTGACCCCCACGCCAATTTAAATGGACTGGTCCGTTTCGCTGCAAGACCAAATCTGGTTTCTGCGCGTGTGCCATCACGTTTCAAACGTGCTCTAACTCATTTTTAGTAAGTGATGAGTTACAATTGTTTGGTTTTTTCCAGCCATTCTTCTTTCCATCTGACGGTGGACAAAAGCTAAATGTGGAGGAGAAGAAAACACGTGCACGATCGTCACTGGATGGAGGCCGCTCAGGTTCTGGGGGTGATCCAGTGTCTGGACGTCCCTCTTCCGGCGGGTTTGGTGGGCCTCGGGGCATCACCGGAGGAATAACAAGGGGAGGGCCGGTTATGGGCCATCATCGTGGGGGTGGCAGAGGAGGAACTTTCTCCCGAGAAGGGCGAGGTGGAGGGATGAATCGGGGTGGCTATGCACGACGTTAACGGGCCCCAGGCCACCTATTGTTTCGATAACATTAGTCCTTGCTGAGAAATGTGTTTGTACACAATGAAACACACGGTTCCCCAGTTTAAACAAAAGGAATGATACCCAGTTCAATATTACGAATGCAGGGAGTTGTCTTACGAACATTCTGATTAAAGTAATTCATTAATCAAATAATGATTATTTGCAAGTAAAAAGATGTTTAAAACGAAATTGCGTGCAGTTGCCATTTGTTACAATCTTCATAATTATGTATAATGCAACAGAAGACTTTTACTGAATAGAAAATGGGTTTCCTTTGCGTGTTGTCTTTTTCCCCTTTAAAATTGAGTTTAGAATGCCATGAAATTTTTTGTGGCGATGGGATTTTCTGTGGTGTTATCATCAATTTGAGCACGTTGTTGCTTGAATACTGAATTCTCATTCCACCATTCTGATGTGTTCCAATAGTGAGAGATTCTGAATTACGCTTTAATTTGAAGGGGAACAAAGATATTTCAAGGTGGGAAGGAAGCCTGGAGTATGATTTCAATAGGTGGTTGAAGTACGTTGAAAGTAGGGAGTGAAACGTTGCTAAAATGCTAGCTGGACATCATGTTCAAATTATACAGTGCACGAGAGTATTTCAATGATGGTGCTGTTCTTTATTATTTTTTTTCCCTTCCATTTCATTATTGTAAATGCACGAAAAGAACAGAATGTTGTGGGGGATGAGGTGTTTAGTTTATTTCACACGTCTATGATTGGCAGTGTAACGACTGACTGACTTGTGGAACTGGATTCAGAGCAGTGGACATTCATATGTGATGCTGGTAATAGAAGTCTCTCTCAACACCTAACCGGACCTTTCAAAATAGCATCTCTTGATGTTCTAATAACTTATTACTTTATCTGCAAGGTTCTAGGTGGCTTTTTGTTTTTTGTCTCTGTTGGTGGAGTTGTGGAGAGATTTTTTGGGAGTGGCGTGTCATGTTCCGCGGACAAGAATTCGTGTGAAGTTGGAACTAAAACGACTTTATAAATCCAAATAAAATTTAAAAATGTGTTTGTTTTGTGCAAGGAGTATTTGAGTGGTTTGAGAAAATCGGAACTTTTTTTTTTTTTTCTTTTTTAATTTTTCTTGAAAAAACCAAATGCAGTTCAGTGCTCCAGACATTAACCATATGAATCATAGTGTACAGTTTTGTTACTCTTTGTTTTCCTGCAACTTGAGAATTGGTTGTTTTTTGTGTGTTGTTCTTTTTAAATCATCTGCATAGCATCCCCTTCTGGCCATCACTCAACCATTAGTATTCCCTGTGATAACTTAAAAATAATTATTATTATTATAATAATAAAATGCTTCCTTTTAAGTTAACTTCATGTATGTTCATTTTCTGTAGAAGTTGAATGTATGTAGTTGAATGTGTATCCTTTTTTTTAAAAATCAACTTTGAAGTGCCAGAACATCATTCCTTTAAGACATAAAGGTGACAAAAAAGAACTGTTGTACAATTTTCCGCTAGTCAATACATGAAAATAAGTTGACATTCTTACAGTATTAAGAAATATTGTTTCATTGCAACGGATATTTAATCGAACATTATAATGGGAAAGAAAATGTTTGCATGACAAACAAGGCATGAGATGGTTTTTATGTTGTGTGAAATCTGAAACCTTGTCAGTCCCTGGTTACATCCCTTGCACCATATCCCAAAGCCGTCCGAAATTATTCTACAGATGTTTGGTCCCGTGCTCCGTGTACAATCCAGATACGTATCCCATTCATTGCAGTCTTCATTTTGGTAATGCATCAGCTTAGAATTTGACCCAGCCTCTAACAGAAATGAGTACCAGGAGTATTTCCTGGGGGGTAAAGGCGGCCGGTGCGTAAGGCTGACAACCTTACCACCATCCTGTGCTGTTGTCATGAAATCTGGGAACCTTAACTTCCTGGAACCCCTTGGGCCACTCCAGGCCTGTAACGGGACTGCTTTACCTTTTTTTATCAGCTGAGAATTGTGGCATACAGGCCTGGTTTTTCTTCAGGTGGCACAAACTGCCAGGTATTAACATGGGAACTTGAAACGTTAATGTAATGTTAGGACATTGTCAGACCCATTTCTGCTGCATCAGGCAAGATTCCGCAGTATGCTCACAGATGTAACTGATGTAAATTTGTTCTATGCCCCTCAGGAGGTTTCAGATCTCAGCCTGTAGACCTCCCTGTTTTCACTGAGGATTTTTTACCCCCTCAGTCCAGGACAGTGGTATGGTACCCCATTTTGCCTCACTCTGTAAGAGAGTCTGTTATTCGTTAACTTTTACGGTCCAAGTGAATCTTGTGAATTCCAAATGTCTGGTCCAAATTAATGTTACTGGAAATCCCAAATCTTCAAAGTTCAAAATCAGCCACCATATAACAGGAAATTGGGGAATATAAACATAAAACACTTTAAAATAACCTGTCAGTATTAGCTTGACATCGTAGCTGGTACGACGGAAAGCGCCCCAAAGCTTAACTCGACATTGGACAGTTAAGGGTTAATCATCCTTCCATTTGATACTTTGTAGTGTGAACTACTGACCCCATTGCTAAGTCTGCCATAAGTAATGAAATACAAACTCAGCGACTACACATTGCCTGTAACTCCGTTAATCCATCTGGCACCAAACATCTGGTACATATCACACACAGTTGCTTGAAACACATAACATCCGGTTAAGGTGACTGACATTTAATGGCCTTCCTTATGCACGAGGTTGGCACTCCAAGACTACTCTTAAACAAAGGCAGGTCATACTGTAGGTAGGGGATTGGGTGGGGGAAGACACGTACTGTGTTATGTGGGACGTTCGCTGTACGAGTACGTAAGACGCGCATTAAGGGCTGTGTACGTTTGTAATTAATAATGGTGGACAGCAGTACTGCTGAGTACCAGTTGTGAAACAAAAGAACTTATGTTTATTTCTATAGTAAAACCAAACCATATGCACCAATGTCTCAAATTTATTTATTTTGGAATGACACTCTGCATGTTTCGGACGGTGTTTCCGTCCGTCATCAGGGGTTCGAGGCTGTACATGCAGCAACAGGCGTATATCAGACAGATACTGCCGATTGCTAGCAGTCGGCAGTATCTGACGGCTGTACGTACAGTCTCGAACTGCTGATGATGGACGGAAGGACCGTCCGAAACATGTAGAGTGTCATTCCAAAATAAAATAAATTTGATACATTGGTGCATATGGTTGGTTTTGCTACAGAAATATATTATATCACGATGCACGGCCGTACGAACAGCAAACTTCGGTTTATTTTGTTGTTAAAGTATCTTATCAAAGAGAAGCTGGTTTAAGTAGGGCAGAATTAGAAGTGTAATTGTGTATCATGTCATTCATAGGAGCGTTAAAAGACCACTGTATGTATATATATATATACATGTGTGCCCGCAGCATGAATGTTTCAGATAATACAAACGTAAATTTGACAGAAATCAAATATTGATACGTTATGAGTTTCATCCTCATCCATTGAGATTTTTCAGTTAAGCTTGATGGCAATAGCATAGCTGTATATTGCCCAAGGCAGTTGTTTTCAGGAATGTATTGGCCACCCCCGACAAGTCTTCCATAATTTTGATCAAGTCTTTGCAGGTGACTGTGGTGTATATCTTAGAGCAGAACAATTGATTCTTCCAGTTTCCTACGTAATTAATTTTCATATTCGTGTCCCACTGTATGATGTGCGCTTGAGAGAACTTTCGGTAGAAATTCAGTGTCTATACTAAATGCATGAAATGGTGTCTTACGGACAGGTCCTGAACTGGACATTTTAAATTGGTTGGTCCAGTTTTGTAGTGTGCTCTAGCTTCTACACAACTAAAATGGAGCGCGAGTCCTTTTTAATGTATGCCTGACTGTACACAGTGTATGCACAATTACAGTTCTTGTCTAGAGGCTGTGGCATAGTTAGGTTTTTTGGAGCGCAGAATTAGTAATTATAATGGCCACCCCTGAAGAAATTATGAACTTAAGAAAAACAGTAAAGGTAAAGGTAAAGTTCACCCTAGAACAGGCCACGAAGGCCCAGAGGCTGACTAGAGGTATAGCTCTACTCTTTCTTTAGCCTCGGCACTAGATGGTGGATGGTCAACGCCACGCCCCGGCCGCTTTACCCCCGGGAAAGACCCGGTACCGGTTGTATAGGTGGGCCCCTGATTTTCCCTTTTTTGGGTCAATAATTTAAAATTTATTAGGAACACAAAACTTTGTTTTAGTTTAACCTTTTGACGCCTAATGTCAACTATAGTGGTCGTACCGCACCGCTAACCTCTAAACGTTTCATTTTATATATTTATTCAACAAATATAGGTACTGAATATTTTTAACACGGTATATACTCTACGTTTTTTTTCTCTTCAAAATGCAGTTTGTTTCATAATTCTAACGTATTTGGTTCCTGTATTATTCAAATTTTATATACAGGGTGTGCTAAAATTAAAAAAAAAAATAATTCCGGCGCCAAAAGGTTAAAATATTAATTTTGGTACCCTGTGGTACTGAGACGGCCGCACAAGTTGCCCACCCCCACCCAGCTACGCTCCCATCTGGAAGGCTTCTCCGAGTTTCGCAACCGCGAGGACCCGCCATGCTCACCCAAAGTTTTCATTTACTTCTGTACGGCATAGTATAAAATGATGTAGCTGCTTTCAGCGCTGGTCTGCAGTACAAATCAAGTCCACTTCGCAACATTCACAAGACCGTAACAAAGTCCAGTAACTGTAGCCGTAAGAATGTTTCATCTGAAGCTGCTGACGTCGAATGCTTTCATCTTTACGTACTGCAGCTAGTTTCTCACAAAGTGGTGCGGTCCAAGTGCACCGCTGGCAATACGCGACCGACCGTCTGTTCAGTCAGCAGAATATTCAATTTGCACCCAGCGCGGGACAGTCTTTGACCTCTTCACCGCCCACTTTTCCAAAACTGTAGACCCAACACGTTCCGTGATAAGTGGGTCTTGTCACCACGGCATGGCGCGTCCTCAGGTTGCGGATGGAGGAACGGCATCCAATATGGACGGTAGCTGCGAATATATTGAATAAGCAGTCGCGAACAGCAGACAAGGGGTGGTCCTCCAGCTCGGCGGTTGGGCGAGGTGCTAACAACTCCTTACCGTAAAAACGCATCCTGTTACGAACCATTTACAAAGATTCCGTTACAGCTAAAGCCAGGGAATTATGGGAGGATAATATTTAGATGGATCTTCAGGAAGTTAGATGTGGGGGTATGGACTGGATCAGGATAGGGACAGGTGGTGGGCACTTGTGAATGCGGTAATGAACTTTCGGGTTCCATAGAATGTGGGGAATTTCTTGACTAGTTGAAAACCGGTTAGCTTCTCAAGAAGGACTCTGCTGCACGGAGTAAGTAAGACCCGACTCGTTACGGTTTTGAAATTAGGTGGTACAGTTCCTGTTTTGTCTCGTTAAGTCAGTTTTCACGCACGCCAAGGATATTCAGTAAGTAAGTTCTTGTGGGTAACGGGGAGCCCAGGTAGCGTAGTTGGTGTAGGGTCTGGACGACCCGGAGACAACCGTTTTTTCTCTTCTCCATAACGTCCAGACCAGCTCTGGGGCCCACCCAACCCTCCCATTGAATGGGTAACGAGTTTCTTTCCGGGGGTAAAGCGGCCGGAGCGTGATGACCGCGTCCAACTAGCGCGATGGGTAATAATGAAGGCATATGGGGGATTTTTTGTAACATCGTCCCCAACACAGTGATGCATTTTAGCTGTCTTGGCACTAGTTTTAAAATTATGTCGCAGTAGAGATGGGGCTCTTCCTTTGCCTACCATTCACGACTAGACTTGTCCACTTCCTCACTGTTGTGGTATCTGCGACCTCCCGAATATTACTTCAGCTGCCTAAAATAAGTATTTGTTCTCGTGTTAACGTTCACATCCGTCCTTGACTTTCTGGCCCCACTGGTGCGATCAACAACGTGGTTGTCCGATCGACCGTTTTCGAGCCCTGCTCCGTTTTCTGTCTACTCTCCAACAGGCAAAGCAGCTGCTACCTGAAGCTCTCTGCCCCCTTCACTTGTACTCCCCGAAACGTCTTCATTGCATGGCGCTTAATCCAGTATAAAAGGTTTGGATATCCTGGTGCATACCATTGCTGGAGATACAAATTCTTAGCCTCAGCAGTACGCGAATGCCAGCTTCAGCTCCGGCCGCTTTACCCCCGGGGAAACAGCACCCAGTTTGGTGGGCCCCAGAGTCGGTTTGGACGATTTGGAGAAGGGAAAAATCTGTGTTACTGTACTGACTGAGCTATTCCAGCTTCACTTAATTAATAAGTAACGCGAGTTTACTTTCGTCTGTGTTATGGAATGCCTTCGCACATTGCAGACCACAATAAAATGAATGTAAATTGCGTCATAAAGATTTGGGTTGTATCTTTTACTGCAACCGTCTTATTTATTTGACGCCCAAGTCAAGAAGAATTCGTGTTGAAGTAACTCCACCCCTTCATACGTCTTCATGGGCGTGATAATTCAACACAGAAACAGTTTTATCTGTACTTTCCTTTCACAAATGTGTGATAGTGTGCATGGCGTTCAGTGACACAAGATGGCAGCTACAGAGCATATCTTCAGAACGCCCCTCAGTAGTCGCCATTTTTGTAAACCTAACGTGCAAAATGTAACAAATTCCGCATTATTACTTTGCAATAGGTTACGGCCACCTTCAAACGCTGAGACCCCTGAACTCTACTTCAACACCGTTGTCGATACGTAACCTCTCGAACTGAAACAGCATCGTTAAATTCCCCACAGAACCCGATTGGTAGTCGGTATCTATATACTTAACTTCTTGGTCTGCTCGTAAGGAAGAATACTACACGTCAGCTATGCAGTTAAGTCGCCATAAATATATGTTTACAGTAATGTTAGTCAGCATCCTTGCTCCTCGTCCCTCTTCATAGCCAAGCTCCAACACACTGCTGTCTTCTGTATCTTCTGGCCCGCCTGCGCTTTCCGGCGTACTTCCTTTTACAACCATTCTCCAGACAGGCCCACTTCACACTGGAAGTACGTCGGTTGTATCCGTGCTAGCGTAACGACCGCTAAAATTACACGAAAATGTTCAAAATAAACTTTGTCTAAAGCACCTAACCTCAATCTGCACTAAACAGCAGAGATACATCAACGTTTTATTTATTCACCAACTGATGCGCTAGTGAGTTGTCTTAAAAAAACAGTATTAAATTGTACGTCAAAACAGGTCCGACATGTTTCGGTGTTAACAGTTACACCATCATCAGGGAGCGCATTAATTTGTGCTTACTAAAGTTACAGAGATACACTTTCTTCAGTTACGGCGTCACCAGCGTCACAGCTCGCGGTGATAAGGAATAAATCCTATGAAAAGCTGGAACAGTTCACATATTTGGGAACAACCCTAAAAATTCAAAATTGTATTCTGGAAGAAATCGAGAGCAGATTGAAATCAGAGAAAGCCTGCTGTCATTCGGCGTCTTGCAGTCTGCTATCCAAAAAATATGAATATCCAAACATACAGAACTGTAATTTTGTCTGTTGTGTATGGGTGTGAAACCTGGGTGCTTAAACTGAGGGAAGAACACGGGCTGAGGGTATTCGAGAATAGGTCCAAGAGAGACGAGGTGATAGGGGAATGGAGAAGACTACATACCGAGGAACTTTATGATCTGCACTCCTCACCAAATATTATTCGGGTTATCAAATTAAGATAAATGATGGGCGGGGCATGTGGGATGTATGGGGGATAGGAGAGGTGAATATAGGGTTTGGTCGGGAGACCTGATGTAAAGAGACCACTTGGAAGACTGAGGCGTAGATGGTAGAAAATATAAATTGTACTGGTTTGGGATAGGGACAGGTGGAGGGCGCTTGTGAGTGCTGTAATGGACCTTCGGGTTCCATAAAATGCAGGGAATTTCTTGACTAGCTTAAGACATGTTAGCTTCTCAAGTTTGCCCCCGGATACACCAATAACAAATTCCATGGCGCAGAGTCCTTCCTGAAAAGTCAACAGATACTCAGTTGCTCGAGAAATTTCCAGCCGTTTGCGGAACCAAAATGTTCTTTACCACCACATGTCACTATGCTGAGTCAAATGAATCCAGTCCACACTATCCCATCATCTTTCTGTTATATCCGTCCTAATATTATCCTCTCCTCGAAGCTTAGTTCTTCCAAGTGGTTTATTTCCGTCATATTACCCCAACCATGACTGTCACTTACCAGCCCATTACATCATTCCTTATTCTATCATTCGAATAATATCTGACTAAAATAAACAAGAATGTGAAGTTCCCCATGTGATTTTCTCCAGCCTGCCATTTCAGCAGATAAAGAATAAACACTTTATACGTTTTTTTTCCAGTACGTAGTTATTCTTTCGACGTAATCACCATTATGTGCTCCTTTTTACGCGCATATTTCGTGATATTCCCTCGCGTTCAGTTATGCGAGGGACAGTCAGTTCTTCCAGGACGAAGAAAATGTCACCAAATAATGCCGTACGATTCATGGCAGTATTTCCAGAGCCCCTGCCTGAAAACCTGTTATTTTCGTCATGGCCTTACCGTAATTGTTGATGACGAAATGTCAGTTCCAGGTAAAAGAAATGTCTTGTGTATTTCCGTACAATATAATGGCCAATGTTGAAGTACATAATTTTAAGGTGAGGCACCTCGCTGTGTGTTCAAAAATCTACAGACTATGTATAATTGTACAGTATAACACAGCCTTTGTTGTGTGAATACAGTTACAAGATAAATGAACAGCGACATGTTGTTAATACACAATTAACAACATCTCAAAAAATAGGATACCTCATATTTTCTGAGATGTTGTTAATTGTACGTTAAAAACCTCTTTAGGTCACAACCTGAAGATAGCTTTATAAAAAGCCGAAACATGTCGCTGTTATGATTGATTGTTTAATTATCTTGTAACTAACAAAAAATTGTCCCATTAGAGGCCTGGACAGGCCCAGAGGGTTCCAGGAAGTTAGGGTTCCAAGATTTAGTGACAACGGCGCAGGATGGTGTGTAGGTTGTCGGCCGTACGCACCGGCCGCCTTTGCCCCCAGGAAATGCTCCTGGTACTCATATCTGTTAAAGGCTGGATCGGCCCCCGGGGGCATGGTGCGATCGGAGGGATTTTATGTCAATGAAAAATCCACTGACACCATCTGGGATCGAACCAGCGACCTTCTGATTTGTGGCACAGCACCTTGACCACTATGCTACCGCGGTCCCCTATCTTGTAACTGTATTCGCATAATAAAGGTTGCGTAATACTGTAAAATTATATATATTCTATCGATTGTTCAAATACATTTCCCCCATAGTAATATTAATATAGTCCACAATGAAAAACCTTTTGACCTACGCCAGTTAATATATATCGCTCTTTTGTTTATCGCCAGCTGCCATAAGGGAATTGAATTTGCGGGCTATATGGCCATAAAATTGAGGGATGGGAGGAGCATATATTGGCGTAATAAATAGAAAAATACAGACCACATATCACAAGATGTTCCCTGCGGTGTGGTGGGCGTGTCTGGTGCTGTGCAGGGAACTGCTGGTTATAGGGCGGTCCTATAGGACCCACACAGACTGAAAATATCAAGTAATTGTAGCTTGCAGTGATCGAGTGCATTGTGCCAATGCACTCAGATTAGACAGTAGAAACTCGTCATTCAGTAGGAAATCGTGCGCATGCGCATTCGTAGCAGGGATCATCTCCTGGTCTGTGGACAGTACGTATCTCTTAGTCGTTACGTTAAAGTGAATAGACCATTAGGAAGTCCTGACCGTAGATGGAAGGATAGTATTAACAATTGGGGGTAAAGAAACAAGCCGTGGGTGTATGGACCGGTTTCGCCTGACTCCGTAAAGGGACAAATGGCTGACTTTATGAACATGCTAATGAAAGCCAGGTTTCAGTTTGACACAGTGGTGTTGATGTAGGTTCAATTCATCTAGGATATGGCGTCGTGTAGATTATTGGCGGACGTTTCGGATGCATTTACTGCCTCCGTCTCTAAGGCCCAAGGATTCGCAAGAGGGCTTGTACGTAGACTCCGTGAGAGGCAGGAGATGTATTGAACATCTGTATGATTATCAGCGGTACAATAAATGTCATGTGTCATTGACATTAGTTACTACTGCGCGCTTGTGAACTGAGAGGTTGTAAAGTTTGCAGCGCAGACGTGTTGGTGCTGTGAAGGGAGTCTTGGCGGCCATTTGTGGAAGGGAGACCGAGACTGCTGGCAGCTAGCTTGGCTGCCTTGCTGTTGAGAGCAGCTCGAGGGAGTGTCTGCAGTGTGTCTGATTGTGTTGCGGACTGAGGGACTTAAACCAGCTGACTCCGTATTGAACTTCAGACGGGGTAAGTCCACATACAACAGAAATAACCTTTCAGTCCTTTAATGTAAGTTGGGAGTTGTGCAGAAGGGTAACAGGTGGTCAAATGGCACACCAGATCATTGCCCACATTTTGTTAGCAACAGCAGACGTTGGGGGCGGCGGCGTCGTGTTTGTAATTGTAAGCAAGAAGTACCCCGAAGTCGTATTTAGAGGGGCGTAACAGGTTTAAATCCATAATTCCGGGAAGGAACATGCATTTGGGGGGGGGGGGGGGGGGGCCGCCCCGGACCGCGCAGCCAAAGGGCTAAAAATTGAGTTCTAAATTAATAAAGCCCAAACGGCCAAAAAAATTTTGTAGTTGTTACCT
>Ga0136643_10008123_pt1 | contig 15292 bp, 10 predicted proteins | sample TergutLab28metaG_FD_96883 | JGI IMG/M metagenome (GOLD analysis project Ga0136643, IMG submission 96883) | Labiotermes labralis P1 segment gut microbial communities from Petit-Saut dam, French Guiana - Lab288 P1 (version 3) (version 3) | ecosystem: Host-associated > Arthropoda: Insects >... | reverse complement strand
AGGGAGGCGCTAATGTACTGGGTGTAACGATTGGGCCACGGGAGAGACAATTGAAGAATAGTAATTAGATTCTCGGTAGGACAAAGCAATTATTCTTAAAATGTCCACACCGAATCTGGGGCCATTCCGGCCTCCCATTCAATGGATACAGGGGCTCCTTTTCTGGCCTAAAGCAAATTGGGCGGGAATTTTCCCTCATCCCCATCCACTATTTCGGAAAGAATGAGGCGGAAATATACAACCACTCACTCTATTGACCATATGACTTTCACAAAGAAAACATGGCATTTTGGGTGTCGATTTTGAGGTGTTAATTCAAGTGACGAAGGACAACAATGAATTGTCAGGGCACTGAGAAGTCAGATTACAGTCTAGAATACAGAGCCCTATTTTTTGGTATCGATGGTTTATAACCAAGCTTCTCAATCCATTTTAGCTCACGGAACCCTAAAAAACCTACAGTACACGACATATTCAGGCAAATATAAAATTAAATACGAACTTTTTTTTATCTTTTATTTACATTATATGTAAAAAAATCAACAATTAACTTGAAACTGATCGATAACCTGATTGTTTCGCATGACATATCGTCAGTCTATGGCAAGTTATGTTAACTGACTTGACTACAGAATCAGGAAGCCATAATATGTCAACAACATCCAATTTCAAATACCTGGACAGATACTGCACATACATGTACCATTGCAGTGTCTGATATAAGGTCAGATCTGTGTGTAAATGCTATGAGAAAAAATACTAAACTACATTAAAATACTGTACAAGCCAGTAAAAATGCAAGTATTTTGTATGTCCTCCTAAATCATGAGCAACTTCTCTATTCTGATATATAATTGGCCTTAAACATACCTTTTCATTGATAAGTTTCAATTCAGACATTTACCCACAGCCAAGACAGCACAGCTATTATAATGACTAGGCTACTGGGTGGGTGATCCAGGGTCCAATTACCAGAAGGGGCAAGAGATTTCTCTCACTAATTTAATTTTAATTCTTATCTCTTAATAAATTCACCAGATTTTTCTCCTCTCCAAAAATGCCCAGAACGACACTGAGGCCCACCCAGCATCCTATTCCCTCATCAGGTTTACAAATGTCACCTATGGGAGACTAATAATGCATGGTATGTGGCAGATATTGAGATCTCATCATCCATGCCTTACAAAGTATATATGAGAAAAATCTGCGTGTAGGAGGGTGCTGAAAGTGTGTTGACTGAGTCGCCTGAGCAGGTAATGCGGGGGACGTGTGTGCACATGTTTGGTATGTAGTATCCTTGGTAGGGGTCATCACCCTGGCAACTGCAATCACCACACTTTCTGCACCCTCCTCCTTGCAGATTTTTTTCATATATACTTTGTAAGGCATAGATAATGAGATCTCAACAACCACCCCACACCACATATTGTTATTAGTCTCCTGTAGCTAACATCTGTAAACCTGATGATGGCCTCCAAGTAGGCTGAAACATGTTTCATTAACGCTGTAGCTACACCCAGCTAATAAACTAGTTGTGTTTTGAACTACATTGTCCTTTACCTCATTGTTACACACACAACAGGGATGCCTCAACTTAAGACATGCCTAAATGTTAAGTGTACTGGAAGGGTTAAAATTACACATGATATATCTGTACACGGTAGCATTTATTTCTGCTTTTCTGTTTCATCTCTTCACGTTTGGAAATGACTAATTCAGAATAGCCTGTTGCTTTATCAAACTCTCTCCTGAACTGCAAACCACAAAATTCTCCTAAAATGACTTCAGCTGTTGTTTCAGCAATAAGATCACCAAACACATGTCCACCACCTTTGCAAATTGTTCCAACGAGAGAGGTAATTTCAAAACATGTGTCTAGAATATGTACCTGAAACAGACTATAATGCAGTGTTGTATAAACATGGCTGTTTAGAAGATGTCAATAAATACACATTTTTAAGCACTTTTAAACATCTTGCATGAACACTTGCTAATAAATGTCACTTTCTATAAGTTGTTCTCATGCTAAATTAATAATGTATTGCCAATTTTGGCCACCTGTTTTCACCTTTCTTCTCCTGTTTATATAACAGTACACAGCTTTACTTATCTTACCATATAATATAACCTGATCAACTACATTATCAGAATAAGCATAACGTGTAGACTTTGCCATAGGTCAGGCGTTTAGTTGCTGACTTCTACTACAGAGGAAGGGTTCCCTGACAGGGCAGGATTTGTGGTGGAAAAAGTGGTATTGCCTAAGGTAGAAGCGGTGCTACAGGGCATAATTTATTGACTAATTGAAACTAGAAGAAGCTTTGGAATAGACATAAATGTGGAAAAAACTAAGGTAATGAGTATCTCCAAAAAACCATCCCCATACTAATTATGATAGATCAAAACAACTTTTTTTTGGGCGTTGCAGCCCAACAAGGTCCATGACCCACAAATTCTTGAGGTTTCTAGATCACACACAATGACGCACCACAGTCGGCAGGACTCCTCTGGACAAATGATCAGTTCGTCGCAGAGACCTCTACCTGACAACACACAACAGAACAACATCCATGACCCCGGCGGGATTCGAACCCACAATATTAGCACGAGAGCGGCCGCAAACCTCTGCCTTAGACCGAGCGGCCACTGGGACCGACAGACAACTAAATAATGTTAAATATTTCAACTATTTGGGTAGCATGAAAACAAATGGTGCAAAGTGTACACGGGACATTAAATGCAGGATTGCTATGGCAAAAGCAGCATTCAGCGAGAATAAGACTTTTTTCACCAACAGATTGGACTGAAATTTAAGGAACAATAAAAAAAGTGCTACATTTGGAAAATAGGCTTCTCTGGTGCCGAAACTGGGACACTACAGAAAGTAGATCAGATTTATCTGGGAAGTACTGAAATGCTGGAGAAGGACGTACCGTGCGCTTGAGAAATGAAGAAGTATTACATATAGTCAAAGTGGAGAAAAATATAGTACAATCAATAAAAAATGGAAGACTGGCTGGATTGGTCACATCCTACGCAGGAACTGACTTCTAAAACAAGTTATTGAAGGAATGATGTGTATTGGTGTGTTGGTGTATTTTTTAAATGTCTAAACTAACGCTTGAAATCAAGGGATGTGTTTTGGCACAAACTCTTCATTCATAGCACAAAAGGCACTTTTCCATGCAGTCATGCTGCACACACATATTTCTCGAGTCTGACATTGGCTGTTACTTAGCGCTAATTTTCAAAATCACGTTGCCAACAAAAAAGAGTACGCACAAGCAGAGTAAAAGTGCGCTCGCACTCTTTGGGTCAATCTGGGCACCCTTTGGAATTGAATGCTCTTCGATTGGGAAATGTAAATTTTTAACCACCCTATATTGCCGTTTCTCTGTAAAATCTGACTACAGACTATCACAGCGGTTCGCTGCATGAACCCTTATGGTTTTATTTTGTAATACCGACCACAATTTTTCCTAGAAATTGAAGGAAATCGGAGCTCTTCAGGGATGTTCTTGAAGATAAGATTCCTATGGTATCAGGTGGTGGATTTATAAATGGGGAACTCTTCTTAGTAATTAACCAATTTAATGCACAGAATCTTGTTTTATAATAAGTTTATTATATGCCTCTACATGTTTCGAGAACTATGCGCTTATTATCGGGAGGTCAAAATTCTATTATTCAGTGTCTGGTATCATCACACTCTGTAGGTGGCCGTCTGGTGCACAGGCTGAGAGAGGACTTCAGTCTTCTCTCAACCTGTGCACCGGACGGCCACCTACAGGTGTGATGATACTACATGCTGCATAATACTATTTTGACCTCCTGATGATGAGCACATAATGCTCGAAACATGTAGAGGCATATAATAAACTTATTATAGAACAAGATATTGTACATTAAGTTGGTTAATTACTAAGATTGTACTGAGATTCACGGTCAGCAAAACAGGAAAATTTGTGAGGGAACTCTTCGTCGACAGGCTGAAGCACTTGGCAGAATATGGCAAGCCAATAGAAGATGATGCAGTGGACAGTCATATGTCGCACTGCAGTTTCGAAGCCGTTACCTTTTGCAGAGAGCGCTACACAACACTGCTGTCTCTGCCTCCACACTCCAGTCATAAGGTGCAGCTGCTTTGTACTCCTCACCCAATATTGTGCGGGCTATAAAACCGTGAAGAATGAGATGGGCTGGGCATGTGGCGCGTATGGGTGAGGAGAGGGGGGTGTACAGGGTCTTGTTGGGGAAACCGGAGGGAAAGAGACCAATGGGGAAACCTAGGCGTAGATGGGTGGATAAAATTAGGATGGATCTCCAGGAGGTGGGATGTGGGTATATGGACTGGATTGGGCTGGCCCAGGAGAGGGAGAGGTGGCGGACGCTTGTGAGTGCGGTAATGAACCTTCGGGTTCCGTGAAATGCGGGGAATTTCTTGACTAACTGCAAATCAGTTAGCTGCTCAAGAAGGACTCTGCACCATGGAGTGAGTAAGTAAGTAAGTAGAGGATACGCTACACGTCGCATAACGCACATCCATAACCAGCAGACTCACACAATACACAAGACATGCTGCCACAGCACCAACTCAATGCAACTAAGTAAATCACTGAGTGTTTTTAAACTATAACTTAAGCAAGGAATGATCTTATGATCAAAACATGTAGGAGTGTTTTTTAAGAGTTTTAATATGAATTTTAGATCATTAAATGAATATATGTGCATTTGTTGGTGTATTGATTAGATAAATTAAATAATGAAATGTAGAGAATAGATTATTGAAATAAATTAAGAAAGAAAAGTGCATCTGGTTGGTATTTATTAAACAAAAAATTCAGAAATCCTTCACAGCCGAGAGTGTGAAGAAAACGTTAGGAAGTTTCCATTGCACAAAGTTTTGTTTATGACTGCAAACCAAGACAATCAAAACATAAAAATCGAAAGCAATGTCCAAACGGGTGTGCATGCAGGTGCCACGTGGGTTCTGGGCACCATCGTGTAATTCATTTGCATTCTAATTACTGAACAAAACGTAAACCTACAAAGAAAGATTTTCTTGTCACTCTGGTAACTATCCTGTCCACAAACCATCATTACAGCGTTGATGCATCTTCTACTTTTTTACTAGTTGCCATTATTACCGGTTACCTAACAGTCAGCATTCACTGTAGCTCCAGTCTTGAAAACGTTGGGTTTACCAAACATTTGACGTTTCAACACAGATTCTGATGTCGAGTCCATTGAGCTGGGAAATAATGCCTTGTTTATCTATTAAAATGAAGCTATCTTTCGGACACTCTGCTATATCAACAGGATTTGAAAATCTACTAGGGCATAATGTGATTATTATTACAAATACATCATAAACTAAAATAATAACAATCATGTACTAAAAGTTTCAGGGTGTACTAACCGCATAATAAATACAATACGAATGTGATTTATTGCACATTATAACAAGCAGGATATTAATGCGACATCTTCCTTGTGCATGTGTGTGTGTGTTTGTGGCTTCGTTAGGTCTTAAATCATACATGCTTTGGGTGTTGCTCCTTGAAGATGGCAGCTGACCACCAAAACACACAGAAGGGAAGACTGCATATTTTATGTATACTGTGTATGTGAAAACTGTCAATTTTAACCCTTGGGTACAAAAAACAGCCAGGCTTGGTCCTGTCTTAGTTCTCAGTGGTACAGATAACAGTCCTGAGCAATGGAATTTAAAGACAGAACTATTTTGGTACATACAGCCTATTGCAGTATTTCTGAACGTGTTCATGAGTATCAAATTTTCAAACATTATATCTTGCAGTTTATCCTTGCACAATTGCACAGTCAGAAGACTGCAAAAATGGCTGATACAATTTAACTGGTACTGCACATACTGCCTCATACTAAACTTAAAAGGGATCATTATTGCTGTTTTAATAAATACTGTATAGGATGGTCAACTGAATTTGTCCTGGCAGCAGTGAAATACAAACTTTGCATACACAGACTTCTTTTCTGATAATGTGGCAGGGTTATTGCCAGCAATAACTGAGAGGCTGTTCAAGGGCACTAACTAGTACTTGATTCGTCATCTTTATTACAAATGGATATCATGCAGTCTCCAAGCACATGTGACATTTAATCAACTTGACAGGATACTCATTTGCAGTACCCGCCCCACCCCCTATGGTGCAACAGCCCCCATTGGGCCAGGGCCTCCTCGTTATCAAGGCTTCACGATCACACTCAGACACACCACAGTTGAGGACTCGTCTGGACGAGTGATCGGCCCGAAGCAGAGACCTCTACCTGACAACACACAACAATCACAAGAGACAGACATCCATGCTCTCGGCAGGATTCCAAACCACAATCCCACCAAGCGAGCAGCTACAGAACCACACCTTAGACCACGTGGCCACCGAAATCAGCTTCGTTTGCAATACTTTTGCAAAATATATCATGGACAAAAATGTAGTCCAAAGGTATGTAAAATAAGTATCCATTGTCAATGGTACTAGTAAAAATAACTACATAGAAGAGTGGACAATTTTTTAATTACATGTTCACTGTTGGGAAACACAACATATGAAGACTTCTGCATTTTTCTTGGGAGAGACATGGGTTACATCTAGTAGGAATGTAACCAGCCAATATAACATGCTTGTTACAAATACAGACATGCTGTAATTGCAGTCTCCCCTGCATGCCCTTAATATGCAGTGTGTGCATGCAAAATCAAAGGTCTGCAATTCTCAAAGACAAAAATTCTGTGCATTATGGTAAATTTATTTATACCATTATTTTGGTAATAAACTAAAAATAAAATTTAGGGCAATCCAACTATCTCAAGGGAAAATTGTTCACTATCTCAAAACAAACATCATCCCTTATCAAGAGATACTGCCAGTATGAGGCCTACTTTGAAGCTAGAAGGAAATTTTTAATGCAGGAACAAATTGCCAGTAGATTCAGACTTTGGATGCAGTTGCTCCCAAGCTCAGGGACATGATAGTTAAGACCTCTCTGCATTAGCAGCTGGTACTAACTCTCTGGCATCAGAACTAAATGCCCAGTGCAGTCTGCTGCAGACAGGAATTTATATTATGCAATTTAATTTTTTAATGCATACTCTATGGAATGGAAATTAATGTGGAAAAAACTAAGGTGATGAGGATCTGAAGGGAACATCTCCAGTACAGACTTTTAAAAGAAAACAACAACTGTAGAATTTGGAATATTTCAGTTATTTTAGGCAGACTGATAACAGATGCAAGATTAATGCGTGAAATTACATCCTGAATTGCCAGGGTAAAAGCATCAAACAAGCAAAAGACTTTTAACATCAGCCAATTGGACTACGTAAGGAAGAAACTAGTAAAATGCTACATTTGGAGCATAGTGTTGTACAGTGCTGAAACTTGGATATTTAAAAAAAATACAGCAGACACAGCTTGGAAGTTTTGAAATGTGGTGCTGGAAGAGGATGAAGAAGATCAGTTGGGCCAATCAAGTGGAAAATGAAGAAGTATTACACAGAGTCAAGGAGAAAAGGAACATCATACATACATACATAAAACGAAGGAAGGCTAACTAAGTTGGTCATGCCTTGCATAGGAAATACCCTTCTCAAATTCGCTGAAGGAAAACATATAGATGGAAAGATAGAAGGGATAGGAAGACAAGGAAGAAAACATAAGCGGCTGATGGACGACCTTAAGGAAACTAGACAATACTGAAAATTGAAGGGGGAAGCACTAGATTGCACTCTCTGAAGAACAACTTACTTTGGTAGAGACTATGGACCTGTTGTGATGATGATGATGATGATTCTTAAAAAAATAGTATGTTAGAGTTCTCCTTCACATTTAATTAAATAAAAGTTTACAGTGTATGCATCCCTCTGATTGGAGTTCCATGTGTTGTTCTTTATAAGGGAATCATCAGACACCCTTGGAGTGTAATATTCTGTGTGCTCATTATGGTGCTGTTCTCTCTGCAGCACATGAAGCAAATGAAATCCAGCTGCTTTACTTTATAAGACAGAAAAACTGGCTTTCAGCTAGTTTACAGTTGCATCCAGAGGTATCATTTTTGTCTTCACCTAAAACTGTGGACTGATTTAGTTGGAAGTTTCTAAATGCATGTACTGTTGAATGCTTCTATCAGTCAACTGAAAACCGAAACATCATCACGCAGCTCACATCTTGGCCATTAAATGGTACAGATCTAAGCGTGATGTCATACACCACACATCAGTAACTTCCTTGTTCACAGATATCTTTAGGGTTGGATTTTATTTGAGGCAGCACCCTTCCAAAAGCAACAAATGCTGATACATAGGCCACACTTGGAACTAACTGTGTCCTTATACTTTGCTTCCTTGTGTGCTCTAACCATCCCAAGTTACCTTGTCTACTTGTGCTGCAATGTCTGACGTTACTGCAACATGGCAGTAGACCCAGGAACTTAAGTAGTATTTAGAGCTCTGCGCTGCACTTTATTCCTCCACAATCCCTTTCAGTGTGCCCGTGGACCATTCCACAAACCCCCACAGGATCCGCCTTATAGCCACATACCTCTATTTTCGCTTTCATAGTTGGTGACAGTGATAATCAAGATGTAACTTTCTTAGTTTACTTCGGTGTGATCAATACAAAATTTGGATCCTGCCCTGAACATCAGTAACAAGAGTCAGGGGGTACTGCATTCTGAAGTCATTTGTTCATATTCTCCTGAGATGGACTCCAGTGCAAACAATGACAACAAATCCTGAAAAACCAGCCATGCCAGCAGACCCGGCATGTACGCAATAATACAAACGTGTTGTGAAATGTATTTCAGGGACCTGAGAGGGGTTATAGGAGTGGAAGATAACAAAGACAAACCAAACTTCATTTTAACTCTGGAAGACACAGCAAACCAGCTGCGGGGTAAGGATAACCACACTAGTGACAGCCAACAGAACTAGCATGACAAATACCTATTGTGTGTATACAGTGTTGAGATACTCCTGACACTAGACAGTGGACCTGTCCAAAACATGTAGAGTATTTTATCAAATAACTTTGAGAAACTGTGTATCTCGTTGGCTTCTATTATAAGAATATATCACAATGCACAATCATCCAAATGTCAAATTCAGCTGCAGGGGTATATATATATATATATATATATATATATACACACAACATACATATACCATATGGCTGCCCAAGAAGGCCCATAATTGTCACATTCTTGGTGCCATTTTAAACAGGCCTTCACTGTGTTCAGCATCACACTTCAGGCCAGCTAAACCTGTCACTTGGACTCAAAAGGTCAATTATTGCATATTTAAGTGTCAGATCAGCTGCCCTGCACATCTGGACTACCGGCTTGTCACAGAACAGTGGAGGAAGGGCCAATGAAATATCAAGTTAAATAGTGTAATTATTTTTTTAATCTCTGTATATACAAAGGTAGCTTCTTGACTAGATATGTTACATAGAGAACTTAAAACCATGTTCCATTTAATAAAACAATTGATATTTATATGGACAGAATCTGAATTAATTTAGACACAACAGTGCAGGTACTGTAAACATTAGAGAGCTGTCTGTGCCCTCATACATTTGATCAGCTAATCCAACACCTGCATATGTACATTTCATCTCAGTTTATCCTGCACATCACTGCCAAAATTCTGAACTCTCTTGAAAGGCAACTTCAAAATTCTGGTTCAAATACCTATCACAAGAAAAACCATAACAGTTGATGCACATAAATCAACAATCCAATTAATTGACAAAGAACAAATTTCTTCAGATTTGTTACCATTTGTGTATAGATGCTACATTTCTGCACCAAAGTCCTACATCTAGATCACCTCATTAAGACCTCTACCCAGACAGCTACTGATGTCAGTCTGAAAGTTATACTATTTCAGGAAGTGGTTCTGTGAGTACTTCATAAATCATATTCTGCAGTCAAATTCACATGTAAGCAGTTACTGTGGTTAGTTTTTGGATTTAAAAAATGAATGATGCTATCCAACAAGGATAATTGTTACATTACTTTAATGAAATGTTGTTAATGGAAATGCGGCATCTAAAGTATGTGACATCTTTACAACCGTCAGTTGCAACATTATAAACCTAGATTAACAAACACCTTGGTTTTTTATTACAAAACACAACACTACAGAAACAGTGTTAACTGATAACCATACACCTTGATTCTACATTCTGATACTGTGCCACATAGATTGCTTCAGTATATACAATGAATTTAATTTGAAGAAAACTGTAAAATTCCCTGAAGACACACAACTTTAATCAAAATGTTCCATGAAATTTTATTGTACTTTAACTCCCTATACAAAACAACTATCTTACAACATTTCATATCTGCCTCATTAATTTAGTGTTTGCTATCAACAGACCATGTATCATATGGACACAGCCTCAGCTACCATTTATGAGATGTCACATCAGGTCAAAAGCTACAGCTTAGTTGCGTAGTTTCAAAAATGCATCATCAAATATTTCTAACTGTTTCGTTATGTAGTTGGCTTTGTTCCGCAGGACTTTGGCTGAATTGGCTGCCTCTTCCAGCTGCTTTATTTCCTTATCCAAAGTCTTGATTTCTGCATCCATGTCATTAGTAGCTTCATCGACGAGATGACATAACCGTGCAAATGTACTTGACAACTCCCTGTAAGAAATACTGGTCAGTAAGAATTAATCCTAAAATGTCTTTCCTACAAATATTTACCCTAATATACCACCACCTAAAATTACCACAGTTAACAAAACTTCACATATTTCAACCAGAGTCTGAGCCAATAGTTCAAAATAGGAAAAGTTATCATTATATTTATCGTTATAATTAGAGTAGAATTCCTGTAATCCAGCATAACTGATAGTTTGGCCCTTGGAGAAAATAGTTCCAAGACCAGATGTTTCACTGTCAGTTAACTTCACACAATCATACTGATTCCATGACTTTATCGTCTATAAGGACCTTACTGAGAACAATGAGCTATTACAATGGCTTCAGAACATCCAAAGATGAGTAAACAAAATCTGGTAGCGAGAGGAAACATGTTCCTTTGAAGATTCCTCAGAAACCTGAACTAATTAGCAGGCTTGAAAATGACATAAGCCCAAGTGTGGTTATGGCTTCATACAACAATGCATCATCAACTGTCTATGATATAAAGAAACAGAAGGACCAAATACAATAGTTTATGGCATCAAGTGAAAATGTGAAGAACCATTTCAAGTGAAAGACATGAATGAGCCTAAATTAATGCAAATGAACAAGGTGTTGTATAAACGGTTTAGAGTAATGTGCTTCGAAGGAAAACCCATTATTGAGCCTATGATAATCAAAAAAGTTCAGTCATTTTGCAATGAAATGAACATAACTGACAGTTGCACATTCTTGGAGGACTGGTTGCAAAATTTAAAACACCAGCACCTGCACGACACATACAAATAGAAAACTCCTCTATTTAGTTGTGCAGCCCAACAAAGGAGCAGTATCAAAAAATTTCTTTTAAGGAAGTTAGTTCAGTATAGGTACTGCATGATAATTCGGAACCTGTCTGGTCCCACAAGTGCCAGGTTAAATGAGTTCTACTGTACAATAATCAAAAGTTTTGTGTGTGTGGGAACATCCTGCTGTCACTCAGTTCAGAATCACTCATCTTCCCCCATCCTTTTATTCACTGAACTTCCACCATCGGACTTAAATCCATGTTACTTCATCCACAGTGAACATTTCTCAGTACACTGTTCAGGAATAACTGTTGCAAAACTGATCATCCAAAACAAGAAGCACTGCAAGGGGTGTTGTCAATTTCCACACAAACTGTGCAAGCTGAACTATGGTTGAGTTTCACTGTTCAACTAAAACACATCATCTCACAGGAAGAAGTACACATCAAATATGATTCATGACAACAGTGTACACAACCTGGTTTATCACGCGGGTGTGAAACTTTCTCTCTCTAAGGATTGCAGTCACTGAGAAAAATGTGCTGAAGATTATTAAGGTCCTATGCCTCCTAAGTGGCTGAAAACAAGCAGTTCTGCTTGCACTAAACAACTGTGCTCCTCTCACAGTCCTCTGTATAACTCAGTATTATGCAGTGATGATGAGAGATGGGGGGAGCAGGTACATATTAGTGGGGTCAGCCAATCCAAAAGGGCCCTAGGACCCACCTATGTTGAATATTTTTTTTCTCTGATCACACCAATATCACCAGCATAATGCACTTAATTGCCTGCCTGTCCAGACTTGTGTAAACTTTACACATTATTTTTTTCGATTCTTTGTTTAAAAACTTGTGTTTATGAAGATCAAAGTCATTGTGGATATGATGCTGTGTTGAATACTGATATTGCTGCCTCCATGTTCAGGATTCTAATTGGGCTGGATGAATACAGCTCCTCCTCAATGACAGTTGCTATGTACCAATCAACATGGTGCCATGTCCTTACACGACTTCAATCTTCTTCAACACTGCTGCGACAACCTCAAATGTTGATTACTTAATGACAATCCAACAAATGCACATTTACAAATATGCACAAACATATACTATTCATCAGCAACGTGTTTAGGACACCTCCGTGACTATCGTCAGGGATTCTTGTAACAAGAATACAATTAATGTACAATAATACGACAAAAATGTATGACAAAACCACTCAATATTACACTTAAATTTTTATTACAAATCTTATGATCATAAAACACGAATACTGTATCATAAGTTAAAATTATTTTTAAAATACAGTACCATAGGGTGTGTTTATGTTGTTTGGTGGATGTGTATAGTTGATTCACATTCTGTTAGATAAGCAAAGAAGTGCACAGCAGTAGGGATTGTTTGGTTTATCACACAAGTAAATGACATCCTTCAATGCGGGGATATGTAATACATAAAGGACCTCAAATACTTGTGCTTGCTGTGTACCTTCCATTTTAAAAAACAATGACACAAGACCTGCCTCACTCTCTTACAACATACACCAACAGCAGAGGCCAACCCCTGCCACTGCACATGAATCTGCACACTGACATCATGCTCCTGTGTCAAGTTCTTTGTTATTTCCCACGAATAACAAAGTGGGAATCACATGGAGAAAAGTGACACCTGACTGGCGGCATTCAGAAGGAAAATAGAAACCCACAGGGGTTCAGGCCAATATCCAAACACACTATACAGGTGAAACTCTAACCACTATACCACACAGCACCCAGCAGCTGGTAATATAGCATTCAGTACCCACAAATACACTAATCGTTACACCACATGGTACTCAACGGTTGGTTGCTATAACATTACATCCTGCACACTTGAACACACACAATACAGTACATATGATAACTACTGACTACTGTAACTGAACATTTAACCCTTTTTTGTCCTAAGAGAACATACGCTGGTCTGTAAAACATACTGGCAAATGGCCTAGCATACCATATGCTGATGTCTCTGTGTTTACCTGGTAACAATTTAAATGTCCATAATAAGCCAGGAAAATTCGGACTGTCAAGAGATACAACCGGCATTTAGATCCGTCTCCTAAAGGTTAATGCAGTTGAGCACACTAAATGTATAACAAACATAACACTTAGCCACTGCTTGCTACAGAGGGGAAAATTGGTATACTTGTGCACACTGAGCATTAATGCCACATCACACTCAGCTTCTGGATGTTGCAAGAGAGCATTTAGTATCCTTAAACACACTCACCACTCATTACACAAAGACGAGTGGTTACTGATGTCTACAAAGGAGTATTCGGTACTATTACTATTCCATGTACACTTGGCTACTGGTTGCAATAGGATATCATTTAGCACACTCTCAACCTATTGGTCACCAATTTATTATGAGTAGGACACAACAAAGTTATTGGCATAATGATTTTACAACATGCACATTTAACATAATTTCATTCAATCATCTAATGTCAAATACATTACACCATTCATGCTTTTTGTTTTATATTACACCTATTGTTATTTGACTCCTGGGTTTGCAATACAAAGCCACTGACATAATCTGAGTAACGACTCAAAAAGTTTGACAAATACTGCCCTAACCACTACACCATGCTACTCAGCTGTAACAGAGTGCAGTCAGTACATCTGAACACACCAGATGCTCAGCCAGACTGCTGTAAGACAGCTGTCAGTATGCACAAACTTACCACTATACCAGATGGCACTCATCCACTAGTTGCTGTTAAGACAGTATTCAGAACACCTAAATACAGAATCATACACCATCAACCCACCTTCATTCAACATTGCAACTGAACACAGTGTTCAACACCTGCCCTTCTTTATTCTTATACTTAATTATTACAGATGAACTGACCACACAGTCAAAGATACTCACTCATGCACTCACCACATGGTCACTTCCATCCATACATTACACAATAATTTTATGTTACAAATGAGATACTTACTGTTGAACTTGGTGGCTGCAGTTAGCAGATGTCAAATCAACAATCAGTCGCAGTTTCCTTGTCGCATGAGCAACATACTGCCGTTTGAACTCTCTTTCTTTCGCTTTATTGGTCCACGTAAGACGTTCATAGAGATATATGCAACCATATATGGCCCCTGTTACGAGAATTAGCCTCCAACCGACCGTCTTCAGCATCTGTACAAGAGAACAGCACAGTCATTTTTACAACCATACACTGAGTTTCTATCTTGTGAACATCATCCTGACACTCTGACCTGTCCAATCATCATAATTTTCAGTGAGTTAAAATATATAGAAATTTAATTCTGGTACCTGTACACAGTTTGGTCTGGTTAACTGTTACAATGTTCTGTACTGAATGTTACAACGCTGCTTAACCATCAGTTGACCAGGGCGTGTATTTAAATATTTTGGGCATTGTTAATGAAAAACTACCATATTTACTTCAATACTAGATGAAGCTTTTTCCCTTAAATTTGGCGCTTAAATATGATGTCGTCTTAAATTCACATACGGAGTGTCAAAGTGGACCACGCCATGCCAGATTGCTCTGAACCGGACCACGTGGAGCCAAACCACAGCCTGCATCATCAAATCATGCGCTCTTCTGGGATATTACATGGTACAGAGTCAAAATTCCTTACTGACATTTCGGGACCACCTATAGGCCCCATTTTCAAACACTGAAAAATTAAAAAAAAAAAATAGAACAAAGCATGACTGATTTTAACTGACACAACCTTTTTTTCAGGGGGGGGGGGGGGCAGCTGTCTTTAATTTTTTTAAGCGGCCGAGAGT
>Ga0136643_10008119_pt1 | contig 15296 bp, 8 predicted proteins | sample TergutLab28metaG_FD_96883 | JGI IMG/M metagenome (GOLD analysis project Ga0136643, IMG submission 96883) | Labiotermes labralis P1 segment gut microbial communities from Petit-Saut dam, French Guiana - Lab288 P1 (version 3) (version 3) | ecosystem: Host-associated > Arthropoda: Insects >... | reverse complement strand
TTGCATTTTATATATTTATTCAACAAATATAGGTACTGAATATTTTAAACACGGTATATACTCTCCTTTTTTTTCTCTTCAAAATGCAGTTTGTTTCATAATTCTAACGAATTTGGTTCCTGTATTATTCACATTTTATATACAGGTGTGCTAAAATAAAAATAATTCCGGCGCCAAAATGTTAAGGCACGGCCACAGGTCTGAGATTTGGTCTCAGTGCCTCGCGAATGTGAAGCAGTAGTGTTTGTCTCTCGACCGCAGTGTTCAGGATGATAGGTTTCTATAAATGAAACTAAAGGGAGGAATAAGAGGAGGAAGAGGGGGAATACGAAGTTACAAACCAAGAACGGACTGTATCTGTATTGAGCCGTTGTAATAGGACTGCAGAACACGAACTCTGAGTGCAGCCGTTCTAACGGGACTTGTCGACGATGAGTTCCTATTTTTCACCTTTGCTATACGAACTCCAATACTTACGATGCAGCTCTAAAATTTCCCGGTATTCGGTGGTATAATTTACAGGGATTTCTGCATGAGGGACATTTCCGTACACAGACATCCTTCGTCGCCTTGGGGATATGATCAGAAGGAAACGGCCCGAAAAGTGGAGAACCAGTAGTTGATTTCTCCTTTAAGACAATGCTCCAGCACACAGGTCGGTTTTGGTCAAGGATTTCTTAGCAAAGAATAATATGACAACACTGGAACATTCAGCGTACTCTCCTAATCTGGCTGCAGCTAATTTTCACTTGATCCCTAGACTGAAATTGCGGCGTGTTTTTGAAGCTACTGACGTCACTAAGGATGCGACGGAAGGTCTAAGATGTCTTTCACTAAATAGCGTCCAGAAATATCTTCAGCATCTTTACATTCGCTGGCAGAAGTGTATAGTTGCAAGGGGACTATTTTGAAGGAATGCAGTATAAATGATTGAAATGTTTTGTATTTCTCAAAAATTAAGTGTTGCCGGGCACATTTTGAAGCTACCACGTACATATGCAACGAGCATAAAATTATATGTTTATGACTTTGTAACACTCCTGTCTGTCCACGTCTCAAACCCAGTTTTTTTTAACACCGGTTCTTCTTTTAGAAAGTAGCTGGACTTAAGTATGTGCTCTTCCACTTAATGAATTTTACAAGAACAGGCTACCGCAAAACTAATTAAAATTACTTGTGCTCGAAATAAATTGGTTATGAACCTATTAATTGTTTGAGAGAAGCCCAGGTAACTCAACCGGTATAGTGACCAAACTACCAAGGATTCATAGTTCGATCCCTAACCGGCTGCGTTGATCCTCCCAATTCCCTACTCGGTGGGTCCCGGGGACGTTTTCATCGGAATTAAAGTGGACGAGACTTGAAGCTGGCCACTCCCATCTACAGCCAAGATCAATAATGTGTGGCGCTACATGTCCACTCCATCATACGCTGTAAGAAACGCAAAGGAACAACTTTAACTTTACTGTTAATTTTAGGATGGCCCGCAGCATGCCGGGCAGGGTGGCTGCACTACGAGGCGCACTACCAGGGAGTCGGATTTCGAATTTTGTCTGACGGAAACGTCTTTCTTCTCTATAGCGTCGACACCTCCTCCGGAGCACACACAGCCTCCACTTCAGTCCGTACTGTGGGACCTTTCCTAAAGGCCAGGACGCGAAGCTGTCAACCCACCGTTTTTGAGCATGCACAGAGGAACATTTCCACTCATACATCTTTAAGGTGTGTTGCCTCATTAAGTACAAGAATAACCGTAATCTCACCTTTATTGCTTTTGTGAAACACTGGATTGTGTGTGTAAAGCTAGAAATATCATTATTTGTAATTGTTCACAATCGCTGGTTTGTGGACGATCATGAGTATTGGAAGAAATTAACTTTCCAGTATGCTCGCATGCCTACATACATTATATATATATATATATATATATATACACACACACACACACACACATGCAAGCACATATTTCGGGTCAACAGAAATTTTAACTTATATGGCAGGTGAGGTACAAATACGAGTTAAGCCATAGACTACTAGAGCTAACCAATTCCAGGCGCTTTCATCCTGTTCCTGCTGGTGCAGTAAGTAGTTGAAAGCAAACTTCATTAAACGTCATGACGTCGGGGGCAGGTGTACTATTTCGAAAACTAATAAGAGACAATTAATATAACTTTTCACGTTCACATTAATTTATCCGATTTTCGAATTCGACAGTACTATAAAATGCCTTCTCCTTACAATGTGGCCGCGATGAATGGGGAGGTGAGCGGCGGGCAGGTAATTGTGTTTGCATGTCTGTTATTATTCTGTTTCCAACGGTCTGTCCTTTTACAACCAGAGACGTTAACAACTGCTGTTAAATTTGAGAATGAATCAATCAGTTTGAATTTCAAAGGCAAATGGAAAGGTTCAGATTGTTTTTAAAACCCGTTAAAGTAAATCGGATTAAAAAAGAACCACGTTCGAAACGATGCTGTAGAATTGAAGTAACACCTTAATTACGCAATAAACTTTGCTGAGGCATTACTCTGTGTTTGTTGATGGTACTTATTTACAAACATGCATCATAATTTAATCGTCTGATGTCCGTGTAAGATTTTCAAATCAGGGAACAGATAATAATTGAAATTCCTGTCCACGTAGAAGGTACCTAGCTGTGAATAAGCACTTGTGATTTAGCTTTGAGAAGAATGGTTAGTGTATTTACAAACGGGGTTACGAGATTAGACCACAAAGAAAATTTTGGCGGGGAGGAAGATCGAGAGTTGAAGAAATAGTTGAAGAAATACAGGTAGGCCAGCGAAATGTGAAGTTCATCTGGGAGGAACTGAAATGTACCGTCTTCTCAATTGGCGTTCCGCTGCCGGCCAATGGACGACGAGACGTAGAGTGACAAAAACGATGCTGGTGAGATTAAAAATATCCTGTGATTTTTAGAAACGATTTCAAACGCCTAAAAGTATAATGACTAGCATTATCCGTTTTAACGTTCATGTGCTCGGAATTCTGTCTACAGGTCGTAAGTCTGTGTTTCGAATTATTCTTAATACAACAGCGGAAAGTCGTCTGAACAGAGGAATATCTTAGTAGTTTGAAAACAGAGTACGAACTGAAATGAATTTTTTTTAATATTATTCGGACGGACTTTATGAATCGTATGCCTGAACACGTAACAGTACAAACTTTGTGATGACGGTCATTATCATCATGATTTTTTAAAAATTATTCCTAAAATAATTATACGCGGTTAGAAATCGTTGGTTGTAATGTTTGACTTCTTTCTTTTGTTGGATTGAACTTTGTTTTGCCTACCAGTAAGGGCAATAGGAATACCCCATTAGGTACACTCTGTTTTATGACATGCGTAGACTATCCGGACTACTGTTTCGGCTTAGCAGTCGGCCATCATCAAGTACGTAAGACGAACCTGTGCCATGTTTTTTTTTTAAATTTACGTGTGTAGAAAGACCGAGTACACCTTATTACAACACAAGTAAGTCTAACTAATATCATGTACGTTCTTCTAAGACGTAATGATGGCCGGATATCAGGCCGAAATTTGTAGTTTGTGTAATCTGAATATATAAAAAATTGAAGTTATGTCTAACGGAATATTCCTATTTATTGTGGGATATTCAATGTAGTTTTGTCCTTTATTATACTTCTGACAGTTTTTCCTGATCGAATGCAGAGTGTGAAGTTTGCTGGTATGTGAGGAAAGGGGCGCAAATTGTGCTGCTGTATATTATAAGGAACAAGCTCTGAAACGTGTCATTTAAAATAGAAAGGGATTTGTGAATTCATTTTTACGGTATAGAAATATGAAATAAAAATCCCAATTTTTTATTCCGCTTAGCAGCATTTTATGTGAACCATGATGGACTTCGCTTGGAATTTCTTTACTAATGTGGAAAACTATACGATTCGTGTTTGTAATGCCCTGACCCACAAAGGAGCACTTAGCAGGCGTAGTAATCTGCAGTTGTTTCGAAAGTGAATCTTGAATGCAAGTGCATTAATGACGCCAGAAACAGCGGTGTTGTCAATACATCACAACAAAACAGTTCAAAATAATGAAATGTGTCGTTGCTCTTACTGAAATTATTGCGTCCGTTTGAATAGCGGACAGGTACGGAGAGGCAGTTTATTCATTTATATTTAATATTTTCTCACACCCTTGAATGATGACATTATCATTAGTCCTGCAGTGTCACTTCGTTGAAGGGTTCACATTGTGTCAACTTAAGTAAAGTAAACCAACAAAATGGTTTTCGTTACATAATTTCATCACAATGCACGGTACAAAAAAAATTAAGACCGTGTCAAGGGTTTGCCTTAAGAAATAAAACCTCTGAACTATAAAAACAACGTACGTATTTTTGGGGGGGAAGGAGCAGCAACAGACAGAATGACAGCGGCAACGTTAACGACGAAGACGATGACGACGCGACAACGACGACGACAACAACAACAACAGAAACAGCAATGTATTGGTATGTAAAGGCGCACTATCCTTTCCCTCAACATGCGGAGGTTTAAACTCTCCGATTTATTATTATTTTTTTTAAACAAAATTCTTGTAGAAGACACTGCCCGTCCATCCAACTGCAGTTTATTACCATGTTTTTCATGTTACCTTTTCTGTTAAACGAAGAAGGAGAAATGAGATAATTTATAACTCTTTACAATGCTTTATGTCTAGATCATAAAGGCGGAGACAGCAGGTTCTTCCGGTGCGCTGTGTTCGTCGGCTATACTACACGGCGTCACGTCCCGGAAGGTCGTAATCTTGATTCAGTATCTAGAAGTCACAAACTACAGTGGAAGAATATGTACAGGCTAATCTAAGTTGCATACTTTTCCACGTTTATCTTATTAATGAGGAAAATTAAGATTTCATAGCCATGTGTTTCTATACTAGTAGTTTGTAGCAGACTGAAGGTGAGGTTTGTCTCTTTTAGTTCCTACTTCTCCGGCACCTGTCACTTGCGGTGACATGAGCGACATCTTTTGGTTGGACAGTTAATCTCGCCGTTTGGAAGCGTCATTGTAGTTGGTGTAGACATCTTGTTTGTGTGAGACGTAAGACCTGTCTTTCCACTTGTTTTCGTGCTCTGTGTAGCAATTTATGTGAACCAGTTGTTGTGACTATGTTTTAACTGGAAGGTATTTATACTTTTTACGTTAATTATGTAAAAGTAGCCGTCTAAAACGGTTTGAAGATAAGCTTCTTTGCTGTTGAATGCTCACCACTCTTGTCTTGCGAACCGTGTGACTGGGGGAAGCTAAACGCGCGCTGTAACGGACATGTGCTCACTTGCAAAACTGTTTTACTTCTTTCGTCCTTATAATTTTACCGACGGAAGTTAATGAAATATGATTAATATAAATATAATTTGATGTAGAATAGGAGATGTAAAGTGTCGATCATTTTGGTTTTCCATCTTTTGAGGTTATTCTGTTGGTAACAGGTAGGCATTTGTGAATGGTTTTCGGCTATAAGATTTCAATGTTATGTTGAGAGTATAACGTCTTTTATAATGCATGGGAAGAGTTATCTACTTGGAAATGAAATATAGAGTGTATTAAGTGAAGTTATCAGACGTAAACTGTAAAGTACAGCGACAAATTTGAGGTTCACCCAGCGGTATACATGGTGATTGATGTCTTCTCAGATGTTATATGATTGCAAATTTATCCTGAATACCTTGTTATTTATTATCCTGAATAGTCTATAATTTATACTGTTAACAAAACTAAGCAGGCTAAGTTGGTTAGGCAGACGGCTGATGAGGGACCAGAAAATTGTACACAACTGTGGTGGCAGATTTATTAAAAATGGCTTATTGATTGGAACATGGATTTACATTGTAAGGATATTTCAAGTATTCTTTGAAAAATATAGGTATCACGCAAATGCGACACCCTGCTTACGAAGTCACGATCTAGAAAATAAATGTAGCACACCTGCCGATGTCACAAAACGTTCACGTGGAACGCTTGGGATATATTTGAAATTCATATTCTGTTCCATTCTTCGTGATGCAGCATATAAGCGTTATTTTTGCCTCTGATATCAAGGAGGCTTATTCGCACTTGTTACGGAGAAGTTGAACTCAGATGTTCTTACGGGAAAAAGCAATTGAAACGCCTTTAATAGGTATTATATCGAATACATGGCTGCTGAATATGTGAAACATGATACTGAGTCATGGCTCTAGTGAAGTTATAAGTAGAAAGTTCTAACTTGCCCCTTCGAATGTGTGCACGTAACAACGGGTATCCTGTCTTTCTCCACGTGTTTCTGTACAGCTGCAGGGAAACAGCCATTCAGTACGTTCTTTATTTTAAACAGAAATCAGTATATTCTATATTTACAAGGCATTATTTGTTTTTAATGTTGTAGCGATCTACTGGAAATCCACATTATGTGTATTGTAATCTTGAAGTCGTGAATATTTAACTACCTAATAATGTTCGAAGTCTTTCTTTCATTCTTTCTTGCCTGTTTATCTTTTTTATTTTTTCCGTACATGCAGCAGTTGGTGGTTGCATTTCTGATTACGTAAAAACCGCACGTAGTGGTTAGGATTAGTTTGTCGCATTTGCTGTGTTCCCGGTTCACATTTCGGTTGGCGGAGCTCCGAACGACGGAGTATGGGAGTGGAAATGGAGCTTTGCACAAAATAAACGGGCAAATTTACGGTTCGGACTTTTCCGTCGTAGTAAAAACTCCCGATCCGCAGAGGTGGAAGTTACCGACACCCCAGAGCCGATGGCGAGGCGAAATTTGCTACTCCTGGCCTAAATTCAGTCTTTTGCCAGTCATTTCATAACTGAAATATCCCGATGTTTTCGTTGTAGTTGTATTAACTTTTTTCAGCCCAAATTATTTTGTAAATTTCAATAATCTTGTCCACGTTAATTTTCCAGAAAACTTATAATCTTTTGGGTTAAAAGAACAGCCACTGTCTGGCAGGAGGTTAGGGAAAATAACACAAGTATCGTAAAATAACGCGACGATTTGAGCTCGATGTCGGACCTAACACAACGGAACACACTGTCAATCGTAACACGACATTGGAATGATAAGGTTTAATTTCATTTTCTGCTTATAATCTTCAAATATAAGAACGCAGAATTTGATTTGGCAGTTCAACCGAAATACCGAACCATTTATCTGGCATGTAATAATAATTAACAACAGAGTGTGGCGATGTAATAGAAATATTGGACCGTGATAAGTTCCTTTAATTTTTCATTCTCCGCTACCCGGTTCCTGACCAGAAACATAGGCCCTTCTTAGAATTGTAATACCACATTTTCGAAACATATTATTTGTGATTTTTCCTCACTTATTGGTCTAAATATCTGCTTATTGCAGATAACGTGTCTGTTCACTCAATTATTATACCAACTAATGCACTTATATAAAATTTACACATTAAAATACTAAAACTGCTCCGACATGATACAGTCCTAAGACCATCATCAGGAAGCTGTGATTTCTTTGCCTTGCTAAAGTCACATTAAAAGCCACATTAAAACCAGTCATAAATTAACTTCGTTGTACTAGTACATGCTGCCACAATACCCTACTAGTACAACGAAGTTAATTTATGACTGGTTTTAATGTGGCTTTTAATGTGACTTTAGCAAGGCAAAGAAATCACAGCTTCCTGATGATGGTCTTAGGACCGAAACATGTCGGAGCAGTTTTAGTATTTTAAAGTGTAAATTTTATATAAGTGAATTAGTTGGTGTAATAATTGAGTGACTCGACAACATGCACGGTGTAACAATGAAAATAGAAAAAAAAGTGTCTGTTGTTACAGAACTTTTGGACACTGCGTTATAATTTGTAAAATTGATAATGTTACGTTAGCAGGTTAGAGAGAACCTTCAGCACAGGGTCGAACAGGGGTTAAAATTACTTTGTATTTCGTCAAACACACACCACATAGAAAAGGATGTCAAGTGAAAGTTCTGTATTGCGTCTTAATCAACATGTCGTTTCAAATTACGGGTAATCTTAGAATGAGTTGTTTTAACGAATATTGTGATGTTTATTGCCGAATTATTTTAAGCCTCTTGCACAACCACATACTTTGTACACGGACCTACGTACAAATTCTGCGAGTGTCCCCGTACTGAACACAGACAAATGTTTTGCACGTGGACAGTGTTTGTTTTCTACCTGCTCGGATGGAAAACGGCAAAGTCTGCAGCTCTGGATGTGTTCGCGTACTGTTGGCACTCACTCTTATTTCTTTCAATGTGTCATTCGTTTTTTTTTTGTAGAATTTGCCCGACTAACACGTTGAAAGATATTTATTTTATATTTTAGTGAGAATTTGCAGTCCTATGCTTGTTTATGGAATGCGCAGTGTGCAGATTACAAAAACCGCAATAAGAAAGGTGACGAGATTGATTTTCTTGCAGTAATATGAAGTCAGCACTACAGAAGTTGAGAGAAAAATTGCCGCTGGCTAAATATCAGAGCGTTAAGGCTAATCTGATCGAGAGAGGAATTGCTTCGCGAAATTATATGTCTTTCCTTTGAATTCTGGGGCCTAATTTCTGGATCAAAATCTCAAAGTCACTTTTCGTCTTTCTGAGAAATTCCTGAATCGCGAACAATTCTCTGCATTGAACTCGCGAAGAAGGTTGTTTCCGTACTGAACATCGTCGTGTAACAAGAACTGCGTCCAAAAACGTTTCGCTTATTTTGGCCGTTCATTTCTTCTCATTACACACACACACACACACACACACACACACACACACACACACACACATATATATATATATATATATATATATCCCGCACATAGGCCACCTTGCAGCTTCACAGCATGGACTAGACGTTATACACTTGATGTGGGTCTTTATTGTTGCACCGTGCATTTTGTAGAGTCACTTTAATTATACCAACTAATGCACTTGTATAAAATTTCACACTAAAACACTTAAAATCGCTCCAACACATTTCGATCCTGAGATCATCTTCAGGGATCCATATTGTTCCTTGTTAAAGTCACATATTAAAAACACTCACTAATTAATTTCCTTACAATAACAGGGTGCTGTGGCAGCATGCCGTATTGTGTAAGAGTAAGTTGCTGAGAATTCATCTGCCTATGCGTCATAACGCACACCCATAGGCAGGCTTCCCACATTTTGCCTATTCTTGGTCCTTCAGTGCAATATGAAGCAGCCAAAACTGCTCGAATGAAGCAGGTGTTTCATCTTTACTGATGTTCTTTGTAACGGAATGGCTACAAGGCTGGAATAAGGTGGGGGAAGCGTAACTACTCCGGGCAGGTGTGGAGGCGTGCGTCCTGTCTTCCTGCAACCTCAGTAAAACAGGGAAATCTTAATAGTGTCTTGTTAGTGATGAGCGTATGGACGCGTCTTATCACACATTTGATATAAAGGATGTCATGTGACTTTATGTAATAACTTCAGAATTAGATTCTGACCTCATACCGAATCACAAAGGTTATCGACGTGTGTTCGATCGGTAACCCTTATAAAGATATGGGACTTTGAAGTTTGAACTTTGTGCTTGACAAGAACCTTCAGCAGACTGTGTGGCGGATGCATATAACGGCTGATAGGCGACGTTTATACTTTTTGTAAGATGAACAGCCAGCAGTTCTAAAAAAGACATTCCACACCACACACGCTGTTCGATGTACCACCAACATGAAGGGGCACCCTCTCCTTTCTGTCGGCGCGCCAAAACGGGTCAAACTGTGCATCCAGGCCGAATGCGGCCTTCTTGAACACTTATTATGAACATACAATGACACAGTAACATTATAAATAGCATAATGTGTTTTCTGTACCCACCTCTTCGTATTCCTTCACGTCTCAAAGTCCCTTTTCTTAGCACATGTTGCCAATTGGCCTCGTGTTTGTATGACTTTTTGATTCAGTAAGAGGCCAGGAATTTAACTGTGAAGTTATGATATAAATTCGAGACACTCTGTGTAAAAGTTTGTAACCGCACTAACATTTGTGATTAAAATGTGAAATAAACGGATTTCAGGTTTGTGACAAGTGCGTACAGCAGTGACAATTAAAATGATCACCTTTGACTGGCATCTGGACTTCATAATCAATGAGGCGTTCGCAGCACATCAGGTAAGTCGTATGTCCCTTGATAATGATGACATTACGTTTTACCTGTTAGGTGGATCACTGTACCGGATGACAGCCCAAGCAACGAACCTGAAAAGTTTCTATAGAGACCCAACAGAACAGTGCAATTTACGAAGGCGAGTCACATGAAAACCTTAAATATGTTTTATCTCGTAACTTATTGAATAAAGAAGGTAAACAACGACTTCATTTTTCTATGTAGTATCGCACTGCCAACTGTCGACCATTCTTCAAACCATGAGTTTCAGTGTTGAAACTTACAAGACAATCGAGCTGTGGTTCGAATTCTTATCGCAAATTTAAGGTTTTCATTTGACTCTCCCTCGTATTAAGACAAGTAGTTTCGTTTTCTGCAAGCATACTTGTTCGCCATGGAACCGTTTTTGTTGTGGAGATGTATGTGCCTAGCACGTAAGTTTTTAATTTGGTTTGTGCTAGGAGAACACTTCATGTGCCCTGTGTATTACAGTATCATCGGCTAACGGTGTTTTTGTTAAGACGTAACTTTATTTTGATAAATTTTTGACGTGTTTGTGTCATGCCATGAATCATATATTTTGTTATGACGTCGATCTGAAGCTTCTTTACGATGTGTATCTCACTGCATTTGATTAGATCGCGCCTTAGTGTGTTTGGTTATGATACTGATCTGATGTAATTTTGTATTGATGTGTGTCTGATATGGGTACTTATGTCACGCTGTGGATCTGGTATGAAGATTACTTTTGTGTGGTTTGTGACGCCGTGTACTTTGGTACATACGCCCCATGATTTCGGAGGTACTTGTACATTGTGCGTGCACATTTAATGCGGAAGAGTGTTCTATCACTGTAACAACGGTGCTTGTTGTGAGCAAAATACTTAATGGCACTGGGAACAACTGAGACCGAGTGTCATATTCTGCCATTAAGATGGAGGTGGCGCATTCCTACGCAACATTAGTACCTATCCATTTTAGTACAAGGTGTCACATTCCAGAAGACGGTAATCTTCATTGTCACCGTCATGAGAACTTCAGGTCTCTCATGGATCAATTACGCTACTGTTATTATGATCCAGTTCTTGATTTGACGTGGGTCTGACTTTTTATTTCGAAGCACAGCTCGTTTTGATGTAATGTACGTTACACACAATTTAACATTAAATATGCGTATCTTGCATTTGCGTTCTATTTATGTGTTTTGTCTGTTTCTCAGGATAAAGAGAAAATGTTTCCCTAAACAACACTAACAGAGTGGCATATATGATAGTAAGAGATTGAGTTTGTAAAGGGTTGGATGAAATGAAATTTTCAAATTGTTGCGACCCTTAACTTAAACCAAATGATAATGGTAACTTTTTTATTTTATGGGATATTTAGCTTTGTTACATATTCAGTCAACTAGGAAAATTAACACCGAGCGAAATAATTAGCGAGATTTATAATAATGAAATAATTAACTACAGGAGTTTTTAATTTTATCGATTAAATTGCGTCAGTGCAGAGCGTGACCTAACGTCTGTGCAAATTTTTAAGTTCATAAACGTAATTGCGTTGGAAGATTCGAGTCCTCTAATATATGACCGTTCATATTATTATGTGTAAGTCTTTCTGGACTTGTTAGGACTTTTGTGGGCAGGCAGCCAACTCTTTTGAAATATAGGTCGCAATAGGCCAACATTCACTTCTTCGTAATTCACATCACTTGAATTCTCTTCAAAACTGCTATGAGGACCTGAAATCTAGCAATAATATGTTTAATTATAGACTTTTCATAGTCTGACTTGCTATCAGAATGGTTAGTTTTTGCGACTTAAAGAAATTCTTGTCACTGTCCTCAGGGTATGATGCCCTAATTTCCTCTCAACCGACAGGTGTATGTATATCACGCACATGTATATGTAGATATACATTTGGGTTGTGGTTTCTGACGCTAATCAGTGAGCCAAAGTTTTCCTAATTGGTTTCTGGTTTTTCGGAGAATAACTAATTTTTTTGTCCATGTTAATGTCAGTGCACGGTGAGTAGCTTGCAAGATAGTTGCAATATGTGGGACGTGTACGAATGTGGTTTGGCTACAGGTCAGCATAATTACCACACAAGGAATACAGCTAGTGACTGCATAGAATTCAGTGAAGAAATAACTCGGGACTGAAGGAGTGAAGTTAACACGTACATGGATTTAAGATTTTTATCTCGTGTTATCCATTTCCTTGTAATTCGCATTCTTCATAAAAAAAATAATGCTCCGCCAGTTTAATATTATTACAAGTGATCCGCATATTGGTCTTGTCAGGTGGGACAAGGCGGGATCGAACCTAGCTGTTACGGTATACGAGGCAGGTAGCTACGTGCTGGACTCGATAAAATCGTGCATGTCGATTTCACTTCGATTTCTCATTGATGAGATTTCTACGTAATTATAAAAAAGCAATAAGTATACATATAGAATTCTGTGTTCTGATTTACTTACGAGTAAGTTCCTACGTGGGTGTAAAGGTAAAGCAGTCCCATTACAGGCCTGGAGTGGCCCAGAGGGTTACAGGAAGTTAAGGTTCCCAGATTTCATGACAACGGCACAGGATGGTGGTAAGGTTGTCAGTCTTACGCACCAGCCGCCTTTACCCCCAGGAAATGCTCCGGGTACTCATTTCTGTTAGAGGCTGAGTCGACACCAGGGCCATAGTGCGATTGGAAGGATTTTATATCAATGAAAAATTCCAATGACACCAGCTGGGATTGAACCAGCGACCTTCCGATTTGTAGCACAGCACCTTAACCACTGAGCTACTACTCAGAGTTACTGGCGGTAAAAACACGTAAGCAGGCAATGCACCTTCGAATCGAATACAATTTGAGTAATTTTTCAACTACCTGACCAAAGTTTAGTTTTTCAGTGGCGATTTTGCTCCACGTTGTTGCTCTTTCTGAAATGGACGTGTTCCGTGTCTTATATAGGATTTCCAACGAAGTTACTTGCGGCTTGTTAAGCTTACTCGCAGCTTCTTTGTAAAATTTAATTAAAGGCATACGAGGAAGTAAAGCAGATTTAATTGTGGATCAGTGTGGCTGAATATACGTAAAGCAGGACATATTGCCTTGAGTCTCCAACACGTATCGAAGTATGAAGTCTACTAGGACAGGGATACCGACAGTCGGTATAATGACTCGCTGCGGGCTGGGCGGTCCGGAGATCGAATCTCTGTCTTCCATACCAGTCCAGACTGGTCCTGGGACCCACCCAGCCTCCTGTTCAGTGGATACCAGGTAAAGCGTCCGGAGAGTGGCGTTGAACACCCACTCCCATCTAGCGCCGAAGTTAAAGAAAGAGTAGAGCTGTATCTCTACTCCCCCCTCTGGGACTTCATGGCCTGTTATAAGGTGAACTTTATCTTTATGGTTGCAGAACCAGACAGACAGACAGGCTGGCAGCTATTACTTCACAGCTTTCGAAGACTAAAAAATCATACATTATCTTGAATTGGCTTGAATATTCAGAGGTTGCGGGATTTGAGGCTGTCACAGCGACGTTACTGAGGATTAAAGTCTTCTGGGGTATGACGCCTGCCGCTTGATACGAAGTTATCGACGTTTCGGAGAAGCTTGCAGCATAAGTCTTAAAGCAGCGCCAGAGCGCCGGTGGCTACGCTTCGTAATTTTTTGCAAAACTTGAATATCCAATTCAGAGTTCATTTCACTCGTGTTGCTAACGAGCTACTTCTAAGTTGTCACGGAAATGATTAATAAGTTTCATACTTCTGCCACATGATAGCACTTGTGTTCTGGCAGTGGAAATACTACTGATTTATCAAGAACATATTTGTTGAAAATCTGGACGTCATCTGTGCTACTGTGGATCTTGAAGTTTCTTAACTCTTCCGGAAATATTCCGCGAGCGTATCGTAACTTAATATCAACAACAATATTTTTTACCCATAATTTCGTTTTTTTGTTCAGACGGGTCTAACTGCTGTACAGTAATTTACGTGTTCGCTCTACTGGATTAAATACTTAGATTTCTTACATTTTACATGAATTTGTCGTGCATGGGGTTCCTATGTAATAACGAAAATTGATACTAGAATATCTTAGAATAGCCACTGGAATATTGCGATACGATCAAGGAAGTGAATGTATCTGTCAGATTACAGATATATACTTAACGAATGTGCAGCTGGAGCGGTTAACGATTCTGCGTCGTAAATTGAACGTCTCTGGCTTGAGTCTTGGTCCAAAGATCGGCAGTGTCGGCTGATGATTTTTGTTTATTTCCTCACTGCCTCCTCGCGAACACAAATTTGACGGGGACCTCATCTACATTCTTTCTGTTTCTCTCTTTTGTAGTCGTTCTCTCATTTGATGGCGTTATCTCAGTTTCTGACAACATTGAAGAAGGCCCTATTCTGGGATGTTAGGCAGTGGAGGTTGGTAGTTGGTTGACGACGCTTCGGCACAGCCTCTCTGTCCAATCTTCATATTTCAAGACGGGACTGCCAGACCCTTAAAGATAAGACTGATAGACTGCGCTGAAATGTCGGTAACCAACTACCAACCTATGAATCGTATAGTTACAGAAGAGCGAAAATTCCAGCCACATCGCGGCGGAATCCTGCAATCTCGCACACTGACAATGTTGTTACATAAACCATAGCCTACAGAAATAGAATTTTATACCTAGGACCTAAAAATACGAATTTATACTGGATTGCATTCTCACACAACTTTTTCGTGTTTTTCCGTCGTCTCCGGACGAATTACTGGACTCTACCTATGTTCAACTAGGCCACGAACGTTTTAGGACAAATCCATGTCTGCCCATCATTAGCGAGTTTCCGTATCATTTGATTATATGAACTGTGCAGTAGAAAATGTGCTGTGTTGCAACTCAAAAATAAATGAACCCCCCCCCCCCCCGCCCTGCAGTCTGTTAGACGAGTAACGTTTAGGACTAGACTAGTGTTTCGGCAGTATCCAGTTGGGAGTGTGTACCGTATTACCGTATTACCTAGTTACCCCAACACTTTCTACTTATCTTATGCGTATTGGGCCGTGCATCATCTTGATGTTTGAATAAAGGTTGACCAACTAGATGACACTTGCTTTATTATATATTGCTCAACATGTTTCAGACGTTAATACGTCCATCTTC
>Ga0136643_10008116_pt1 | contig 15299 bp, 7 predicted proteins | sample TergutLab28metaG_FD_96883 | JGI IMG/M metagenome (GOLD analysis project Ga0136643, IMG submission 96883) | Labiotermes labralis P1 segment gut microbial communities from Petit-Saut dam, French Guiana - Lab288 P1 (version 3) (version 3) | ecosystem: Host-associated > Arthropoda: Insects >... | reverse complement strand
TTATAAGACATGTTATATAATACAGCTCACTGTATGTCTGCCGTGACAAATGAATATCAGTCTGTATTAATGTTCCTTCAATTTTCCTAACACTTGAGACATATAAAGATGTTATATGTACTTGATCAAAAGCCCTATCGTTTTGGTTGCATCTTTCGTTCTGTTTGTTCAAACATATTGGCCTACTGACTGCACCATTAATCCAGTTATTGAGGCGCTTTTTGAGGTGAAAGTAAATTTGTTTCATAGTGAGAACTAAGTTACCAAATTGGAACAACATTAATGGATTACAAATATCAGGCACATGCTTGATTTTTTTTATAATTATAATGTAATATGGCTTACTTGCAATTTGATATATGACGTATGTAATCAGAGTACACTGAATGACAGTTGAAAGAACAATTTCTGAAATTATATTAAACATCATCTTTTTGTTCATGGATGTTTCCTCTTGTTGTGTGTATCGTATTTCCGAAATATTTTCTAATATATCTAAAAAAATTTCTTCCTTTGATTACTGATAACAAGACCACAGCCCCAATACTGCTGGTGTATGATAGAGTCATCTATATTTTGAAGGCAATAAATAGAGTTTTTGAATCGAAAACAACTCTACTTAGTGTCAAAATCCGAACAGGCAATCCACCAGTACATACAATCAGCCATATCACAGTAAACATGCAGTTCCAGTATCCACAGTCAGCCGTTACCTTCTTGTTGCTTCTGTCCGCTACGTAACTGTACGGCGCTAGTCCAAATACTTTACACAAATAATACAGCGGTCTCAAGACGGTATAAATTCCGTTCCGAAATACAAGTTTCTTCATTTTGTGAGTTAGTCAGAACAGACAGCAACGTCGCTCTGCTCCAAAGGGCGTAACTCTGCCACAACAACTGCAGATATGCGTGTTCGTTACTGTGTATATACTGCTTAAAAATGCTGTATCTTTTACTAACTGCTTTACAAGTTACAAATTACGGTAGAAGTTCTAATCATATTTATTGACCATTACGTTACATGCTGTAATATGTTATGATGCTGAATGAATAAGTATGCGAAATCAGTCGTCTCTTGTGTAATTTGTCTGGATGTACTGACAAGTACTACGAGAAGCCTCAGCCAGAACTGTTGATGTTCTGCCGCAGATTTGAACGTAGCACTTCTAAATACATGTAACAAGTATTACAGCTTATACTGAGCATAATTACAGATTTCTGCCAGTGTGTGAATGGGATCTTTCATCTTCCTTGATGTTACGCAAATTTGACTGTTATTTAGATACCCACTTTTGAAGACACCCTATCCGTCTGTTCTTCAAGGTTCAAGCATTGACCATAGAAGATTGGACCGACAAATAATCCCTAAAAGTCGGTGACAAACGCCCAATCATAGCTGGGTAACGTCGCAGAAAAGCGTAGATTTCAATTTTAAACAACTTGCTCTGTGATTGTTTTGAAACGCCTTTGATATATTATTACCGGCCATCCATCAGTACAATTGCGATAAATCCAAAAGCTGAATATCATGTTTGGAATGTACAGCAGTTTAAACAATTGTTGTTAAACTAAACAACACATGTATTTGAGAATTTATTTTTTTATTTTTTGTTAAATATTTCGAAAACATATTCTGTATTCGAACCAAACCAAAGAAAAAGAGTTAGAGATAAGCGTCATTTTCTTCAGTTCAATAAAATGCCTTCGAGAGAATAATTTTACACTCATTCCGAACGTTCGAAAACTGTTAATTGTGGTGTGCTATTAGCTCATCGAACCAACATCTTATATTAAGTAATATATTAATAAATTATTCATTCCCTTATTCACGAATCCACTTTAAGGAAACTATTTGCTTCTGCACGTTTCAATATTTGGGAATTGTACTTAAAATGTTTGTACGTCGTGTCCACAACTATTGTTTGCTGAAAGTGTGTCTAATGTTTTACGCAAGTTTATGCCGAGTTCTTATTTCAGTGATGGTTATGCATACAAAAAAATAAGAAGAGTTGAAATAGTGCAAATGTTACTCTCGACAATGCGACGTGCTGTTCAGGGAAATGAGTCGCGGCGATTTCGATGAAACAGAGATTTACTGCTACTTCATTTGTAAACACAGAATGGATGAAGGTTTTTTGTTATATAAAAGTGTTACTTTAAATGAGATTTGATGTTATCAAGATCCTAAATGTAATTAAAATGAAAATAGGATGCCTTGCAATTAAAAAACTTGTGATGTGTACGCAATACTTCACACAAATAATGTGAAATTGTCTAATGTTTAGCCCATTTGAATGAAACTGAAAACACTACCGCCATTTTAAGATCGATCTGAATAGAAATCAGGAAGTTTCCCAATTGTTGATACTGCTTTATGAACTGTAATGTTCTTTATTTAGTATAAGGTATCAATGTTTATTATTTTGACAAAATTTCGTAATAAGCTGTTGTTAGTATTAAGCAAAATTCTGAAGACTAGTTTGAGAGAAGGGGGTCGCTTTGTTAGACAAATGAATGTGACAGCTTTAAATACTGGCCTCTGAAATTGGAAATCCAATGGTGGCTACTTAGTGCAGTCCAACTTCCTAGTAATTCTTTACATTTAACGTTTTGTTGGCTGTGCATTTTGATACATTCATTTATAGAAAAACCAACTTGACGTACAATTTATCTTCAGTATATTTCGTCAAACACTTCTACATGTTTCGGGCGTATCTATACCCCTTCAACAGGAGGTACAACCGTATGTATACAACAGCTGGTATTTATTATTTTTCTTATATGATTGACCGTTGTCCTGTTTGGGTCATTCCAATAATAAGTACCAATTGTTTTTTACATACGGTTGTAGCTCCTGATGATTGGTCTAGATATGCCCGAAACATGTAGAGGTTAATGAAATATACTAAGAATAAGTTGTGCATCGAGTTGGTTTTCTTTACACGATTAAAGCGATATGCACGGTCAACAAAACATAAACAATTTTCCTCAAACATTTTTCGGTAAAAATTCTTGACCATCTTCAAGGAGGAACGGACAATGTTGTAATGTATGCGGAAGAAGACGGTTTTATAGGTCACTGTCTAAGTATCATTAAAAACAGATATCAAAATCCGTCAGTTTATGGTTAGGTACAATATAAATTCATTTTTATTAGGTTCAATGGTTGTAACATACCACATGGCACTTTCTGTATAATTTCTCTTTCAATTTTTGGTTTGATGCGAAGAAACTTTCCTTTCTGATTAAATAAATAATTAATAGCTAAATTTATTGTATGACAACTTAGTTTCTTGTTACAGTTTACCATTTACATTCCCAAAAATAAATCTGTATTATAGACCATTTAGATGAATACATCTTGAAAGAATTCTGAAAGGACTATTAGACGAGGTCGAAACAGGGCCATCAAGGAATAACGCGTGATGAGTTATGATGGACATATTATATTTATGTATTTATGTGTTAATTTGTGTCTTTGCACATTTTGTTGAACCAAGTGTTCTTCATTATTTTTATATTGTATTCAACCACATACTGATCTTAAGGATTTTAGTATTTTAGTGTTCAGACACCGATATAAAAATTCATCTTTTTCGCATAAGATACCACATATGTTGTGTACGTCGATAGACTTGCTTGCTTCCTGTAGATGGACAAGAATTGTGACCGAAAAAATCGGAGCAATAACAAATACAAACATTGTGAAAAATAACTGGTAATAAATATTGTGTTTAGTTATCTTATGTTGTCCTCAATTTGCATTGTATCTATCTCTTCCACCATAGAAATGACGGTTGAAAATTATGTTCTACGTGTAAGTTTATGGAAATAATCCTAATATTTTACAGGCTTTTCTTTCTGCAGTACCTGAAACAATGAAATTTGCTTCGTTAGAAAAATATCACCATGTTAAGAAATACATTTTCTTATTTGAAGATCCCATATTGTCACACGTCATCCTGTAACGACAATTGTATTCCGTGGTACAATAATAGAGCATGTGCTGTTTGTTGAATACGAGCAGTGCAGTTCGGTAAAAAAGGTAAAACAGTCTTGTTACAGGCCCGGAGTGGCCCAGAGGATTCCAGGAAGTTAAGGAACCGAGACTTCATGACAACGGCACAGGAGGGTGTAAGGTAGTCAGCATTACGCAACGGCCACCTTTACCGTCAGGAAATACTCCTGGTACTCATTTGTGTTAGAAGCTGAGTAGACCACAGGGCCATAGTGCGATCGGAAGGATTTTATGTCAATGAAAAATTCCAATGATTTCAGCTGGCTTCGAACCAGTGACCTTCCGATTTGTGCTACCTCAGTCCTCTAGTGTAGTTTAATAAATGTTGAAAATTACTTGTTAAACTTCGGCATTCTTTATTTGAAGCTATGTTATTATGTTCAAATTTTTGCTACATTTGTTGAATATACGCTTTGCAAATTACTATTATTCATTCGTGTAATTGCGAGCATTTTGCGAGGTTATGTGCTGTACTGTTGAACGGTTATTTTGTGTGGATATTTAATGGAGGGATAACATTCTGTCACGCTCACACTCACTGCGTAGAGTTCGTTGGTCCGCTTCGTGTATCTGAGGGCAGAGAGAATGGGGCGTACACGTGCAGTCTCAACTATGTCAGTGGGTTACCACACAGGTCATATGAATAGGCTTTAATCTTAGGGCCCTTTGCAATTGTCGGATTTATTAAAAACTTAAAGCATTGATAGATGTTCAAAATTTTCCCCTGACACATTATTTTAGATAACTGTCTTCCAACCTCATTCACAAGCATAGAATGTTATAGAATTCACATTCCTTCTTTTTGTCTTCATCGGACACTCTCTGTATAATTTCATTGTTATTCTTCTTATCAAGCTATGTTAACATGGTTTATTTGCTAGATCCACAGCTGCTTCTTTGCACACCAATAAAATTTGACCCCGTCATAAGCCCCCGGAAGCAAGGGAAGTTGTGTTTCTTTGGCCATGTTATCGGTGTCCCACTCATCCAGGCACAATGAAATGTGATGTTGTTGGAATCCGAACCTGGCAATACTACAACTTGAAGTTGCCTCCAAAGCCGAGTCACAATTTTTTTAAATATGCACCCAATTTTCACTTAGACTTTGTACCTTATTCCTTCCAGAAATCGTCTTCAAATGAAATCTCCCCTACGCAGACAACAGTTCCCCATTTCCCACATTAACATCGCCATGACTCTCTGTACTTCCATCCATTAGCATGCAACAGCAGGTTAGCAACTGACAGCGTCTGTAGTAGCACAGAATTATGTGCAAGTTAATATGGGGGAGATTAACTGTTTCCGAATTTTGTTAAATAAATAACAATAACGGATACCGAATTATAAATTTTTTATACTTGTTAAGACAATTGGGTTAGTATCATGCAGTACATTAACAGGAAGAGTGACTAGTTGTCCTTATCTTCAAGACCGTGGAAGTTAATGTTTGTTGTCACGCAAAGTGTTTAATTGTACAGGAATAAACAGATAACATCTGTTTATGTAATGTAGTATGTTTGTACCTACGGTGTCTATAGCAACAGTTACGTTTTTCATTACGTGACCGGCCACATTTTATTAGCACATTAATTCAAATTATTAATACTTCCGCTGTGACATTGGAAAAGTTTTCTCCCACTTGTATTGCGTGACATAAGGTTAGTGGACATATTGTTCCTTGCGTACAGAGAAAATAAAAATTAAAACCGTACATAAATTCCCCATCGTGTTATAATTATTATTGATCTGGTTTGGCGTTCGTCCAACTCATGAACTTGACGATGTGTCACTGTGGATTCGATATGGCAGGGTCTTAAAAGGCTTCCGAAAAAATCATACAGATGGATTGCTTGTATTGTTCATGTTGCAAAATTAACACTGGCTGTTCTGTTAGTGGGTTATATTATTGTCTTGCTCTAATTATATGGGCAGACAGAAATGGACGTTGCTGTTGGACTCGCAACAGTCACTTTCCCATTTTTCCTTTCACTTTTCACTCATATTCTTAACTCATATGCGTAACTTCATCCGTCACGTGACAAAATGCCTTACATCCTGATGGTAAAAAACCGGTTAAAATTTTAATAATGAGGGATTCCATTTAAGTGATAAAATTAAAGTTTGTTTTGAAATTGTTACTGATTACAGTTAATGGTTCAGACTGAGTTTTGTTTTATTTAACGACAATTAGAATACTGTGTGTGTTGTGTTAGGGTGAATGCAATTTTAATTTGGGAAATTGGTGGGATGATACTGATAAGGGAAAAAGAAATGTTCCGGATCTTCCTGTCTCAGTGTCAAATTGTCCAAAAGAATTGCCACATGGTATAGCCTGGCTTAGGAGCCGGAACTTCGTCGTGAGAGACCAGCGACTAACTGACTGAAACATCGCAATGCCCTGAATTTTACTGAGATACCAGCAGCAGGTATGTTGGAGTAATGTGGAATTATGAAATCAAAGCACAATTAAAGACGAAGATTAATGATTAAACTGGCCGGCCAATTAAAATCGCTCCCAGTTAAAGTCATGAAATATTCCTTCAGTTCTGACATTGCAGAATATGACTATGAAAGTCAAATTGCCCTATTATCTCCCAATCTTAAGGAGAAGTGTCGAAATTTGAAAAATATTATCTAATAAAAATAAAATTAATTTTATTTGCAGTACTCAGTGTCAGGTCATGAAGAGCGTCTCAATACACGGTATCCTAAATACAAAAAAAAAATCATCATTAATCAATCACGTCACACATTTGTATCTCATATTCGCCATTTGTTGCATCCCATACATCTCCATTAGGAGCCAACTAAAATATTTGTACCCCATTTTCCACAGTACCACTTTTCCGTTTGGGAACTGTCCTGTTGGAACCTTTCGTCAACTTTATCGGGGACGGTTGCCATATTTCCAGGAAAGAATCCGTATGGGAATGCAGAAAGTGAGGTTATTGATACTCAATTATAATATCATGTCCTGAGAAATTTAACTGCAATTTTCCTCTAATTCGAAATCCAGGAAGTTTCTGCAGACGTTTCCAAATTCCTCCCATGTTCTACAATCTGTAGCATTTAATTTCGTATTATAGTTGTGTTCTTCCAATATTTGTTTAATTTGCGCATCAACAGAAATTCCTTCCCTCAACTTGGCCTCAAATATGTTCGGAAATTTATGTCTTAAACAGGCAAACTCTATCCATCGCCTATCAAAACTCTTAATCTTGAGGTGCAGCAAATCGCTGACACCCAAACTTATTCGTTATTTGTAACCTTAAATACAATATACAATTCCTAAAATTTTCTCACACGTTTCGACCGTAGCCTTCTTGCGATTTTAATACCAGTTCGCCACCAATACAATAAAAGCTATTCGGCTTGATTGGCTAAGTGTGAGATGATGTACACTAACTCTATGAGAAAGTGTTGCTTTTGCACTGGTGCAACAATTACAGTGGAGGGTGAAATTAGACTAAGATCTTGATAGAAGTAGCAGCGTCGTATTATCATGCGACAATTTTTCATGGAGATTTGATCACAACGCCAAATAAGCGACATTTACTAGCAGCGGCAGTTTACCACAACGACTAAATAATGTTTATCTCTGTTATGAAATGGTGTGTTTAGTGTCTCTTTAATTTGCGAAAGTTAGCTTGAAACAGAATGATTACTGGAGGAGATTGATTGACTTATATAAGTAAAAATGAATGAACCATATGACAAAAAATTTTTTCAGCCACAAATTTCGGTTTATTGCCATTCAACAGAGTTTTAAACTGGTAACATAAAAACACTTGTGCTATATATATTTTATTCACACATTGCAGCACTTGAACCAATTCCCAAAGAAAATGTATTAAAATTATTTCTGGAAGTAAACTGTTGCTTACCATTGTTTATACAGACAAACACGTATACAGAGATGGGTAGACCAATGACCGGTGTGATGTTCTGTTAACGCTGTAAAATTTATTGAGGAGACACTTGGCTAGAATATCTTCATAAACACCGTAAAAACTGAGTGATATTTTACTTGGTATTCCTCAATCCCTCTACCAAAATGGCATTTCACTGTCTCCATTATGCTAGTGCCACTTTACTACAAGCTCTTCCAACAACACCATTCAACTGTAATTCTACTATAGACGTACGTAGAAAAATGTCGTCAGCAGCTTAAAATTCATCAGAAGAAAAACAAGAGGTCAATGAAATTAACATTTTTGTGCGTTCGGTTCTCAATTTTAATCCCTCTTGATAAAGTAGACATCGAATATAGGGGCATTGCTAATTATAAGAGAAGCCACCAAATAATTCTACTTTTCATTTATTTAATCTGTACCATAATTATTATATATGAAACAATCGCACTTACGACACTGACAAAAAGTTTTAAATTTACTGAAAAGAATCCACATGCATTGAAATCGTTTGTCATTTCTTGCAGTTGAAGAGAAAACATTTTGAACTCTTTTACACATTCGTTTCTGCAGTTTCCTTCTAAAAGCAATTTTTGCACTACAATTCTTGAAGACCTTGCTTCGTTCGTCGCTGTGTGACAATAAAACGTTACCTTGAACAAGAACACAATAAATATAATGGCATATACTATATTTGTTATTCCCCACCCTTTGAAATTAACCACTACTTCATATAAACTACACAACATTCCTGTTAACATCCAGCACATTAAAGCAAGAATGGCGATACCGTAAGTGTCATTTATAAGACATGTTATATCATACAGCTCACTGTATATCTGCCGCAACCAATGAATGTCAGTTTGTCTTAATGTTCCTTCAATGTTTCCAACACTTGAAACACGTAACGGTGTTATAATCATGTGGTCAACAGTCCTAGCGGATCCGAAGCACCTTTCACTCTTTTTCTTCACACTTGTTGGTCTACTGACTGTCCCATTTATCCAGGTAGTGAGGCGCTTGTTGAGATGACCGTACCTTTGTTTCACCATAAAAACCAAGTTAAGAAATTGCATTAAAATTGATATATTACAAATGTAACTGAAACAAAGGATCATTAGTGTTGCACAAATTATGTAATGTTCCTCATTTCTTAATTGATATATGATGTATATAATCAGACTACTTGGAAAGACAGTTAAAAGAATAAATTCTGAAATTATATTAAACATCACATTTTTGTTCATGTATGTTTCTTCTTGGTGTGTGAAACCTATTTTATTGTCTACTTCCGAAATATTTTCAATTATATCTAAAAACGTTCTTCTTTTGATAATTGATATGCAGACCACAGCAATAATACTGCTGGTGTATGAAGAAATTACAACTAAAATGAGGGCAATAAATCGAGTCTGTGCAATAACTCCAACACTGTTAGCTACCAATATCTGAACAGCCAATCCAACAGTATATACAATCAGCCATATCACAGTAAACATGTAGTTCCAGTATCCATAGTCAGACGTTGCCCTCTTGTTACGTCTGTCCGCTACGTAACTGTACGGCGCTAGTCCAAATACTTTACACAAATAATACAGCGGTCTCAACACGGTATAAATTCCGTTCCGAAATACAAACTTCTTCATTTTGTGAGTTTGTCAGAACAGACAGCGACGTCGCTCTGTTCCAAAGGGCGTAACTCTGCCACGACAACTGCATATATGCGTGTTCGTTACTGTTTAAATACCGCCTAAAAATTATGGTTGCGTGTGCTAAATGTCTTACAAATGACAAATTACAGTTAAACTCTAATCATATTTATTCGCCGTTTAGTTCGTTCTGTAATATTGTGTGATAATGAGTTGATAAGAATGCGATGTCAGGCGGATGTTGTGTAATTTGTTTGGAAGTGCTGAAAAGACCTACGGGAATCCTCAACCGGAATTCTCGATGTTCCGTCCAATATTCTAGCTTCATCGCGTGCACAGGGACGTTTAATATGTTCATTACGCCATATGTCTATTTGCCCCGTTCCAAATTGCCTGTCTGTCATCGGAGTGGAGTGCAGTTGAATGTTGTCAAGGCATTGTCTAATATTATTTTGTTTCTTTCTTTACCCGCTAATGATGAGATGACGTAGCTAATTGGCCACTACCGCCTTCTCCTCCATTTTTTTAAGTTCACCGAACCCCACGTTATTTCCGACGATAAATTACAGCTGAATTTTATATTCTGCTGATATATAAATCACAGGTCATCCATAAATGTACCTCCACTAAAGCCAGAGGCTAATCTCCGTGCTTCTAACATTAAAGAGTTTTAACAACTGTTGTTAAACCAAACTAACTGAGGTATTGGGGACTTTAATTTTCGTTTTTTGTAAGGAAAAAAGTTTCGGAATGTACTGCTTTCATTCGTAGGGAAATGTATTAAATGTTCTGTTTGGCCCTTTCAGTGTAGCTGATCTCTCTATTCGGACCAAGCAAGAAAAAAGAGAGCAGTAAACAAGGATTATTTTCTGCAGTTCAATAGAATGCCTTCGAAGGAATTTTTAAAGCCAACTCGGAGCCTTAGAAAACTTCAATCTACATTGTGCTATTAACACAAATAACCGACAGCCTAGACTAAGCGAAATAATAATTAATACTTCACCATTTTTCATGCATTTAACTTCAAGCGAAAACCAATTACTTCTGCAAATTTTTGTGTTTGGAACTTTTACTTAGACATCTTGGATTGTCGTATCGATTGCTACTGTTCACTTTTCGGAGTGAGAAATGTTTAGAATAAAGTGTAGCGGAAATCAAAACACACATTTTCAGTTCAATACTTCCTTTCCAAAATCCTACCGTTTACCAAATAAAGTGGATATTATGTACAGTAGAGCCAGCCAGGCCACTGACAGTAAAATACATCGCAGAAAAAATTCACGAAATCAGATTCACAATTATAGCCTACAAACAACAGGAATATATTCGTGTTGTTTTTACGCCATAAGTCTTGGTATTGTGTTGTAATTCTTGGACGTTGTAGCTTGTTTCCTTCCAGGGTCGACCTAAGGACTTATCAGCTCCCTTGTATAGTAGCCAAAGTTAAGGAACTTAATGTTAATTTATACGTAAATTTACGGCATTTTTCTTCATAATTTCCAAATTTTTCAATAAATTTCAGATCATTGAATCTTTTATTTTTTCAAACACGCGAAATAAGATTTTCTCCATAATTTAACAACTGATTTAAATTTTATCACATTTGATATTTCGAAAAAATAATATATTGTACATGGGAGTATCCGCAATCGACAAATCGTAAAAAAAACTTATTTACAAACGGGGAACATCCATATTACAAACTTTGGCTGTTGGACTTTCTGTCGCCAGCTATTTCTTCGACTACAGTTCATACCTCAAAAAGAACAAGCCTTTATTGAGAAAATCTGTAGCGGCGAGATGTTAAAATACACATTATGTACGTTTTAAACGTAAGGCCTTTTTCTTTTGTCAGATTTGTTCAAAATCTTTATGTTTTTGTAGAAGATCAAAATATGAAATCATTCGAAAATCTGTCCGTTAAGTGTCACTTGAGAACCTGCGGAATGACGGACTTGACGAAGCTGATTGTTGCTCCCGCTTTGCGATCGTGATCTCACGGCCCATAGCTTCAACCATCTTACTGCAGGAAATAGTTTCATTTTTTTTATTTACCTTCGCGTCCAAAGATAAGTTTAGAATTTTGTTCTTCCTGATAATTCATTTTAAAAATTTGTCTTCCAACTCTATTCACTGAGACAGAACTTTTCAGTATTCGCATTCCTTCTATTGCCTTCATCGGACACTCTCTGTATACTTTCATTGATACTGTTCTTAGCAAGATATGTTAACTTCACATATTTGTTAGAACCACAGCTGCTTGATTGCACGCCATTTCAACTTCACCACTCACATAAGCCTCCCGGACGCCTGAGCCAGTTGTGTTGCTGTGGCCATGTTAACGGTGTCCCACTTACACAGGTGCAATGAAACATGAATGCAGGATTCGGTTTATGTTGGCACAGAGAGCTGTTATTCGTGTGATCTTTGAAAACGACGTTGCGGAGCTCTCGGTTTGCGACTGTCACCAAAACGCAACACGTGAACTGCACGCAGTTTGCCGAAGAAATCCTCGGTTTTCCTCGTCGACTAACAGCGCGGACATTGGGATTTGTTGGAATTCGAAATGGGTAATAAGCAGAATTAAAACTAGATCCAAGACCATGTGGTTCCTTGCATATCTGTGTTATTCAGTTCAGAGTCTTGATTTCTGACATAAGAGTCCATTATTCCCGAAATTTATTTGTTCCTTCCAGAAATCGCCTTTAAATTAAATTTAAACTTGAAGCAGTGTTTTCGCCCGTTTGACCAACAGATGTCTCTACCGTACGCAGATGACAGTTCCCCATTTCTCACATTAACATCGCCATGTCCCGCTCTACTTCCCTCCACCGATTAGCCTGTAACAGCATGTTAGCAACTGACAGCGTCTGTATTTTGTGTGCAAGTTAATATTGGGGCAGCTATTACGGTTTCATCGTTGTTTTAAATCAGACAACAGCAACTGACAATATTTGTAAGATTATTAAAATTGTTAGGGCTTTTGAATTAGTTTCATTCACAACATTAACAGCATCAATTATTATTAATTGTCTCTATCTTCAAGAATGTGAAAGTTAGTATTTCTTGTCACCCACAGTTTTTGATTGCACAGGAACACACATATGATCTATGTATATGTCGTAGACATATTTGTGACTAGACTGTCTACAGCAGTAGTAACGTGCTTTACTATTACCTGACCACTGTTTATTAGCAGTTTAATTTAAATTATTAATACGTCCATCGGGACACTGAAAAAGTGTTTCCTCGTGTCTCGCGACACATAACGTCCGTACACGTGCACAGAGGATGTAACAATTTTAGCACCTGAGATAAAATCTTCATGGTGTTTTAGTTCTTTGTATCATACGTTTGGCTTCCGACCACCGCGTGACCTTGGCAATGTGTTAACGTCTAATCGCTGTGGGCAGGGTCGTAAAGATGTCGCGATTAAAATCATACGAATGAATTTCTTGTACTGATCATATTACAAATATTAATATTGGCGCCCAATTAGAGGGTTACATAACGTGCTGCAATATTTTTATTGGCAGACTGGCACGGACGTTGCGGCACGACCGGTAGCAGACACTGCACCATTTTTCCCTTCACTTTTTACTCATATACTTCATATATATGCATACAGTTCATCCGAAACTTCATCCAAGTAACTTATATCCAAACAGATATAACAAAATTTTAAAAATGGAGCCTTTATTACTGTTATGACAGTTATTACTGCCTACGCATACAGGAACAGATTGAAATTTTTGTAGAGAGGAAGACAGGGTTGTTCTATTTATCGAAAGTATAGTATTGTGGTTTTGTTGTTAGGAAAACGATTTTTTGTGATATTATTGGGAAGATAATGATAAGTTAATACAATGTGTTCATAAACATTCTGTCTCAGTGCAAAATTTTCCAATAGAAATCCCACGTGGAATGACCTGTGATGGGAGCAGGACGTTATGAGAGGCCTAAGATTAACCGTCTGAACAATGGCTCGGCATTGAATTGTATGGAGTTGCCTTTGGCAGAAAGGCTGTAGTAATGTGTAATTACAAAACCACAGTCCTATAAACGAGGAAGATCAACGTTTAAACTTGTCGGGCAAAAAGAAACTTTCTTTGTTAAAATTATGGTTGAGTGTTATTTCTTTCACATTGCAGAATACGAATGTGAAAAAAACAGTTGCCCTTTCACTCACCAATTTTGAGAAAAGTAATAATAATAATAATATTTATTTACTGCAATTGGGCTGTTACCCGGTGGCAGTGGTTATTTTACATGTAAACAAAACATTAAATTGGTTACTACTAGATTTAAGTCGGGAGGGCTATATGAGAAACATGTAGTGGCAACTTGGAATCTTGGGAACCATCTCAGCATTTGCTTATAGACACAGGGAAACAAAGAAAAACCTGTGTCGAGATGGCCTGTCACAGGACCTTCCGAGTACTGACTTCTAGCCAGCAGTCCGGCATCTAAAGTAAAAACAGTAATGCACACACAGTATAACAAATACACATAGGACAACTACAACAATACACACGGCCAACCAACAACAGTTACACACAAGACAACTTAAAACTAGCAACAATACATGCGAGACAAATTAGAATACAACATGTACAAAAGGTAAAAACACCCAAGCAAGAGAGTACTGCGTACAGTTTTTTGAAATTGTTTTTTTAATCATCAATTCACTCACGCTTTCACCCCAGTCCTTCACTTCTCATCACTTACTACTCCTATAAACCTTTTCCATAAAGACTCGTCCCCCCCCTTCCCTATACTGCGCACTTCACTTCGCCTCATTCCACTTTACTTAGCTTCGTTCACTTCACTTCACTTTATTGCACTTCGCTATCCTCCACGTTACATAACTTTTCACTTCACTTTAGACTTTTCACTTCACTAGACTCCGCTTCTCTAAACTTTTCGATGATTTACAGTACACTTTACCTCCTTTTAATTCAACTCAGTTATCACTTTCCTTATCCTCTTTTTAAAAGTGATCGGTTTGAAGGGGAGAATTCCTAATACTTCTGCCGGTAACTGGTTCCAGTGTTGGATGGTCCTATTTACAAAAGAATATTTCTCTACATCCGTCCTTTGCCTCCTACTCCTAATTTTCCTTTCATGATCTACCCTGATCGGATAGTGTGGCCGTTCTAATCTGTCATCAATAGGCTTCCACGCGCGTTTCCCAGAGTACGCTTTGAAGAGGGTACATATGCGTGATAACTTTCTACGCGACGCCAAAGTTTCCCAGTTCGGGCTATTCTTTTGATGTTCAAATTTGGCCGCTTTCTTTTGCAGCCTGTCTAACGCACTTATTTGTCCCTCCCTGTACGGATCCCAGCACGCGGCCCCATATTCAAGAATCGGACGTACAAGTGACATGTAGGCTAAACTTTTGGTATTACTATTACCCTTTATTAGTATTCGCATTGTGAAATGTAGTGCTTTCCAGGCCTGTTTCACCGCGTAGTTAACTTGATCCGCCCAACTTAAGTCGCTGCGTAAGATTATTCCTAAATATTTACAACTGCTCGCTTCCGGTATTAATGTGCCCATTAAAGAGTAATTTAGTGGATCTTTTACCCAAGCTCTCGTGAAGCGAATTGCCTTACTTTTACTTGGATTTATTTTCATCGCATTTTCAACCGCCCACTCCCCCAGCCTGTCCAGGTCCTTCTGCAATTTTTCCATGTCTGCGTTATTTATAATTTTTAT
>Ga0136643_10008115_pt1 | contig 15299 bp, 9 predicted proteins | sample TergutLab28metaG_FD_96883 | JGI IMG/M metagenome (GOLD analysis project Ga0136643, IMG submission 96883) | Labiotermes labralis P1 segment gut microbial communities from Petit-Saut dam, French Guiana - Lab288 P1 (version 3) (version 3) | ecosystem: Host-associated > Arthropoda: Insects >... | reverse complement strand
GGTCTTTGTTCTAAAAGGCAATCTCAATCTTGTGTTTCCGAACAAATCCTGCGCCCGTTTTTTTTATTGTTTTTGGGGGGGGGGGGGGGGGGTACCCATTTTTCAAAAAGTCATCTCAAAACTCTCGGCACCGGCAGGATTAAAAGGCGCAAGTTCAATAGTGAGCATCCACATATATTACACACCACGACGACCTACAGTGGGCCGGGTGGCTCAGTCGGTATAGTGACTGGCTACGGGCTGGACTGTCCGGGGATCGAATCCCCGTGGGGGGCGAGTTTTTCCGCAGCTGTCCAGACCGACCCTGGAGCCCACCCAGCCTCCTGTGCAATGGGTTCCGGGTCTTTCCCGGAGGTAAAGAGCGGTCGGGGCGTGACGCTGACCCCCACCCCCTTCTAGTGCCGTGGTCAAGAAAGAGTAGAGCTATACCTCTAGTCCACCTATGGGCCGTACGGCCTGTGCAGAGCCTCAGTGCCTGTACAAGGGTGCATTTTACCTTACCTTTACCTACGACGACCTACAGCTCGGGTTTTGTGCATCCTTTTTCACGGTATCCTAATTTGCATTGATGGAATGTGCAGGTGATAACAAAAAGCTGATACTGAAGTATCGAAATGGTAGAGTTTAATTTTATGGCCTGCTATCAAATGTCGGAGGTGTTTAGAATGTAATTGGTCCTTGTTAGGGAGACATCCGTATATTTCATTACATCACAGTAATAGTTAATAAGCACTTTGCAAATTGGAATTCATCTAAGTGATACATGAAAATTCAATTTCTAATTTACAGTAAACACACCGATTCTCTGTCACAGTGACCCCAATGTGTTACTGATTTTCAGGGATGTAATCACTGTTTAATGTGAGAATTATTCGATGTGTAATGTGTGAGAAAAAAAAACAGAGCTTGCTAATGTTATGTACATGCTAACATATTAGTCGCCATTTTGGGATAACGGGTTGAAATAAATTGCAGTAATAAACCAATATATCGGGAACAGCGTTAAAAGTGTTTTTACAGTTAATTTAATAGTCGAACGAAAGCAAAGATCGATTTATTGCATGTTATTTTTAAAGGGATTGTGATTTTAGCACTGGCTGCTGAGAGTTTGGCTGCAAGCTATGGCCGAACTCATTAATCAGCCCCTCGAAGCGGAGCTGCAGCGTGTCGTTTGGTACCACGTGAAGTTCTCTCATCAGTCACTTGCCTCGCGTTCCTCATCTGTCTTCATTTCCAGCTCATCTCTCTATCTCGCTTCGCCATAACTAACAGAACCCGAGAACTGCAAACGGTTTACTGCTTATTAATTTGCGTCTTCTAAGATATCAGAGTATTTACAGCCTTCTCTGTTACTTTGAGAGGAATTGAGGCACGCTATAAAATTCACATTTATTTGGAAAATACGGGCTGCTTTTGTTGAATTACGATTTTAATTTATATCCCCTTAGCAAGTAATATCATTTACCCAAATCTGGTAGCGTAACCCTAAAGTTTGACGCCTGTAATAACGTAATTCCTCCCTGGCAACGATCCAGATTCCGCGTCGCATCCTCACAATCTATTCCGTATTGTCATGTGTAATTCCATCTATTCGATTATCAAGGTGGCCACCTTTCACAGGTTTACCCCAACAAATTCTGTATACGTACTTTGTTTTCACCATCTGACTTAAATGTCCGTCCTACGTCAGCCACCTCGACTGAAATTCGACCGTCAACTTCCTGCTGCCTCTCCTAATAGCTCTGCAGAAATCAGTTTACGTTCTCTTGCGAAACTAAGGGATGACTTGTTATGTACACGCAAAACAAGTGGTCAGCTTCGTAGGTCTAACTCGTTTATTTTATAGCTAACAGTACAACGGTTTTTGGACAGAATCATTGCCAGCAAGTTCTCTTAATTTCATAATAAAAGGAAGGATAAATTTTAAAAATATCTGATAGGGGGTTAAGCATGTCAGCACAAAGGATTACATTTCAGTCACTTGTTACATTGCGTTGGTATCGCTGTCTGGATGTTCTGGGTTAAGTTACGATTTGGACACCGTTCAGTCTGGCTGTCATCGTTTTCTTCTGTCTCTTTGCGCAAATGGTGGGGATAATACCTCATGATAGGCCACGACCACTTCCTTCTACGTGGTTTCCAATTCAGTCACTGGAATCCTAATATTTTACCCTGTTATTATAAAGTTAAATAATATTAATTCCGTGTTGTCTCCTAAACGGAATCCCGTATTGCTACAATTATTTCACAATTAAAATCCATACGCCATCATTTAGTGTCATATTTTAACTTAGGCGTCAGAGTTTCGCACACATTTCTGCCAACAGGAAGACACAGACGAATATTCTAATTTGACGTTCAGGTGACCTTACATTGTGATAAATTCTTATAATAAAACCAAATTGATGCACTAATTTCTCAAATTTATTTTTGGAATAAAACTCTACATGTTGCGGACAGTTCCTCTGTCCACCATCAGGAGTTTTTCACTGTGCACACAGCAATGGTATATGTCATACAGGTTTGCTGACAGCTTGCGAGCAGGATCAGGACAGAACTGCAGTGTGTAAAGTGAAAAACTCCTGATGATGGACAGAGGAACTGTCCGAAACATGTAGAGTTTTATTCCAAAAATAAATTTGAGAAATTAGTTAGTGCATCTGGTTGGTTTTTATTATAAGAATATTCTAATGTAAATCGTAAATAATTAATTCATTAATATAAGCTATGTTTACAGTCAGGAAGCTTGGTCTTGTTGAGTGTGTCGCCGTACAGTTTGGTAGCTAATTGCCATAATCCTAATAAACACTGCCTTTCGAATTGTTTTTGTCAAAATTTAATGTATTCGGTAAAAGTTTACACATATTTTAATTTAATGTTATTGAATTTGATGTTCTACTCTGTCGCCCTTCGATCCAGAAGGTATCACCTTCGAGCCCGGTCTGTTGCCTTACCTCTGGTGCAGGGAAAATTGTGTGATGCGTGATGTCAGGCCTCCGCCGCTATGCAGATGGGCTGTGCTCTCTTGTGTGATATTACGCAGCGTAGAGTGGTAATCCCGTACCGACGTTTCGGGACAACCTATCGGTTCCATCTTAAGGGTCAATGAAATCAAAAAGAAAGGATTCTTTGCTTTCTTAACCTTTTAATTTGGGGCCGATAGGTTTTTCCCGAAACTCGGTAAGTAATTACCACTCTACGCTTCGTAATATCCCAACTGTGGGTAGGTCTCAAAACTGTGTGAGTTTAATATATATCGCACGTTGTATTATATAATGTTGCGACAATAAAGGCTATTATTCCCACCATGTGACGCAAGATGTCCTATTGCTAACCTTGTCATAAATGTAATTTTGTGTGCGTTCACCTTTTGAAGTTGGGTAGAACCCAGAGTGATCAAACAGTGTGCCATGAATCGTAAACTATACTAGCAACTATGTTTTGTGTATCTGACAGTGCGATAATTGCAGGTAAGTCAGAGATGCAAAGCACAGACCATCGCAACGAAAATGTGATTGAGGAAGAGTGCGAAATCAAAATACCGTGGCCTGTTTTTTAAAATATCTTATACGAATATAGGCTTATCGTTATGTCACTGTTTTACTGATTACGTACAGATAATTGTGTTGACGCTAAAGGAGAGAATTTCTCACACGACACATCACCATGTCCCTTTGTATGTTCTCGTCTTCCTCCCAACGAAGTTCAAACAATTGGAAGGATTTTCACAAAACTTAGTGAATCATAACTCTAGAGGACATTGTACTTATTTGTTTTTTTTAATTCCCCCCTCCCTCTATTGTTGGTTTTCGAACGATATTTTTAAAGATCTTAGGCCGGGTAGCTCAGTCGGTATAGCGACTGACTACGGGCTGGATGGTCCGGAATCGAATCCTGGTGGGGACCAGATTTTCCGCCCGTCCAGATCGGCCCTGTGGCTCACCCAACCTCCAGTAATATGGGTACCGGGTCTTTCCCGGGGGGTAAAGTGCGGCCGGGGCGTGCTGCTGACCACTCACCCCCTTCTAGTGCCGCGGTCGTGGAAGAGTAGAGCTATACCTTTACCCACCCTCTGGGCCACACCGGGCCTGTAACGGGATTACTTTACCTTTACCTTTTTATTTGTTGAAGATCACGATCTTCGAAAAGCTGTGCATTTATTTTTCAGTTCGGTGACGGTAACTGTTGTGCGATTTATTGTCCGGAGAGACAGCAAAGACGTACCTACCAATTTTGAGTAAGCCATGGCTTCCCGACACACAAGGCACTGACTTAACTTGTGACGCGCAGCTTTCAGCGTCATAAATCGCTCGAATTCTGGCCTAGAATTGCGAGTGGTAAATTGAAACATCGTCAACTCTTCAACAATACCGAGGTGCTGATAAATCCTTAGCCCGACCGGGAAGAAAACGAACTCGGAAGCATGTGAGGGACGCGCATTATTTCAACAACATCGAGACGCGAGCTGTCATCGAGTTTTTTTTTCCAGCAAGGCAAGGCGCCGAAGAAAATTCACACCATTCTGACAGAAATATTATCTTGTTTCTTTCCTGGTCGGGCTAAGGACTTATCAGCACCCCTGTAAATATTGATAGACACCAAATCTTACATCATTTGTACGAAAAATCGAGAATCAAATACTGTTCGCCATGACGCAGTGTTATTGTGGCAATAATCAAATCGGATTTCTCTTCTATTATTAGATAAAAATATTGACAAGTTAGTAGTTACTGCACGTTACTTCGTTCTTTTCTGTATTGTGAGACTGGGGCGTGGTAGTGTGTCGGTAGGAGGGTTGGGGTTGGAGGGTTCCTTGAGGTCGATCAGGAGGAAACAGGGACGTTAGGCAGATCGCAGAAGAAATATTGGCGTTGAAGAGAACTCTCCGAGTTGCAGAAGCCGTCTATAAATAGCATCTTTCTCTTTCTTTTACCGATAATCTGATAACGATGTGAATTATGGTGAAAGTGGGGTTGGAACTGCCGACGGCTTTTAATTATTGTAAGTAACTGGGATCGACTCCAGAACGGAGCTCAGCCATGTTTATTCGACTAATGTTTGGGGGACGTCAACCATCTAGGTCTATTAGACATTCTGAGGACCGTGCATCGTGATATATTCTTATAATAAAACCAAAGAAAATCACTAATTTCTCACATTTATTTTTGGAATAGGATTCCACATGTTTCGGATAGTATCTTTGTCCGTCATCAGGAGTACACACAGCAATACATACAGGTTATTTTGACTGCTTGATAGCAAGCATAACCTGTACGTACTGCTGTGTATACAGTGCTAGACTCCTGATGATTGACAGAGAAACTGTCCGAAGCATGTAGATTCCTATTCCAAAAATAAATTTGAGAAATTAGTGCATCTCGTTGGTTTTATTACAAGAACATCTAGGTCTAGTTGTGCATTCCTTGTGTTCCATTCATTTTAAGGTCTTCAGTGTCAATCAGTCCCCCTTCGTATATAGATCAGGCGTGTTAAAAGACACCTCATCACATTAAAACATAAAATAAATACAAGCTTAGGGTTTCCTTAATCACTTCGCCATGAAGATGTGACTTTGGTGCATTAGTTACCTCTGGGAGGGGGTGTGAGCGGCCCAGCTTCTGTTGTATGGCGGATGAAAATTCCGTGGGCGACTATGGAATTAACTGTCCTTTGCCAGAGATCGAATCTTGGTGCGCGGCTTATAATATTACTGGTAAAACCAACTACAAGTATTTAATAGGCCGGTGGAAAATTTTTAAATGCGTCTTTGATAATTATTCAAGAAATGTTATTATTTCTGTAAAAAGATCGTTATGCTGTTCAAGACGGACTATTTTATTCATTAGTTCTTGAAATACAAACACAACTGGATGCACAACGTTAAGTTGAAATGCCTTGTGTTGAATGCACCTACCCACATTTTCATTTGGCAGCTCTAAACCTCCTCAGTGGATCCTATCCTAAACCAGAGTAATAAATAGACAGCCTACCAGAGGGTGTAACTCCATCGGCCATTACCGGATTCCCCTCATACGACACGAGCTGTTTCACACCCTCCCCCCACCCTACTTTCTAACATTTTGTTAATGTATTTATAGTCTGTTTCTGACCTTTACTTTATTTATGGCCTGTGTAATGTCGTTACCGCTGAGACTATGTAACGTCAGACGGTAAGATTATACTGATCGCGAATTACGAAGGATGTCCTTGGAAGGGATAGTTGCTGTAACGGTCCGTGCCTTGAGAGACGGATGACAACTGTGACCAGTCTGGGCAGGCGAATGCCGAGTCCAGTTTTGAACTCGGTACCTCGCGAATACGAAGCGGAAGCGCTAACCATGCGACCATAATATTAAACTAAATCAACTGTAGTCAGAGGTACCGTGGTTCGACTTCCGGCACTGGCAAGATTTTTCTATCTTCTACAAAAAGCTCAGATTTGTTTTGGAGACCAAACTGCCTCCCCTTCAATGGGTACCACGGCTCTTTTCTCAGGGGTGAAGCAGCCGGGGCGTAAACTTGATCACTCCCCTCCATCTAAGTGTCAAGTGGGATAAGTGAAGCTTTGTCCCCATCCTTTCATACGCCCTCATGTTGTATACAGAGAAAACTTTACCTGTATTTCTATATTATCGAGCTTCCAAGTGGCCGCTTTCAAATGGTTTTCCTACCAGAATTATGCGTTACATTCTTCTGTCCGCTGAGACCTACAGTACAAGTCCACACCATCTGTTCTCAACACCACACACTTCGGTTTATGTATTATTTAAAAAAATTATCATGTCTGCAAGGGCACTAATTTTATTTTCTCTCTCTTTTTAGGTGAGTACACCATTACCACGCCTGGCGTATAATTAGTTGGCTAAAGTGATTTCATCTACCTGCGTAAGTAAACATTTTGTTCTTGAAAGAAGAGAAAAATTCGCACCTTTGGTTCTACAGCGCAATTAAGTGTAGTAGCTAACAAATTAGTTGGAGGAAGGACATCGGAATGTGTGTGGGCCGTTGTCCAAATACAGGTCCAAGCCTCTAGATGAATAAAAAGCTGACTAATAAAATTCGAGATGGGGATAAATCGATGTACCGAAGTGGTGTAATATCAGGCCTACGTGAAACGTCTTAGTTACGCCACTAACGATATGGCGCGCAGTAGTGTAAACAGTAGAACGAATATCAATACCTTTACTGGCTGTGGAGATGCGCCTGAAATTTATTGTACGTTTTCATGACTCGCTTTAAACGTACCTGACTCTGTATTTATTCTTCTGTGCCTAGTCTCTGTGCCGTCTGTGGGTTCGAATGCAGAAAACATGACCTTCCTTAATTAGATATCAGCGTTTAGGAGTCCTTGTGACACTTTTTTTAATTACTATAATGGCCTTTTAAAGCCATGCGGTTACTTGACTTAGCACCAGGCTTTACCATTGAAAAAGTCTGCATGGAGCTTTCATGGCATCTGTGTGTTCTGTATGGATCTCAAAACAAACAGAGACTTTGACTTTATACAGCATTAACAGACTGTTTTTGTACAACCGAAGTTGAGAGTGTTTACAGCTCGGTGCCCACTGAGACCTTATGCAAATCCATCTTTAAAGAGTTAGCTGTGACGTAACTGTGAATCATATTCCAATTCCTGACAGGGACAGATCGCTTACTGTGCCAGTACGTCCTGACCAGCTCTGTAGCTTATCCAGCAGGTGTTGAGGGGGGAGGGAGAAATGTAGATGATTTTAATGATTAAAGCTCAAGAAGTAACAGTCAAAGGAGAGAGCACTAAATGTATACTTGTAGGTTATAACATCACGTTTTTGTCGATCTTCACTTAACATTCAGGTGACCGTGCACCGTGATAAATTCTTATAATAAATCCAATTAGATGTACTAATTTCTCAAATTTATTTTTGGAATACAATTCTACATGTTTCGGACAGTTGCTTTGTCCATCATCAGGAGTTGATGGACAAAGCAACTGTCCGAAACATGTAGAATTGTATTCCAAAAATAAATTTGAGAAATTAGTGCATCTAGTTGGATTTATTATAAGTAGAATTCCACTTACCAGTTCACAGATGTGCAACAATGACGCAGTGAATATCCCAGTGCATGGCACATTTGTATTAAAGGTCAGTGCATAAATTTTTTAGCTTGGCGGGAGTAAGTGTATCTGCAGTAGGTTCTATCCTTCCAACAAATTTTGGCAAAGTACTGGACTCTAAACAGCTCATGTTATCTGCTTCCAGAAGAAAAATGGTTTGAGGTCAGAGGAACGAGATGGTCAAGTGATAGACCCGCCCATACCAATCCACGTCCATAGAGTTTTTCGATGTAAGAGATCTTGCCCGAATTGCAGTGTAAAAATGTAGGCGCTCCGTCTTGCAAACAGAACGTTCCTTTCTCCGTAACGGGACGGCACGATGAGTTTTTTCAACACGTCGAAGTACACTGCAACTGTCAGAGTGCATTCGGCGAAACTTTTCGTTTTGTTGAAACACAAACAGCGGGAAACTTGGGACTCACCTTTAAAATGTAGCTTCAATCACTGCCTGCGAATTGCCCCTGCCCCAAATTCTAATGTTATGTAGGTTAACGTGGCCGGGCCGATGGAGAATGGCTGCATCGCTAAACAAAATTTTGGTTGTCAATTTCTTTCATAGATCTTTGCTTTTGAGTGTCACAGCAACGCGCATTGCCATCTTCGTTGTTACGGGCTGTTACACGCTGCAATAGTTACGATATTTTACTGTTTAATTTGAAACTAATTGCTGAATTTTGTGCATTGTCCTTCGGAATTTTCCTTAGCTTCAGAGGACCGGTCGTTTATCGGGGCTTTTCCCTTTACAGATAGAACCTGCCACATTGAAAATTGACAGCGCTTGTGTATGGACATATTCGTCGATGTTTCTCTGCCAGACTTCTTACGAAATTACTTTCTAACTGCAACCACAAGTTTCGATTGTGTTACAGAGCATACACTCGGCTTTCTGCATTTGAGATGCCATTTTCCACAAATTCGCTGTTGAACCCACTGGTGACAGGACATGGAAATGAAAGTGGAGCGATTTAAAACTTGTTCTTACTTCCCACCCGAATAAGTTTTTTGTTTTCATTCCTCTCCTTTTAATTTTATGGTCAGTAGAGAAAAAGGTACAGTGGTCCCGTCACAGGCCTGGTGTGGCCCAGAAGGTGGGTAGAGGTATAGCTCTACTCTTCCATGACCGCGGCACTAGAAGGAGGTGAGTGGTCAGCAGCACGACCCAGCCACACTTTACCCCCGGGAAAGACCCGGTACTCATTTTACAGGAGGCTGGGTGGGCCCCAGGGCCGGTCTGGACGGGCGGAAAATCTCGTTCCCACAGGGATTCGATTCCGGACCATCCAGCCCGTAGTCAGTCGCTATACCGACTGAGCTACCGGGCCCACAATTTTATAGGCAGTATTAATTAAAATTGCCCACATTTCGCATGATTACTCTGCATTTATGAATGCTTCGATCAGAAGATGCCAAGAAAAATATTTTATGTGCAATATTTATTTCCCGTGAAGCCCAAAAGGGAAAAATCTCGTAAGAACTTTTACACCTCATATATATTTCATAACGTGTTGAAATGTTTTATAAATAAGCTTCTCTATTGAAGGGGCCAGATTGTTACATTGTAACATTGCCAGGGCACTGGTTTGTACACAGTACGTGAATTAATTGAAAGCGATTCGTTTTCATTTGTATCATGTGCGCGTTGTTGATGGTCTTAGCGTTTCAAATTGTTACAGACGTTATTAACTTTTGTACCGTGACAAGAGTTGGTTACATTCTTGTTGTCACATGCACGGGTAGTCTGTCCTTGTCTGTCATTGCTTATTCGTCGTCACGTTTTGGATCTGGAGAGTGAGCCATTATATTTAGTTGGCAAGGGGAATTAATTGCCCTTTGCGTACCGCAGTCAGTTGATAGACTAATGTAGCGTCGCAAGTATCGCACGGTTAAAGCCGCTTCCAGGTGTTGTTGGTGTGCCACAATCGCGAACTAGGAGCCAAAGTGGACTTTCATATAGATTTTAGAGAGAATGTGTCGATGTACTTGTATCGTAGTCCATAGTTTCCTTGACAACGCAGGTAAGGTCTCGTGCCTCCCATAGCGTACGGCACCTAGTCTTCATGACAAATTTCATCAGGTCATGTGGCTGCCGTAGCACACAGTATATAGTTGCTATGGTTACTCAGGGAATGTCAGGTGGTTTCTGTGGCCTACGGTACACATTTGTCTTGACAGTTCTGTTTAAGTCTCGTGGCTCCAATAGAGTATGTAGCTGTCATTGCAACTCATGTCAAGTCTCGTGGCTCCAGTAGATTAGAGTATGTAGCTGTCATTGCAACTCAGGTCAAGTCTCGTGGCTGAAATAGATTAGGGCATGTAACTGACACTGCAACTCAGGTCAAGTCTCGTAGCTGAAATAGATTCTAGTATGTAGCTGTCATTACAACTCAGGTGAAGTCTGGTGGCTCCAAAAGATTAGGTAGGTGCCATCGCATCTCATATCAAGTCTCGTGGCTCCCAATCCTAGTAATACGTATTTGTCGGTGACCTCAGATCAATTCTCGTTGCTCCCATAGCCTGCGTTAGGCCTACACAGTTGCTGCGACGACTTTAATCGTCTCTTGGCTTCCATAGTTCAGAGTACGTTGTTGCATTGGCAAATCAGATGAAGTCTCTTGGCTTCTGTAGCCTGTAGCACACAGTTGCCATGACAACTTTCATTCGGTCTCGTGGCTCTCATAGCTGACAGTACACACTTTCTGTGGCAAATCGTCAAATCTCATACCTCACGGAGTCAAGGGTACACGCTGACCATGACAACGCTCACCAGGTCTATTGACTGCCATAGCTAACACTATCATACCGATCGCATGCATGTAACTCACTTGTGGAATCTTCATCATCACCGCTGTGAGGAACTCAAATAACCTACTTATTGTCTTCATAATCCTCCTCCAATTTTGATCCTTCCCTGCTTCTCTCTCGACCGTTCCTGCTGTTTCTTCCCCACCGCGTAACCACTCTCTTCCTTCTCCATCCTCACCTCTTGTTCCCAGCTCCTTTTTGCCACGTAATCTCTGTTTTATCTGTATTTTCAATTGCTTTCTTCTCTTGTCATTTCAATTTCTCATTGAGGGGTTTTATATTATACCATTTTCACTTTTCCATTCTATTTCCTCATCTTTACCTATTGATTCCTGTACTTCTCTAATTCTGTTCATTTCTGAAAGTATTTTATGCTATCATCTTCCTCCTCCTCGGTATAATCCCAACATTCATCCTTGTTTCTCTTTCACCACTCATCATCCTTCATTTCCACTTCCTCACATCTTGCAGTTCCTTCCTTCTCTCCTTAACATGCGGTTTCTTCTTGTTTAAATTTGTTACTTCTGTTATTTCTCCACTAACCCTTTTCTAAATTGTATTTCTTTTATTACATTCCTTAACATCTTACGCCCTCTACCGTTGCCTCTCCTATTCCATTTCTCTCGTTCTGTCACTCTCACTTTTCCTTTCTTTTCGAAAACTTCGCATTTCTATACATTTCTGTCACTGTCATTGCTTAGCATTTCATGTCAAGCAGTGACCTGTGCACACACATGAATGCGTGTCGCTTGTATTCACGTCCTTATTTCCGCGCACGGAGGGCATATAGAACCATTGTATTGCTTTGGCTTAATATCGCTGATGGCCTGTCTTCTTTCTCCACCATCATCTTGTCACAGCCCTGTTTGAGTTTGTCAGTATTGTTCTGAACGTAGGAACATGTTCGAAATGACCTTGAAAAACGTGTTATTCTGTATCGATAAAAACCCTTCTGTAGTCATTCCCAATATGAAATTATATAGTCCACCCTTCCCCCATTTTACCGCCAGTGTCTGATATTTATTCGGTACACAACAGAGACCTGTAATTGAACTCGAAATTTGAAAAAAATTAGAAACGAAGGGAGTTAATTAGGCTACACGATTGTTGCACTAAACAGTTATTAGTCGCTTATAAACTTCTTGCTGTGTAGTTGAGATGCAGTGTGTTATCTGTGAGGTATTAACTATTTTTGTATGTAATTTAAATCTGTAACTTTTGTGTGCAAGCTACCTTTGTCAGAAGGACGAGCGGGAATATCCTGCACATCTACAGAACAGTAAATTTGCTCTCCCCATAACAATAAACGTATATTCACAGCTACATTTGCGGCTTATTATCTTCTTTTTAGACGTAAAATGGTTAATAATAATATGTGTAAGTTTGCAGCAATGTATTCTTAAGCAATTCGCAAAGAAACAACCACGTTGTGAACATATGCTTAGCACTTTAGTTTCATATGCTGTACTCACGGTTTCGAATTAGGCTACGACCACTTCATTGTGGGGACCACGGTGGCACAGTTGTTAACGTGCTGTGCTACAAATCCGAAGGTCGCTGGTTAGATCCCAGCTGATGTCGTTGGAATTTTTCATTGACATAAAATCCTTCCTATCGCACTATGGCCCTGGGGTCGACTCAACTTCTAACAGAAATGAGTACCAGGAGCATTTTCTGGGGTAAAGGCGGTCGGTGCGTAAGGCTGACAACATTATCACCATCCTGTACCGTTGTAATGAAATCTGGGAGCCCTAACTTCCTGCAACCCTCTGGGCCACCCCAGGTCTGTAATGGGACTGCTTTTACCACTTCATTGTACGTTCTTTCAAATCCATTATTTGTTAATCAACGAAACATTCTACACGAGCTGCTGAGAGTGTGGACAAATAGATAAGAGAACTCGGTGCACCCTATTTCCTGATACCGCATGTTGCGCTGTGCTGGTAGCGCTTTTGTTTGAAATTCGGGAGGTCTTCGAGTGGCTCGTTACCATGAAAAATTGTCGAAGTGCACCAGACAGTGCCACCATGGCATGGCCACTAATGAAACATGTGTCATTACGGTTGATCAATTTGTATGTATCAGTCATATTCAAGTTTGCAACTTGACAGGCAGACAGATGCCTACAGTTAATACAGGACGTTTTGAAGAAAGAAGCACGTTTCTGGGAACGTGTGAAACACAGAAAGCTGAAGTTGGAAAACAGAAGAGAAGATATATGTGTATTTAGTATTCTAGCGAAAAGGCTAGAGATAAACCCGAGGGATGTGTTCGACATTAAAATGGATGATAAACGTCACGGGAATGGGTAAGATTTGAAATTCTCACATTTTTATGGAATACGACGCCGTGCGGATTTGTATATAAGTACCAACTTTTAATGAGGGGTAATTGTTGCCTCCTCCTTCAAAATACACAAATGTACGAGTAATTAAATGTTTACCGAAATATTGAAGACGGACGGTAGATGAAAGTGGCCAAAGTCGTATTCATTAACGGACTGTGAAACTGTCCAGTCAATGACGCAACAGCCCCTAGTGGGCTAGGGCCTCCTCATTATTGAGGCTTCACTATCACACTCAGACACACCACACTCGGTAGAACCTCTCTGGACGAATGATCAGCCCGACGCAGAGACAACACAACACAATCAAGAGACGAACGTTCATGCCCCCGGCGTGATTCGAACCCACAATCCAAGCCGTCAAGCGGCCGCAGACACACGCCTTAGACCGCGCGGCCAACGCGATCGATCTGTGATACTGTTAGTAGCGTTAAATCAACGGGTTCTGTTGCCAGGGGCGATTAAGCAAATGTCAAATCTCAGGCTATTATTAAGTTGATACTAAGGTGCCTTCTTGGAACTGGATGAAGAGATGTGAAATGCAAAGTGTAATGCCAAGTGTCGGTTGGGTGTCAGAAGTTTAAAAACTTCTTGTAGTATTTCATCTATCTATATCTATCTATCTATCTATCTATCTATCTATCTATCTATCTATCCATCCATTCATATATATATATATATATATCAGTTGCTAAATGGTTAAACCAACAAAATTGCCAGTGTATAAGGAAAATCCTGAACAGTATAATACACGTAGTATTAAGGATTTTCCTTTTACTTTCTCCATTTTGTTAGTTTAATCATTCAAAACTATTTGTTAAAGCGTTTTGAATTTTCTTGTTTGACATGCTTACATTTTGGTTGTGTGGACTCTTAAAGAAAGGTTTCGTGTGTATTTACATAAATTGACATTCTGTAGTTTATCATTTGTTTACTCGCCATGACCAACACAAAAATTTATGAAGTTTCGAATTTTCTTGGATGTGATGCTTTTTCGTCCAAGAATCTTAGTGCCTTCTTCTTTAGTGTCAAGCAGCCCAAGAAGTACTTCCCAGGAAACTTAAGTCTGTTATGCTAGTCTAGAATCTTGTAAAAAAAAAATGTATCTAGAACCTATTTAAATACCAGTTGTGATTTTCGCTGATGACTGGAATTGTGCTTGAATGTTCATTTAATTAGCCTACCAACTAACGCACATACATAAAATTTCACATTAAAACACTTAAAATCGCTCCAACATGTTTCGATCCTAAGATCAACTTCAGGGAGCTACACTGTTCCTTGCCGAAGTCAAATTTTTTTAAACATTCGCTGATTACTTTCCTTATATTAACAGGGTACTGTGGCAGCAAGGAACAGTGTAGCTCCCTGAAGATGATCTTAGGATCGAAACATGTTGGAGCGATTTTAAGTGTTTTAATATAAACTTTTATGTATGTGCATTAGTTTGTATGCCAGTTAAATGACTCTACAAAATGCACGGCGCAACGATAAAGATACTTGAATGTTCAGTTTAATCTCGGATCGAAAGTACCTGCTACTTGACGGAGTTTTCTTGTAGACATTTAGCCTAATTCATGAGTGATGCTAGGCACTGGAGCTCTAAGTTTTGATGCTATACACCTCACGTCGTAAAGTAGCATACCTTATTTTATGTTGGATACTTTTAAAGAAACAATCTCTCGAAAAGCATTGTTTCAATCTTTTTAAGACATGAAGCATCTGAGTCCACCACAGACAGAGGAGCTGGTCTGCAGATGATCATATTTTTCACCTCTCGCAATGTTTTTAAGAAATGGGGAGAAAGAAAGCGAGAACGTGAAGTGATGGCAGAAGCGGGATTTGCCCCCTTAGGTTATTTATTGTTACGGGTTAACGCCATATCCAGACATCTCCCCTTGCTTGTTATATCAGGGTTGGAATTTTATTATAATCTACAATACCACAGAGCTCCCCCCAACCCCCCCCCCCTTTCTTTTTTTTTAGCTTCATTTTTCCCCATTTCCCTAAACATTTTGTAGTTTCGGCTTTTTTTTATCTTTCAACACAGGCCCCGCG
>Ga0136643_10008114_pt1 | contig 15299 bp, 16 predicted proteins | sample TergutLab28metaG_FD_96883 | JGI IMG/M metagenome (GOLD analysis project Ga0136643, IMG submission 96883) | Labiotermes labralis P1 segment gut microbial communities from Petit-Saut dam, French Guiana - Lab288 P1 (version 3) (version 3) | ecosystem: Host-associated > Arthropoda: Insects >... | reverse complement strand
TAAGGTTTAAGGGATTTACTGACGATTGGACACAGCGGAAATTGGGGGAAATTGTATTAAGTTTAAGAAGTGGTTTGTCCCGTATGCTTTCAAATGAAGATATTGGGCTTCCTGTTGTCCGTGCCAATAACATTGTTGACGGAAAATTCGACATGGATAACGACGTGAAGTATTGGTATGTTGATGACCCACAAGGTGCACAAACATCAAACTACTTTGTTTATAAAGATGACATTTTGATTAACTTTATAAATAGTGAATCAAGGATGGGAACAGCTACTATTGTCGATGAAAATCCTTTGAGAGATACGATTTACACCACAAATATTTTGAACTTTAGAACGAACGAATATGCCACACCTTATTTTGTTTTCACAATGACGTTCTCTAAAAAGTACCAAGATTATATTTCGTCAATAACTAAGCCCGCTGTAAGCCAAGCAAGTTTTACGACTGTAGATTTCAAGAATTATGTATTTGGATGTCCGTCTGTAACAGAACAAACTGCCATCGGTACATTTTTCCGCACCCTTGACGAACTACTCGCTGCCACCAAGCGGCAAATCGCTTTGTTAAAACAGCTAAAGAAGGCGTACTTGCAACAGCTATTCCCCCAAAAGGGTGAAAAAATTCCTGAAATTCGCTTTAGTGGCTTTGCAGGAGAATGGAATAGTAGCCGATTAGAAGAAATATTTGATATAGGAAACGGATACACTCCATCAAAAGCTAACGAAGAATTTTGGGAGGGTGGAACTATTCCGTGGTTTCGTATGGAGGATATACGAGTTAATGGGCGAATATTGTCAGATTCTATACAGCATATAACAGAAAAAGCGGTTAAAGGCAAGCTTTTTCCTGCAAACTCAATAATAATATCAACAACAGCAACAATCGGCGAACACGCATTAATAATCGTTGATTCGCTAGCGAATCAACGATTTACATTTATTAGCATAAATGTAAATTGTAAATACAAAATAGATTCCTATTTTGTATTTTATGCGAGCTATTCGCTCGCAAATTGGTGCAAGGCTAACATAAATTCTGGAGGACTACAAGCCGTTGATATGGCAGGATTTAAGCAGTATGAATTTTCTTTTCCAACGATAGAAGAACAAAAGAAAATAAGTGAATTATTCTTAAATATTGATGTGCAAATAAAAATACAAACAAAAAAGTTGGAGTCTTTAAAACACTTAAAATCAGCATACCTTCAAAAAATGTTTGTGTAAAAAAGGAGTGAGAAAATGAGCATAAAAATCCTAGACGACAATTTAATAAACAAAATAGCCGCGGGCGAGGTTGTAGAGCGGCCAAGCTCGGTTGTTAAAGAGCTTGTTGAAAATTCGATAGATGCAGGAGCAACGCAAATAACCGTAGAAATTGCAACAGGCGGCATTTCTATGATAAGAATTGCGGATAACGGCAAGGGGATTACTGCAAATGAGGTTTATTCAGCATTTACAAGACATGCAACCAGCAAAATTTCATCTTTCGAGGATTTAGAAGAAGTATTAACCTTAGGGTTTAGAGGGGAAGCTCTCGCGTCCATTGCATCGGTTTCGCAAGTTGAGATGATAACCAAGCAGGAAGATGCTATAATAGGCAGAAAAATTGAAATTCATGGCGGAAAGCTTATATCGGAAGAAGATATTGGTGCAAATAACGGCACAACCATAATTGTTAGAAATTTGTTTTTTAACACTCCTGCAAGGCGAAAGTTTTTGAAAAAACCAGCAACAGAAAGCTCGTATATAACAGAGATTATAAACAGGCTGGCACTTGGCAATCCTTCGGTTTCATTTAGATATATAGTTAATAATTCTGAAATTTTATACACAAATGGTAATGGTGACTTAAAAACTGTTATTTTAAACATTTTGGGTAAAGAAACGGCCAAAAACCTTGTTGCAATAGATTTTAATAAAAATGGATTTGGGCTTAATGGCTTTGTTTGTAAGCCTCAAATTTCAAGAGGTAATAGGAGTTATGGTAACTTTTTTATAAATGGCAGATTTATTAAGTCGGATATTGTTCAACAGGCGGCCCTAGATGCGTTTAAAACAAGGCTTCCTATTGGTAAATTTCCAATTTTTGTGCTTAGTCTTTCGATAGACCCGAAAATGGTTGATGTTAATGTTCATCCAACTAAGCTTGAGGTTAGGTTTGAGAACGAAGATGAAATTTATGATATTTGCAAAGAAAGCATAGATAAGGCATTAATGAGCGAAGTTTTGATACAACAGCATGAAGCAAAGGTAGAACCACCCGAAAATCCATTTAAAAGCAAAAGCATAATTGCAGATACTTTAAATTTTTTATACGAACCTAAAGCAGAGCTTGAAAAACCTAGTTTTGTAACGGCTAGAGAGGTTGAAACACCAGTATATGAAGTTAAAAAAGTTGAAGAAAAAGCTATAATTCCAAAGCAAGTTGAAAAAGCAATTGAAAAACCAGTAAAGAAGAATACTTTTTTCGCTAATTATCGCATAATTGGACAGTTTTTTTACACTTATTGGATTATTCAGCAAGGCAGCTCGGTTTATTTGATAGACCAACATGCCGCACACGAAAGAATTTTATACGAAGAGATGTATAACAAACTAAAGAACGAAAAGGTTGATTCGCAAAGGCTTTTACAACCCGTTGTTTTTGACTTTTCGGAGGCAGAAAAAATTGTTGTTGAAGAAAACTTAGATTTGTTTGAAAACTTTGGATTTGAACTTGAAAAATTAGATGAAGAAAAATATGTTTTAAATGCTGTGCCGTTTATTTTTAAAGGACCTGTTAGTTCAAGCTTTTTTATGGATATTGTTGATAAGCTGGGTGAAAAAGTGGGCAGCTCTGAAGAAAATATTTATGATACTAAATTTGAAAATATCGTAAGTATGGCGTGTAAAAAGGCGGTTAAGGGGAACGATAAATTAAACTTTTTGGAGGCAAAGGAGCTTATTGAAAGGCTTTTAAACCTAGAAAATCCCTTTACTTGCCCGCATGGTAGGCCGACGATAATTGAGCTTACAAGAACAGAGGTTGAAAAAATGTTTAAGAGGATTCAGTAATGAAAGAAAAAATAATTGTAATTGCAGGGCCAACGGCATCGGGCAAAACAGACAAAGCCATAGAACTCGCCTTAAAAATAAATGGCGAGGTTATTTCTGCCGATTCTATGCAAGTGTATAAATATATGGATATTGGAACGGCAAAGCCAAGTGAAGATGAGCTTTTAGGCGTTAAGCATTACCTCATTGATGAAGTGTATCCTGATGAAGATTTTTCTGTAGCTCACTTTTGTGAATTAGCAAAAAATGCGATAAAAGAAATAACCGAAAAAGGAAAAACGCCGATTATAGCAGGCGGAACGGGCTTTTATATAAATGCATTGCTAAAAGATACCGATTTTTCGGACGATAATGAAAAAGACACTGAGTACAGAGAAGAACTTAGTATTTTAGCTAAGACAAACGGTAACGAATATGTTCATAACATGCTTAAAGAAGTTGATTTTGGCTCTTATGAAAAAATTCATCCAAATAATATAAAGCGTGTTATCAGAGCTTTAGAATTTTACAAGCAAACTGGGCAAAAAATTTCTGTGCATAATTTAGAGGAAAAGAGCAAAAAAAGCCCATACGATGCGGAGATTTTTATATTAGATATGGATAGGGCAAAGCTTTATGAGCGTATAAATGAGCGGGTTGACATTATGATGAAAAAAGGGCTGATAGAAGAGGTTGAAAATCTTTTGAAAATGGGTTATAATGAAACGCTAACTTCTATGCAAGGGCTTGGGTATAAGGAAATTGTGCCATTTTTAAAGGGCGAGTGGACGAAAGATTTTGCCATAGAAATTTTAAAAAGAGATACAAGAAGGTTTGCGAAAAGGCAATTAACATGGTTTAGGCATCAAATAGATGAAGGGGTTTTGGTTGACAGAAATGAGCAAATTCAACTTTTTACGAGATAATTACAATATAAACCCGAAGCTTTTAGAGATTTCTGAAATTGCTGAAAAAGAGCTTTATGAGCAATTTGTAGAAATAGAAAAAATAGCCGAATATAACCAGCTAAAAGTTTTAAAGGCAATGCAGGATAATAGGCTTTCAGATGTTCACTTTGCTGGCTCTACGGGATATGGCTATAACGATTTAGGGCGTGATACGCTAGAAGAGATTTACGCAAGTGCTTTTGGGGCAGAAGCGGCACTTTGCCGGCCTCAAATAATTTCTGGTACTCATGCACTTTCTTTGGCACTCTTTGGCAATTTAAAGCATGGCGACGAGCTTTTATATATAACAGGCACGCCTTATGACACGCTAAAAGGCGTGATTGGCATAAGAGAAACAAGAAATTCGCTAATGGATAATGGTATAATTTACTCGGAGGTTTCGCTTTTAGAAGACGGTTCTTTCGATTATGAAAACATCAAAAATGCGATTAATGGAAGAACTAAGGTTATAGGAATTCAGCGCTCTAAAGGATACAGTTTAAGACATTCTTTGACAATAGATGAAATAAGCGATATAATAAAGTTTGTGAAAAATATTGATGATAAGTTGTGCATTATGGTCGATAATTGCTACGGTGAATTTACGGATTACTTAGAACCTTCAGAACTTGGTGCGGATATGACAGTTGGTTCGTTAATCAAAAACCCCGGTGGTGGACTTGCTCCAGTTGGTGGGTATATTGTTGGTACTGAAGAGTGTGTTGAAAATGCTGCGGCGAAACTATCTTCACCGGGAATTGGTAAAGAAGCAGGGCCTAGCTTAGGAATCACACAATCTTTCACACAAGGGCTATTTTTAGCCCCAAACGTAACAGCAGCAAGCATGAAAATGGCGTTATTTACTGCCGTTTTGTTTGAAAAACTAGGCTTTTCGGTAACACCTAAGCCTTGTGAAAAGCGGGGCGATATTGTTCAGGCAATACTTCTTAAAAATGCCGAAAATATTATTTCTTTTTGCAAGGGCGTGCAGATGGCGGCTCCTGTTGATAGCTTTGTTTCGCCAGAGCCGTGGGACATGCCAGGTTATGACTGCCAAGTAATAATGGCGGCTGGGGCGTTTATACAAGGTGCTTCGATTGAGTTTTCGGCCGATGCACCTATAAGAGAGCCGTTTGCAGTTTATTTACAAGGCGGGCTTACATACCATCATGGTAAAAACGGTGTGTTAATAGCTGTTCAAAATATGATTAATGATGGACTAATATCAATATAATGGCAAGCTATAGAATATTATTTACTGGAGGAAGATAAATGAGAATTATAGCACAATTATGTATAGACGGAACCATTGAAGCAGCAGAGCTTTATAAAGAGGCTTTTGATTTAACGCTTGGATTAACTGTTAAACATGATGATGGTACATACGCTCATCTTTCGTTAATGTGCGGTGATGCGGAAGTATTATCTATGACAGAAAAAAGCAAATTAGAAGGCGCAGCACATCTTAAAGGAACAAACGCTGAATGCCACGCAGGAAACACTAGGGCTTTTGACTCGCCCGTTACAGTTGGTATATATGGGCTTACAAAAGAAGCAGTACAAAAAGCATATGATATATTGAAAAAAGATGCTATTTTATTTGATCCCGAAGGTCCAAAAAGTTTGCCTTGGCTTGAGCTTGATTTTCATATTATAGATAAGTTTGGTGTAAGCTGGGAGGTTGGAACCTAATAAATAATTTCTTTAGCAGTAATAGATTAAAGATCTTTGTTTTAGTGAAAATTGTGGCACAGAAGCCAATCCAGAAAGCTCGAAAATTTATTTTATAGAGAGTAGGTTATTTTTAATGGATATAAAAATTTCTCCATCTGTGTTGTCCTCGGATTTATCAAGGCTTGCAGACGAAGTTGTAAAAATGGAAAAAGCAGGTGCACATATGATTCATTTAGATGTTATGGACGGGCATTTTGTGCCTAACATAACCTTTGGTGCACCGATTATCAAATGTTTACGAGATAAATCGAAAATAATTTTTGACACGCATTTAATGATTTCAAACCCAGAACAATATGTGGATGATTTTATTAATGCTGGCTCTGATATTATAACGTTTCATTTTGAAGCAACACAAAATGCACTAGAGCTTATAAATTATATAAAATCTAGGGGCGTTAAAGCTGCGATTTCTGTTAAGCCAAACACGGCTGTTGAACAAATTTTACCGTATCTTAAAAAGCTTGATATGGTTTTGATTATGACAGTAGAACCAGGCTTTGGCGGGCAAAAATTTATGGCCGATATGTGCGAAAAAATTAGAAAAATTAGAGAAATTTCTGATATTGATATTCAGGTAGACGGCGGAATTGACAACACAACGATTAAAGAGGCCTACGATGCTGGGGCAAATATTTTTGTTTCTGGCTCATATTTGTTTAATTTTGATGATTATAAAGAGGGGATAAACAGTTTGTGCAAAGCGATAGAGTCTTAGAAGCAACGGTTGAGGGTGTAATTTTTCAAAATTCTGAAAATGGATACACTGTTTTTACTGTTTCTGTTACGAACGACAAAGAGATAGACGGCGAGCTTACCTGCGTTGGAATGATTCCAAACCTTAACGAGGGCGAATTTTTGAGGATGACGGGTTCTTTTGTTATGCACCCAACTTATGGCAAGCAATTTAATGTTGCAGACTATACCAAATCTGTGCCAACTAGTTTATCAGGAATTGAAAAATACCTTGCATCGGGCCTAATTAAAGGTATTGGCGAGAAAATGGCAAAAAAAATTGTTGAAGAATTTAAAGAAGACACGCTTGACATTATCGAAAATTACCCCGAGCAGCTTGCAAATCTTAAAGGTATAACACTAGAAAAAGCTATGACGATAAGTGCAATTTTTCACGAACAAGTGCATTTAAGGCAAGCGATGATGTTTTTACAAAGCTACGGAATTTCGCCAACATATGCTTTGAAAATTTACAAAAAATATAAAGAACGAACGGTTGAAATTGTTAAAGAAAATCCTTATGCTTTGGCGGATGATATTATTGGCATTGGCTTTAAAATTGCCGATTCTATTGCTTATCGTATGGGAATTTCTGAAGCTAGCAACTACAGGGTTAGGGCGGGCATAAAATATACGCTTAGTTTGGCAACAAATAACGGCCATGTTTATTTACCAAGGCAGGCGTTGATTGAAAAGGTTTTTGAGCTTTTAAATGTTTCAGAAGGCTTGATAGAAAATGAAATTACAAGCCTTATGATAGAAAAATCTATTGTTTCTGAGGTTATTGGCGAAGAAACATGTATATATCTAAACGCCTTTTTCTATGCTGAAAGTTATGTTGCAAAAAAACTTTTAGAAATTTCTTTAAACGCGATTGATAAATCAAGCGGAATGGAAGAAGAAATTGAAAAGGTTGAAAAAGAGCTTAATATAAGTCTTGCCGTAAACCAAAAAGAAGCCGTTATAAACGCTTTAATAAACGGCGTTACAGTTATAACAGGCGGGCCGGGAACGGGCAAAACAACAACAATAAACACGATAATTAACTTGCTTAAAAAAGAGGGACTAGAAATAGAATTAGCAGCACCAACGGGCAGAGCCGCAAAACGTATGACGGAAGCCACAGGGCATGAAGCCAAAACTATTCACCGCCTTTTAGAAGTTAAATTTATGAGTGAAGATTCTAACCGCCAGTCGTTTGAAAAAAATGAAGATAACCCTATCGAGGCGGATGTTATTATTATCGACGAATGTTCGATGGTTGATTGTTTACTTATGTTTAACTTACTTAAAGCTGTGGGCGAGGGTTCTAGGCTTATTTTGGTGGGCGACTCTAACCAGCTGCCATCTGTTGGGCCTGGCAATGTTTTAAAAGATATTATTGCAAGCGGGGCAATAAAAACTGTAGAACTTTCAGAAATTTTTAGGCAAGCACAGGAAAGTGCAATTGTTATGAATGCACACAGGATAAATCAGGGAGAATACCCCGAAGTTAATGAAAAAGAAAGCGACTTTTTCTTTGTTAAAAGGCTAAATGCCGACGAAGCTATAAACACCATGCTAGAAATGGCACTAAGAAGAATACCAAAATCTTTTGGACTTGATTTTTTTAAGGATATACAAATTTTAACACCTATGAGAAAATCGGCACTTGGTATTAACAATTTGAATAAAATTTTGCAACAGGCTTATAATCCGCCAAAACACCACAAAAGCGAGTTTGAATACAGGCAAACTATTTTTCGCGAGGGCGATAAGGTTATGCAAATTAAAAATAATTATGCCACTGTTTGGAAAATTTATGATTCGGGTAAAAACCTTGTAGAAGAAGGCACAGGTGTTTTTAATGGCGACGAAGGCATAATAGAGAGAATAGACAAGCAAAAAGAAACTATGAAAGTTATTTTTGACGAAGAAAAGGTTGTAGAATATGATTTTACACAGCTTGATGAGCTTGATTTAAGCTACGCGATAACAATACATAAATCGCAAGGGAGCGAGTATAAGGCAGTTATAATTCCTATACATTCGGGTCCATACATGCTTTTAAACCGCAACCTTTTGTATACCGCACTTACAAGGGCAAAGCAGCTTGTTGTAATTATAGGCAGTTTTGATACAGTTAAGCAAATGGTTGATAATAATAGGGAGCTTGCACGGTTTTCGGCACTTTCTTATAGAATAAAAAAATTCAGCAAAATTTTTGGTAATTCAAACCTATAATGCTGCATATATAGTAATATAGCAATACAAGATTAATTAATTTGAGGAGTAAAACATGATAGAAATAAACGAAATTATTATTATAAGCATTGATAAAGACGAAGAAATTTGGCATATAGAAGGCGAGATTGAGTTTGAAAGCGATTTTACAACAAGCTTTACGGTTGATTACGACGAAGCAGAAGACGAGCTTTTACATCTAGAGCTTGAATTAAACCCAGGAAAATATGATAAATCTTTATTAAAATCTATGATTATAGATGCAGCGAGTGAATACGAAGATTAATGATTTGATTTTCATTCAGCCTTCATGATAGAATAATATGTAAGTACAAAGGAGAAAAAAACATGTTAAAACAAGAATTGGCATCAGGAGTAATACAATATATATTCCCGAAAAGTGGAGAAAAGTATAATTTCGGAAACACTATCATCGCTGTGGTTCATGAAAACAAGGCCATTTTGATTGATAGTGCCTATAAAGATGAAGCACCTCAGGTTTTTGAAGATTTGGTGGCAAACGGCATTGCGGTTGACAGCATTATACTTTCTCATAGCCACAACGACCATACAGATGGCTTTAATGTACTACCAGAAGTGCCTTGGTACGGAAGTTCGTTCTTTAATCTTGAAGAGTATGATGAAAATCAGGTTAAAAGATATATACCGATTGAAAATCCTACGATCATTGAATTTGGTAAGCATACTCTTGAAATAATACCTTCTCCAGGTCATTCGGAGTGTACTGTACTTGTAAAGATTAACGGGCAATTTATTCATGTGGCGGACGAAATAATGTATTCTCATGATGGGCAGCCGCTACTTCCATGGATAGACAGCAGGGATGATATTAAAAGGCAGCTTGAGTCATGGAACAAGATTAAAGATTATCACAAACTAACAATCATACCAGCACATGGGCCGATACTTGATGGAAACAAACTTCATAAAGATATACAAAATCGTGCTGCATACGCCGAGGCTATATTAATGGCAGATGGTAAGCCGATTACTTATGAAGAAGCCACAAAAAACTGTGATTGCACTTTTTTAAGTAGCCATTGGTTTAAGCATTTAGCAGAAAAATAAAATGTATTTATAGTGAATTAACTTGAAAACAATAACGCAAAGCGTTAATTGTTTTCAAGTTAGATGAACGCACCTATAGCCAAACGTACTTTAAAACAGTGAACGAGGAGGTCAAGCGTTTACAACTATATAACGCGGCTTTGCGTTATGCCTGACACATGGTACTGATTGAAAAGCAATTTGCTTTAAGTTGCATTTTCAACTTAAATGACTATAAAAAACAGCATAAAAAAGCTTAGTATGTTTAATATACTGAGCTTTTTAGTTGCATTATATTGTGTAGATATGCCAGTGTATTCCAAAGCGGTCTTTTACATCGCCGCATAAAGGCGACCAAAACTGTGGTGCTAAGGCTTCAATAACTTGTCCACCATCTGCTAGCTTGTTAAAAACAGAAGTTGCTTCTTCAGAAGAATTAAAAGCAATTGAAAGTGAAAAATATTCGCCTGTTATCTTTGAGGTTGCTCCATCAGTCATAGTAATTGGTGTGCCGTATATCATAAGCTCCGAGTGCATTACAAAATTTGGAGAGGCACCCTCTATAGCAAAGCCTTCTGGGGCTTCGCTTAAATAGTTTATTGTTTTTACCGAAGCATTAACCGCTTCTTTATAAAAAGAAATGGCTTCATCACAGTTACCTTGAAAACTAATAATTGGTACAAGCATATAACATGCTCCTTTCTTGGCATAGTATTTTTAGATTTAAGTATATCATCATTTATTTACATTGTCAAGAACAAATATTCGGTTTAAATTCAATTATTTCATTAATCATCTTGCTCGAGTATAACATTAACGGCACTTCCTAAAAGCAAAACGGTGCATATAATATTAAGCCATATTAAAAGTATTACAATACCCGCAACAGAACCATAAAGCGAAGAATGGCGAGAAAAATTATTTACATAAATATTAAATCCATAGCTTGCCAAAACCCACACCAAAACAGTTATTAAAGCCCCCGGCAAAAGATTTCTAATTCTAACTTTTTTAAGAACCGAAAGCTTATTTATAGCAATAACAGCACAAAGCATTAAAAACATTGAAACAACATTTCCAAAAAAGCCAAAAAAGTGTGTTGTAAAATTGTTTGTATTAAAGTAAGTTGTTATAAAGGTTAGTATCCAATCGTTAAAAATAAGCATAACCAAGGTTACAATTATAGTTATTGTGAAAATAAACACCAAAAAGAAGCTTAAAAGTCTGCGTTTTATAAAAGAACGTTCGTCTTTATAGCCATATGCTTTGTTTATTCCTTTAATAACAGAGTTAAAACCAGAAGATGCACTAAAAACGGCAATAGCTAAACTCGTTGATAAAATACTTGCACGCCTAAGCGTTAAAACCTCATTTAAAAAGCTTTCCATCATATATGTTAGATATTCAGGCAAATAAAGGCTTACTTGTTGTATTAGATGGGTTGCATCAAGCTCTAAATATCCTAAAATCGAAAATAAAAACAATATAAGCGGAAACATAGATAATAAGATTTTATAGGTTAAGTCGTTTGAGATTGAAATTAAATCGTCTGTCTTAACTTTTTTGACCAATATTGCTATAAATAGTATAAATTTTTTCATGGTTTCTCCCAAATGTATTATCTTACTAAACTAATTATATATCATTTCCCTTCATTTGTATACATATGTATAACATTTTTAATTTTAAAGGCGACAAAGCAGTTAAAGTAGTAAAAAAATAATACTAATAGTTTGTTGTGTTTATTTGTAATATATTGTATAATATTGAAATAGAATAAATGGGAGAGGTTGTGCAAATGTGGATAGAATTGAAAAACTAAAATCGTTAATTGATGCACTAACTGAAAATGAAGTTGATTTTGTTTTATCTGTGGTGAAGTTTATTATGGATTACGAAGAAATTTAAGAGGGCGAAAGCCCTCTTTTTTTAAAATCTGTTTGTTTAAAATTATTTTAAAATGTTGAATAAATGTAACTTATTTATGAGATAATATTAATTGTAAAATATAGTTAAATTTGAAAGGAGATTTAATATGAACCAATTAAGTCAAGTAGAGATTAATGCAATCAGAGAAGTTGTTACATCGCACCAAACTATTGCCTCTAAGCTTTCGGAGTATGCAAGCTCGTGTACAGATGCAAATATTAAGCAAGCTTTTCAAAAAGCTTCACAAGATGCAAATAAAAGTGCACAAACACTTATAGGTATGCTATAGTTGCTAAACTAAAAAATTCTAACAAATTTACGGAGGTATAAAAAATGCAAGAGAAACAAATGGTTTTAGACATTTTATCGGGCGTTAAAGCAAGCATTGGCGGCTATGGCAAAATAATAACCGAGTGCAATTGCCCAAATCTTAGACAAACTTTTCAACAAATGAGAGATGGCGACGAAAAGTTTCAATACGATCTTTACAAAATGGCAGAGCAAAAGGGTTATTATCACAAGTCTCCACCGGCGAATCAGCAAGATTCAGCGAATATTAAAAATGTGCTTCAGCAAGGTATGCAGCAAATGCACTAGTAACTTAAGAAAAAACTCCAAAGTGATTTTGTCGCTTTGGAGATTTTTTTGCATATACTAACAATATAGGAGTGTGATTGGTATGAACAAAAAGCAGTTAGAAAACAAGCTTAGGTTATTTTTTTATAGCCCAAAGTCGTCTAGCATGAAAGAACTAGACAAACAAATTGGCCGAATGATAGGGCTAAACTCAAAGTCTAGTAAAAAAAATGACGACGATAAAAAAGATGAAGATTAATAAAACTATTGTAAATATGGTGCAACTAACGCAAAAACCATTAGAAGAGTGTAAATTACGCAAACCGTAACAAACGATGGCGTTGCTATGCTATGTTTTTCTTTTGCATCCAAAGTTTTTTCAGGCAAAGGATTTGCTTTTATAAATATTTTTAAAACCTTTATAAACCCAAAAGTGGCAACAAGCACTATAAATCCAATAATAACCCACGAAACGATAGGGCTTGAGCTTGTATCAGCTTCGGCTAAAGCATAGCCTTGGCTTTCCAAAAACTCTTCAAGAAAACTAACAAGGCTAAGGAGTACAACTTGGCTGCCATTAAGTATAAAATGGAAAAGCATTGCCGAAAACATAGAGCCCGTATAGTAAACTAAAAGAGCGATTAAAATACCTAGTAAAAAAGTGTAGAAAAATTGCTGAAAATTACCGTGCATAAAACCAAAAAACAAGCCATTTACAATGATTAATTTTTTCATGCTAGCTTTTTCATAGCCTTTAAAAACTACACCTCTAAAGGCTATTTCTTCGCAGATAGATGGCACAACTGCAACTACAAATAAAAGCCCTAAAAACGGTAGGCTAGTAAGCTCTAGCATAACTTCGGCAAGAATATTTTCAGAAAATAGCGACGTTATGGCTCCAATAGCCATAGTGGCTGGTTGAACTAAGAAGCCCATTATGATGATGAGAGCAACGTTTTTACCGCTCATTTTTTTAAATTTAAGTATGGAGTTAACTTTTTCTCCACCTCTAAAAAATATGAGAAATATTGCAGAAGGAACTAAAAATACAACAGCTTGTGATAAAACTAAATTACCTGCAAGCGGAAAATCTGTAAAGTTTAAGATAACCATCACAATGACTTGAAATAAAACTAAAACCAGCATAAATATATTTGCTTTTCTTGGATTCATAAAAACACTCCTTGTAAAATAATACATATATTTTAACACAATTGTTTTATGCTTGCAATAAAAATTTGAATTACCCTGCTCATTTGAGGAACACAGCGACGAATAGGCATATAGCGAAATTAAGATTTTGCACCCCCTAAATGTCATTAGAGTTGTAACGAAATTAAAAGTAGTCTGCTATAATGACGACGTAGAGGCACTTCGTCATCCCGTGCTTGACACGGGATCTTAGATTGCGGTGCTGAACTTGATTCAGTGCCGTCGTCCCATATCTCTTGCAATACAGATGAGATGGCGGGTCTAGCCCGCCATGACGATTACCTGTTTTTAATTTCGTTACTACTCTAATGACGATTAGGAGTATAAAATTTAATTTTGCTACAACCTTAATGGCTGTTTGCAATCCATACAACAAAAAAGCAACATCTAGTTATAAATGTTGCTTTTGCTATTTTATCCAAAGAAATCTTCTAAATGCAAATCAAGGGCGACCATAATTCTTTCCATAGTTTTATGCTCTAAATCTTTTATGCCCGAAACTATATCTCTTAGCAGATTAATTGAAAGGTCAACCTTTCTTGCAAGTTCAAACAAAGTCATGCCTTTTCGGGCAAGAATGTTTAAAAGCCTTAGTCTATGAACATCAGCTCTACTTGGCTCGCTTTGTGCAAACATTTTAACAGCGGCATATTGAGTTAAGTTGCTGTCCATAACATCGTGCAACTTTTCTTCTTTAAGGCTACGTTGCAACACCATTGCATTGCAAATTAAGTGCTTATCATCGTTAAAGAGCCCCTCTCTAACCAGCAAAATTGCAAACCAATTTAACTTGCCTAGTTTTTCGCAATAAAATTTAGCATACCCAAGATACTCATAGAACAGGTTTGTAACTTCTTCATGCTCTTCTTCAGAAAGTTCGTCAAAGCCTTTAGCGTATAAAAGCCTGTCTACAAAGTTTATGTACATAGCTCTTTTAAATTCGTATTCGTGCTTCTTAATAAGCGGATACTCTTCAAAGCTTGCCTCTATAGCATTTATAATATCCAACGATTGTTGGTAACTTTTACCCATAAAAATACTAGTGGTTAATAACGTTTTGTTATAATTGCTTTCTAAATACTCTACTTTCTCCCCGAAAGATAGATTGTTTAGCATAGGTAGCATTAGTTCATAAGAAGATGGAATATAATCAGTTTTTGCATACTCAATTAAAGCTTTAAGCAAACATAATGTATTGAACATTCTTTTGTCAATAGTATCTTCATAATTTTCAAGATAATGTTCAAAGCGTTCTTTTAAGCTTTCCGTTTTCTCAATATTATAAGAGTTACTTAATGTCATAAATTCGTTAGACAACTCCGTAGCTAATTTAATTTTTTCGTCCACGTAAATTCACCTTCTTCCTCGTAGTAAATTTTAATATAATCCTAAAATTTAGGCGGTTCTGGAGGTATGTTAGGAATACCAACACCATTAAAAGGCATTATAATTAGAGGGTTATTTGTTTTTTTCATGAAAAGCTCTCCCTTCATAATTTCTTAATTTTGTAGGTGTTACATGGTGCAATAAATTCATTAGACAGCTCTGTAGCTAATTTCATTTTTTCATCCATATAAATTCACCTTCTTCCTCGTAGTAAATTTTAATATAGCCCTAAAATTTTGGTGGATTTGGCGGAATTCCTTCAGGTCCACCAACACCATTAAAAGGCATTATAATTAGAGGGTTATTTGTTTTTTTCATAAAAATCTCTCTCCCTTCCCAATTTTGCAGTTCAACTTTGAACATTTAAAGTACATTATAAACCATTTTGCGACAAATGTCAATACGTCTTTGTAATATATTGAAAGAAGCTATTCTAAATAAAACTAAG
>Ga0136643_10008113_pt1 | contig 15300 bp, 8 predicted proteins | sample TergutLab28metaG_FD_96883 | JGI IMG/M metagenome (GOLD analysis project Ga0136643, IMG submission 96883) | Labiotermes labralis P1 segment gut microbial communities from Petit-Saut dam, French Guiana - Lab288 P1 (version 3) (version 3) | ecosystem: Host-associated > Arthropoda: Insects >... | reverse complement strand
TTTATGTCCTGCTATAGAATATCTCATCACAGTATGTGCACATAGACACATTTATGTCCTGCTATAGAATATCTCATCACAGTATGTGCACATAGACACATTTCATACTCATGATGTATTTTAGTTAATTTTAAGTTAACAAACAACCTAAGCATAGCAACATAAACAAGAAAGCGATGTTACAGTATTTGAAAACATAAATTCTTAATTTCTTTCGTAAAACAACTACAGTGCATTTTTATAGAGGACATCTCTTTTTGTTTAATCTGTTACAAGATGAACAAATTGTTTAACGCGATGAAAACTAAATATTTGGGCGTGTTTGACCGCAACTACGTAAAGAATTATTTTATCTTCTAAGTAAGCCACTGAAGATGGTCCTTGACACGGAAACTTACAGAAGTTAAATAATAACGTAGTTGCGATTCATAATCTGTGTGTGCGTTGATAACAGTGTTATCAGATTTTATCATTTTGCGATGTTAAATTTATTTATCACAAAACGCATGCTACTGAATACATGAGAGTAGTGTTGTGTTAAAAAAAATATTAAAATATTCGTACGTGATTTGTTCAATAAACTGAAACTAGATGGCACTCAGCACAGAATGAACAATCTTCGTTCCACGATACACGGATATTCAGCTATTACGATCTGAGATACTTTTCGTATAACCTGAAGTTCCCGTTGTGACCCGCCTTTCCCTATACAGAAGCCATCCACTTCCTTTCACACAATCTTCAATGAATATCTTCGGAAACTCAACCCGGCCCCTAATACTGATCGCCTGTATTCCTTTTTCTCCTTCTTATCACCCCTTTGCCCGAAAATGGCGTCACGTAGTGTTGTTCGGATGTCTACTTCCCTGGGGCGATATGTTGTCAGCGCGTGTAGTGCTGAATAGAACCCGACGGTCGAATAAAGGGTGAAGCCCGTATGCTGTAAAGGGGAGACTGAATTTACGTTTGTTCAAGTTTCTTCCCCAAACAGCGAGAACCTAAGCCAGTGCAATAAGTCACAATTTGTGCAAGAAATTCGCACGGTACCGGCCTGCCAGCTTACTTTAGTTTTATAAGTTCTGTTATGAAATCCATGAAATAAGCACTGACATAAATTCCTAGCAAAATAAAGTAAAGCAAGAGCAAACGCGTATTTCAGTTGGTCTGAGTCTCTCGACACAAATTAAAATGCAGAAACTTCATTTTACTTTTTAAGTGCTTTCAAAAAAAAATTGAGAAAGGTGACTATGAGCTTCGCCATTTCTGTCCTCTCCGCATGGAACAATTTAGTTCCTGATCGAAGGATTTTCATGAAATTTGAGGTTTGAACACTTTTTTCGGGTAACTGTCCAAAGAATTCAAAATTAATTATATTATGGAAAGATTAACGGGTACTTTATATGAAGACCCACGTACATTTATGTTAATATCTCGCCAAATTCTTCTTAAAATGAGAAATGTTTCGGAGTGAAGTTACAGAGAAATTAAAAACAACATATTTTAGGTTTCGTAAGCATTTTAATTTTTTTTCCCGAAAAATCGCGTCGTTTATGAGATAATATGGAAAAATATTGTACAGCCGGACAGGTCGCAGACGACAGCATGGTGCAGGCACTTGGCATATTGTATACCTAAGGCTACAAACACATACTTAGAATATGTAATATATAATAAGTAATACTTACAGCTCTTACACTGTAACAATGGTTGCACAAAGGGGCCTGAATATTACTTGATATGTACAATGTCTATCTTGTTTTACAATTGCTACTTACTGGATTAAGAAGATCAGTTTTCTTAAACCTTGCAACTTCATCGTGTTAAGTGTAAAACCTTCCTTAATATTAACTTCCTCTGCGTTCCTCTTACGCAGCATTGCAAATTGTTACAACGGTCTTAATTGTGTGACCAACAATTGACCCGGATTGGACTTAGGGATGGAGAAGCTTTGTGTTTGGAGTGAGGTAGGTAATGTGTTCTTATACTATACAACTAAGAAAAATCAGACGGTTTAATTATCTAAATCTTCGTTATAATTTGGGGCCAGCTGCCTTGTCTTGTTCTACGTCATACTCTATTAAACGAGATCCCGATTAAAGGATCATTAAAGAATAATGAATCAGAAAGGATGAGAAGACAAAGTGACCAGCAGGCAACTTCTTCGGTGCATTATACCACAAGCTGTAAACACAGTCTAGTGCTCCTGAAGATGTGCGAAATTATCGCCCGAAACATGTTGAGCGGATCGAATTTACTAAAAAATTGCTATTGTTGCATCTAGTTCGTTGTTTATACTATTGTATCAGAGATGCAGGGTCACACAAACTTCAGACTTATTTCAGTTTTAAATGCTTGTGGTCTGAGATGTCTTTGTAATAAACGGGTGGCTTCCGGCAATCCGCCATCGAGAGTTTCTGGTGGCAATGCTCTACTAGCAACGACACTAGTTTTGTCGGTTTCAGACTATCGCTGCAATGTAATTCGTGCGACACGTTTTATATTTTCAAAAGGGCATTCCTCGTTTATCCGTCACGATATGGGTTACAAATTTGTCAGTATCACTGCATACATTAGCTAATACATAAAAAGTTCATAAAAATAAAATTAAAGAATTATATTTCCTCTTCAAAAAGGGCTTGGTACCACATTGCAATCACAGTTAAACACTCTGCAACAGTACTTGCACTTCAAGCAGCCGTAAGAAACACGTGGGCAACATAAAGCTATGCAGAAAATTTCGTAGTTTTGGTGTTGTCGACTGAGTAAGTGGTGGGAAACACAGCAGTTCTTTCGACTAACCTTTTAAGGACGAAACTTTCTCGTTTTATCACTTCAATTTATCAGCCAACGAATGCACATATAATTTCACATAAAACAATTTTAAAACACTTTCAAACACTCCGACATGTTTCGATCTTCTCAGATCATCATCAGGGAGCTTAGTTCCTTGCTAAAGTTATGTTACAGTATTCACAATTCAATTGGTATTTGTAAACGAAGTGTTATGGCAGCATATCATGTTGTGTAGAAATGTGTTGTGGAGCAGTGGCTAGGTGTGCGTCTTATGCTGAGTAATGAGTCTCTCATTACTCTCTCATTACTCAACACAAGACGCACACCTAGCCACTGCTCCACAACACATTCCTACACAACATTATATGCTGCCACAACACCTCTTTTACAAATACCAATTGAATTGTGAATACTATAATATAACCTTAGCAAGGAACTAAGCTCCCTGATGATGATCTGACAAGATCGAAACATGTCGGAGTGTTTTAAAGTGTTTTAAGGGTGTTTTATGTGAAATTATATGTGCATTCGTTGGTTGATAAATTGAAGTGATTCTACAAAAATGCACGGTGCTACAATAAGATTTCTAGTTTTATTTAAAAATTCAGTGCGCACCGAGCAGTAAACACTCTCCACCTTAGTTACAAAAACCAATCTGTTAATGCTGTATAAGGCAAAATTCGCTGTTTGTTCTGCGATCCATACAAAATACATAAAATTCAATGCAACTGGCATGCAGAGGTTCTGAATTTTCTACGTGGTGGTACGCCTAGTTACCGGTAGGCTTTAGAAAGTTAAATGCACGTACCTTAATATCGAAAAGGAAATAACGTCTTCTTGCATGCTTTCTTCTGGGTAATTCCTTGGCGGCGGAATTTTATATGCCGACGTTTCGGAACACCATGTCTATTCCATCTTCATAGGCAGGTGGGTACCTAGTGCCTATGAAGATGGGACAGACAGTGTTCCGAAACGTCGGCATATAAAATTCAGACTCCGGGGAATTACCCAGAAGAAAGCATATAACATTCAGACGGCGAAAGTTTGAAATCAAGAAATAACATATTGCCATTAAAGGGGTGTAAGTTTTAAGCTTGTGGTGCGCCCGTACCTGAGCTGGTAGAGCTCTAGTCTTTTAGCAAAATATCCATCACATACCAAAAGAGGGACCTTTTGTGCTCCTAATATGTTCAGTCGCCAAAGAATCCCAATCACTAACCAAACCACAAGCCCGCAGAAAAAGATCGGAATGACGACTTTATTACATTTTGTCTTCGTTTAAGTATTGGGCGAAGGCCTGACGATAGGGAGTCAATTTTGAGTGAAATATGTAGATACATTCTGAACAAATATATTCATGGTAGAGGGACTGTTCAAAGTTCTGTAATTAAATCACAGTAACCTTATTTTAACCACAAACTGTGTTCCGCTTTTAGGAGGGGACATTTTGTCTCCTGTGGCAAGGTCACTTGAAGGTCATGCTAACACGAAAATTGTGGGTTTGTGGATTTTTGGGGCCGCGTAGTGGGAGAAATAACAGCCTCCATGCTGTATTTATGGAGTGGAAAACAGTGTGTCACAATATCCACTGAACACTGCAGTGTGAATTGTCTTCGTTAGCTTTCAAATGTTAATTCCCCTGTGCTCTAAGCTAGTGATTTTCTAACGGTGGTTCGTGGGCGTTCGCCTGGGGTCAGGCGAAGAAATGTGGGGCTCTATTTTTTTTTTCCACTAATTAAAATTCAGACAGCTTAAAATTTCACTGTTAAAATTTTATTGCATGTGTCGAAATGTAGAGAAAAAAACATTTTTAATTTTATACTAAAAGGACTATTTTATTTTTCGGATATAAAGTCAGGCTCTCCTGTGTCCAGTCGCCTTAATTACGAAAGTAGCAATTCGGAAATGTGAGGTTTTCACAGCGATGTTTTTCCGCTGTCTGGCAGGTTGCATCCCGGAAGACCAGTATACTGGAAGCAGGCATTAATATTTGCAGTTCCTGGTGATTAGCTGACATGTTTCGCACTGCAGCAGAGGTAAGCCAAGAACAGTTTGAAAAATATTCTGAATGTGGGCATCACGATGTGCTTGTAATTCACTTAACGTTACACAGTATATGTCAGCACAATCTTTTTTATTCTTAAGAAAGGCTACATGTTTCGACTAAAAGTTAGTCATCTTCAGGCCCTTACAACATTTTCCGTTACCAGATGCTTTGCCCACTTTGGGATCCCATAGTGTTTACAAATGTGGAATACATCTAGTTAAAACTTACTAAAAAGGTTTTGTTCATAAAGTGTGTTATTTAGAGATTGTGTCTAAACATTAAAATATTAAAAATTCTTCCTTAACAGTGCGTTAATGTTCACCGGATATTCAGCTGTGAGTTCCGTTGTCGTACTGTGGCTGACGTTGGGGTACTTCTATTTTTCCTATTTGATAAGGATAGTTGTATTCTCCACGCGATATCGCTGTCTGGATTGTTGCACGGTACTGTCGGGTAAAGTTTTCTGCAGTTTTTGTTGTTGTGACGTATTTCGTTGTTTTGTCCGCTGGTTTTCCATTCCTTGTGGTCGGACTTCGTGGATTTGTGCACCTTCTCCTGGGTGTTGATACTGTTCGATACTTTGTTCTAAACCGTTTTTGTCCATCGTGTTGTGATGACTGTGCCGAAACATGTAGCCTTGCTTAAGAATAAAAAAGATTGTGCTGACGTATATTGTGTAGTGCTAATTGAGTTTGAAAAACATTTCCCTATTCCATTCACACACAATTCTTGCCCCTTTAGTCCCGATGGTCAAAGGCTGTCCACACGTCAGTTAAAAAAATGCGCATGTATTGACAAAGCGAATTTTAAATCTACCTACATTTTAGATACATATTTCCTAATAATAACTTTTGTTACAATGCAGAAGGTTGGCCGTGATAGAATCTCGCTACGGGCTGGGCGGTCCGGGAATCAAACCCCGGTGTAGGCCAGATTTTCCGTGCCCTCCAGATCGGTCACGAGGCCTACCCAGCCTCCTGTAAATTGGTAGCGAATTTCTTACCCAGCATAAAATGGTTGGAATGTGATGCTAACCACCCACTTCCTCCTAGTGCCGGGTTGCGAGTGGATTCGCTGTACCTATACATCCGCCTCTCTTTTGTACGTAGGTAGCTATGTCAGGAGATGACTCGCTGGTTTGGAAATATATCGAACACACGGTTATGTACTCCTACTAGTGTTTGGAAGCGTTTCTATGGACTGGTTACCAACATTTCATATGGTAACAAAATAAACTGTGTCTTGAGTGCGTATCTGCGTGTAATTTACACATGTATTAAGAGGTGTTCTTTACAGCCTACTAAATAAAATAGCTGAATATAATTCCCATATTTTTTCTACCCATATTTCCTCAATATTCATTTTAATATTAGTGCCATATAAGCTCCTGTTCCCTAAGTTGTTTCCATCTATTCCACTAGAAATTCAATTTTAACCATTTAAGGACGAAATTGCATCTGTTTGACTCAAATACCCAGTTCGTACCGCGCAGTAAACACACTGCCTCGGTTATAAAAACCGATAAGTTAATGCTGTATGGAGAAATAATCACTGTTTGTTCTGAGATCCATGCAAAACACACAAACGCATTGTGGGCATAACAGAGAATTTATGAATGTTAAAGCTGGTGGTACATAAAGTCTTAAGCTTTGAAAAGTTAATTCTCAAATGTGTCAGCACTTTCAGCGGAAAGCAAGGAAATGGAACAGACCCGTGTGCTAACACTTTGATACTCTGCCTTGTAACATCGCAGAGTGAAGTATGTGAATACCAAAGTTTTGGAGAGATACCGCTCTCCATAACACAGGGTAAGTTGCAAGGGTTCTGCAGACAGCGATGCTGTTACAGCTACAGGCATGGAGTCTCTTGGGCGTCGAGACGAACATCGCCAACTACGTAAGTTGGTTAAAGCGTAACCCTACTAAATCGTATTCCAGAGCCGTCAGTTCGAATCTTGGACCGATCTCTGGACGCATTCCGGCTCACAGAGACTTGCCGTGTTCTACACACAAAGTAAAATGAGAGTCTTACGACTAATGGTGAGTTAATTTCAGTCAGAAGACAAAACTATGATTGTATGCTAGATGATGGTATTTATTAGCAAAGTATATATATATATGATATTCTTTGAGCAAAATTGTAATTGTGATAACCTGAAGATGGCCGCTTTAGGCCGAAACATGTAGTTATTTACTTTCTTAATAAATACCATCACCTAGCATACAATTATAGTTGTGTTTTCTGACTGACATTAACTCACCATTAGTCTTTCAACACACAACGGGGATGACACACCTCAGAGTCTTACGAGAATTAGTCAACAAAGGAATATAGTGATATGTAGATTTATTATAGTCATCGTGACCTCCTACATGTTTCGGCCACATGTTGCAGCAATCTTCAGGGAGGTGTTCGCTGAAGGAAATTTCATAGAACCTTAAAACAGTTTAAATTTAAGTAATGTGAATTTTTAAGGAAAAGATTTAAAATCTCTGTTAGAATATAAAATACTGATAAAATTATTTCCGTTGAATTGCGCGTTCACATAGTGTGTAGGGTAACGCCATGCCAGCGGGCGTGTTGTTAAGTCTCAAGTTGGGTTAGGCAATTTTCGTTCATATTCCTTTCAATACGTTATTCATAATCGGAAGTACTAGTGAAGGTCACGTGACTTAAACCGCTAAGAGCGCCGTCATATCCAAGATAAATATGCTAGATTAAACAAGGAGAACCAGTTACTTTTGTGTGGCAAAACAGCCCGGATCGGACCCTAGGCCGCCTCCTTTTTGTGGTTTCTAGAGCACATTCACACACACACACACACACACACAACACATCCGATAGGACTCCCCTGAAAGAGAAATCAGCTCGTTGTACATGCCGCTACCTACAAACCAAAAACACGACAGACCAATATCCATGCCCTCAACGGGTTTCGAACCCGCGATCCCAGCAATCTAATGGCCCCTGATTTATAGCTAAGACAACACAGCTACCGGGAATGGCAGAAAAACCAATTAGCGGTACAGAATGATAATTAACGCCTTTTGAATTAACGTTCCCTTGCATATTTTAATGGGATAAAAAAGGTTTATTTAATATGCATTAAAGTAAGTGCCTTCTGAAATATGACTTCTTGTAGTTTTGTGAATGGAACCGAAGTACGTGGCGACAGACTGGAGAAGACAACGTTAAATGTCACACGAATCTATCAGCTAAAGTTAAAAATCCCCTCGCAACATGCCGTGCAGGTCCAGATAGCGTGTACAGGTACGGCTCTACACTTTCTTTAACCTCGGCACTAGATGGGGCTGTGGGTTGTCAAGGCCACATCCCAGCCACTTTTCCCCTGGCAAAGAGCTTTGGTGCCCATTGTACAGGAGGCTGTGCGGACCTAGGACCACTCTAGAAGGGTGTGGAGAAGAGAAAATATCACTTCAATTTATCAACCAAAGAATGCACACACAATTTCACGAAAAACACTTTTAAAACACTTTCAAACACTCCGACATGTTTCGATCTCGTCAGATCATCATCAGGGGCTTAGTTCCCTGCTAAAGTTATAATATAGTATTCACAATTCAATTGGTATTTGTAAAGGAGGTGTTGTGGCAGCATATCATGTTGTGTAGGAATGTGTTGTGGAGCAGTGGCTAGGTGTGCGTCTTGTGTTGAGTAATGAGATAGTAATGAGAGACTCATTACTCAGCATAAGACGCACACCTAGCCACTGCTCCACAACACATTCCTACACAACATGATATGCTGCCACAGCACCTCCTTTACAAATACCAATTGAATTGTGAATAATATAATATAACCTTAGCAAGGAACTAAGCTCTATGATGATGAACTGACAAGATCGAAACATGTCGGAGTCTTTTAAAGTGTTTTAAAAGTGTTTTATGTGAAATTATATGTGCATTCGTTGGTTGATAAATTGAAGTGATTCTACAAAAATGCACGGTGCTACAATAAGATTTAAAGAGAAAATATTTTGCCCCCCAACGTGATTCTAACCCCGCACTCTTAACTGGTACACTATTTTAAACAGGTTCTGCACTTTTGTCTTCATTATTCAAATTTGCATATAAATTTTCCTTCTTCATTCTTGAAAGCACGGCCGTCAGATCTCGCCTTTCCTTTCAGCTATTAAGAATATCAGACAGTTATGAAGCCCTGAACTCCACACTGTATTTTTGAACCAGTTTCTTTTCAGTAATAGCTACCCGACAAATATGGAGGCTGTATGATAAGGATGCGCCACATCTTGGTGACAATATACTATCGTGACACATTAAAAAAAGTATACTAGGAAACTGACAGCCCTCTTGGAACAGCCAGGCCCAGAAGGGGAGATAATATTAAAAAGATTTCTTAAGGACATGGTGAACGTGGACTGCATTATTCTCGCTCATTGTATCGCTCATTAGCTGGCTATTATCACCACAGATTGCGAAAAATTTATTAAGTAGGTAAGCAAACTACTGCTTTGTTAGAAATAATATGTGGCAAAGAGTCAGATAAGAAATAAGATCCTTGGAATCAATCATTCTGCTCTGATTAAAGTATTTGCTTTCAGACCAGGCTTCACATTTCTTCCAGCAGGTAGCACTGCAATCTATGCCTGCAGCCAGCCCATCTGCGGGAAGCAGCACAAGTATTAAAGTGGTTTTAAAAATTCAGGAGGCTGGATTTGAAGTTGTAAAGAACATTTAAAGAGTGTATATTTACTGCTTAATAATTTGCATCTCTTTCCCTACTTTAAGCCTTCATGAGGCTGTTTTATAATACCAGAAAGCCACTTTTGAAAAAGTAAATACGAAACATATTTCCTTATGCTTTCGGCTTTCAAATACAGCTACATTTTTACTCCACTTATGTATAAATTATAAATTATTTATTTATAACTAGATTTTAAATGATATAGAAATCCAAAATAAAATTCTCGTACCGTGCCATAAATTGAGACTTTGAATTGGTTAAATTTTAATGAATGGAGTTTTGATATTAATTAAATTGTATGTACCTTCTCTATGCAGTAATAAATCTGACAACTCTAAAAGAAAAACATTCTCCAAATAAAATGAACATACACTACGTCCAACACAACACACAGACACACACATACATAATACATACATACACACACACACACACACACACAAACATATATATATATATTAGATTATGAATTTGTGGATTAAAGTTTCATTATCAATAATTATCTAAAGATGATTTTCAGAAAATGTTTGGAGAGTGAAGAAGTGTATATAGGTTTTGGGGGGAGGGGAAACCTGTTGTAAAGAGACCACTTGGCAGACCTAGGCATAGAAGGGAGGATAATATTAAAATAGATCTTCAGGAAGTACGGATCAGGTGACATGGACTGGATTGATCTGGATCAGGGTAGGGACAGGTGGCGCGCACTTGTGAATGCGGTAATGAACCTTTGGGTTCCAAAAAATGCGGAGAATTTTTTGAACAGCTGAGAGCCTATTAGTTTCTCAGAAAGGACCCTGCTCTATGGGATAATGCTGTGCTTTGCAGTAGCTGCATTAAGTCTGATACTGAAAATAAATTTGGATTCATCACCTTCAAATAAAGTAGTCTCCTTTAGAAAGACAAGTCCTTTCATAATGCGTGCGATACTAACTGACTGTTGAAAGATCTAACACAAAGCCCACTGAATTTTCATTGGAATCGGTTGAAACACACTTCTTAGAATAAATCTATAATATTTCGTAGAACACGGAGACATTTTGGAAAACAAATGAACAAAGAAACAAAGTTAAGAATGCACAACAGTACAGCTATAGCAGCATTGAAATTTGGAAGTGAAGCTTCGGTACTGAAGAAAAGAGAGGAACAACGTTTAGAAGCAACACAGATGGAATTTTTGAGACACTTACTTGGAATAACAAAACTAGATAAAGAAAAGAATGAAAGTATTAGGGAAAAAACGGGAGCACGGAACACAGTAAAGGAAATAAAACAGTACCAGGAAAAGTGGCTACAACATGTACAGAGGATGGACACAAACAGACTACCAAAACGAACACTGCAATATGAAACAAAAGGACGAAGAAACATAGGACGACCGAGGAAGAGATGGAGGGACCAGCTTCATCTTGAGGATCAAGGAACAGGAAACACACCTAAACCTTCAGGAACATGATGATGATTATGATTATGGTTTCGTAGTATATATTTTACATATATATATATATATATGTATAGGTAAAGGTAAAGTGATCCCGTTACAGGTCCGGTGTGGCCCAGAGGTTGGGTAGAGGTATAGCTCTACTCTTCCGTGACCGCGACACTAGAAGGGGGTGAGTGGTCAGCAGCACGCCCGGCCGCACTTTACCCCGGGAAAGACCCAGTAACCATTGCACAGGAGGCTGGGTGGGCCTCAGGACCGGTATAGACGGGCGGAATATCTCGTCCCCACCGGGATTTTATATATAATCTTCAGTCCACACTAAAGGAGAGAGCTGTATTTGTTACTGTCAGGATTTCACCAGCTGTAACGTCTGGCGATAGAATAATTTAGAAGTCGGATACAAAGGAACGACTGACAGATATTTTATAAATTTGGTTAACAGCCAGTATTTCAGCAGCCCATTCCAACATCTCATCCTGTCCCCACGTAAATCCTGTAATTCCGCAGCAGCCCATTACAGTTAATTACCTAACTGTGGCAATACTCTCCCACTCTCTAAATACCTAACGCACAGATTCCACTCTTATTACGTCTTCGAGCCCTTACCGAACGTTTCATATAGACAATAATAATATCTAGGTACAGACTCAATAGAATTTCTTTCTGTTCATCGACTCTTACGTATTACAATTTCAGAACATAAGCATGCCATCACATCATTGACATTGATGTCATTTAGGCATTTTGTGAAGTCAGGAATCCTGTCCGTGAACATTACAAATATCTTTAATATCCAGACCAAAAAATTCGCTACATATAAAAATATATTAACAATGTTTTATATATATCGTAAATACCGCTACATGTTTCGATGCTTCTCCATCATCTTCAGGGAGTCTTATCCTTCTGCTTTGCTAAAATTACCAAAAGCATTAAGTTTACAAACCAATAAACTAAGTACATTAAAATGTTTATATATGTGACCGTTACAATTGATGATAAACTGCAGACTACAAAACGCCGTGAGCAGTCAGCTGTTGTAATTACAATACAAGGGAGTTGTTAGCTTGGTGGCCGTACATACAGTCTGGAGGTCTTACAGGTGAAATCCTAATCAATAAATATAAAATAAGTGAGATCAATTATATAAGATCAGAGTTTGAAACCTTAATAATTTTGGTAACTTCAGTAGTACGATTCCCTGAATATGATGGAGATGCATGGAAATATGTAGCAGTACACACGATATTACAATATTGTTAAAGTATATATGTTGTGCGTTTCTAGGTGCGTATAATAAAATGTACACGATGCACGTTACATGTATCAAACTATACAAGATGCACGGTACATGTATCCAAACGTGCAAGATGCACGGCACATGTATCAAACTATAAAAGATGCACGGTACATTTATCAAATTGTATAATGCATGTTACATTATCAAACTGTGCAAGATGCACGGTACATGTATCCAACTGTGCAAGATGCACGGTACATGTACCACAAGATGCACGGTACATTTATCAAAGAGTGCAAGGTACATGTTACATTACCAAATTATACAAGATGCACGGTATATGTATCAAACTATACAAGATGTACGGTGCATTTATCAAAATGTACAAGAGGCATGTTATATTAATAAATTGTGCAAGATACACGGTACATGTATCAATCCGTGCAAGATGCACGGTACATGTATAAAACTATACAAGATGCATGGTAAATGTATCCAACTGTGAAAGATGCCCAGTACATGTATCAAAATATACAAGATGAACGGTACATTTATCAAAATGTACAAGATGCATGCTACATTAACAAACTATACAAGATGCACGGTGCATTTATCAAACTATACAAGATGCATGTTACATTATCAAACTCTACTAGATGCACGGTACATTAATCAAAATGTACAAGATGCATGTTACATTATCAAACTGTGCAAGATGCACGGTACATGTATCCAAATATACAAGTTGTACGATACATGTATCCAACCATGCAAGATGCACGGTACATGTATCAAACCATACAAGATGCACGGTACATTTATCAAAATGTAGAAGTAGCATGTTACATTATCAAACTATACAAGATGCACGGTACATGTATCAAAATATACAAGATGCACGCTGCATTTATCAAACTGTACAAGATGCTTGTTACATTATCACACTGTGCAAGATGCACGGTACATGTATCCAAATATACAACATGCACGATACATGTATCCAACCGTGCAAGATGCACGGTACGTGTATCAAACCGTACAATATGCACGGTACATTTATCAAACTGCACAAGATGCATGTTACTTTATCAAACTATACAAGATGCACGGTACATGTATCAAACTATACAAGATGCACGGTGCATTTATCAAATGTACAAGATGCATGTTACATTAATAAATTGTGCAAGATGCACGATACATGTATTATATTATGCAAGATGCACGGTACATGTATCAAATTGTGGAAGATGCACGGTACATGTATCAAACTATACAAGATGCACGGTACATGTATCAAACCATACAAGATGCACGGTACATGTATCCAAATGTGCAAGATGCACGGCACATGTATCAAACTATACAAGTTACACGGTACATTTATAAAATTGTACAATGCATGTTACATTATCAAACTGTGCAAGAAGCACGGTATATGTATCAAACTATAGAAGGTGCACGGTACATGTATCGAACTGTGCAAGATGCACGGTACATGTACCACAACAAACAATATGCACGGTACATTTATCAAAGAGTACAAGATACATGTTACATTACCAAACTATACAAGATGCACGGTATATGTATCAAAATATACAAGATGTACGGTGCATTTATCTAACTGTACAAGAGGCATGTTATATTAATAAACTGTGCAAGATACACGGTACATGTATCAAACCGTGCAAGTTGCACGGTACATGTATAAAACTATACAAGATGCAAGGTACATGTATCCAACTTTGCAAACTGCCCAGTACATGTATCAAAATATACAAGATGAACAGTACATTTATCAAACTGTACAAGATGCATGCTACATTATCAAACTATACAAGATGCACGGTGCATTTATCAAACTGTACAAGATGCATGTTACATTATCAAACTCTACAAGATGCAAGGTACATTTATCATACTGTACAGAATACATGTTACATTATCAAACTATACAAGATGCACAGTACAATTATCAAACTGTACATGATGCATGTTACATTATCAAACTGTGCAAGATGCACGGTAAATTTATCCAACTATACAATACGCACGATACATGTATCCAACCGTGCAAGATGCACAGTACATGTATCAAACCATACAAGATGCACGGTACATTTATCAAACTGTACAAGATGCATGTTATATTATCAATCTATACAAGATGCACGGTACATGTATCGAACTGTACAAGATGCACGGAGCATTTATCAAACTGTACAAGATGCATGTTACATTATCAAACTGTGCAAGATGCACGGTACATGTATCCAACTATACAAAATGCACCATACATGTATCCAACCGTGCAAGTTGCACGGTACATGTATCAAACTATACAAGATGCATGGTGCATTTATCAAACTGTACAAGATGCATGTTACATTAATAAATTGTGCAAGATGTACGTTACATATTTAACATTGTACAAAATCCACGGTACATGTATCAAACTGTGGAAGATGAACGGTACATGTATCAGAATATGCAAGATGCACTGTACATCTATCAAAATGTGCAAGATGCACGGTACATATATCAAACTATACAAGATGCAAGGTACATGTATCAAACTATACAAGATGCACGGTACATGTATCCAAATGTGCAAGATGCACGGCACATGTATGAAAATATACAAGATGCACGGTACATTTATCAAATTGTACAATGCATGTTACATTATCAAACTGTGCAAGTTGCACGATACATGTATCAAACTATAAAAGATGCACAGTACATGTATCCAACTGTGCAAGATTAACGGTACATGTACCACAATATACAAGATGCACGGTAAATTTATCAAACTGTACAAGATGCATGTTACATTATCAAACTCTACAAGATGCACGGTACATTTATCATGCTGTACAATATGCATGTTACTTTATCAAACTCTACAAGATGCACGATACATTTATCAAACTGTACAAGATGCATGTTACAATATCAAACTCTGCAAGATGCACGGTACATGTATCCAACTATACAAGATGCACGATACATGTATCCAACCGTGCAATATGCACGGTATATGTATCAAAC
>Ga0136643_10008111_pt1 | contig 15302 bp, 14 predicted proteins | sample TergutLab28metaG_FD_96883 | JGI IMG/M metagenome (GOLD analysis project Ga0136643, IMG submission 96883) | Labiotermes labralis P1 segment gut microbial communities from Petit-Saut dam, French Guiana - Lab288 P1 (version 3) (version 3) | ecosystem: Host-associated > Arthropoda: Insects >... | reverse complement strand
GTACTTCCTGCAAGCGTAGTATTTATTTCTGATAATGCGGTAGTAAATGCACCAAATTTGGAAATTCTTTATCTTCGGCACACGGATGCTGAGTTGTTTACCTATTTCCCGCAATCTGCTTTTGTAGGCGTTCATCCTAACTTTAGGATATACTTCCCAATGGAATCTGAAGGTTTTACGACACCTACATGGAATGGTTTTCCTGCATTTATGCAAAGGTGGACATATATCATTGAAGATGGTGGCATTACCCTTACGGGTTTTAGTGGTAATGAAACGACGGTTGTAATCCCAAGCTCGATTCAGGGGTTGCCGGTTCGTGTTTTAGGGCGTGAAACATTTGTAAATAATCCATATGTCACATCAATTGTAGTGCCTGCTACGGTTACCACCTTCCAGCAATATGCAGTATTTAACTGTAGAAATCTTGCTTCGATAGTGCTTGAGCATATGGATGCCAGTACAATAACCAATTTTGCAGCCTATGCTTTTGTTGGGGTTTCTCCTAATTTTAGAATTTTGTTCCCATATGGCGCTACAGGTTTTACTACCCCTGCATGGAGAGGCTATTTTGCAGAAGTTAAAACAGGCGAATTGATTTTGGTATATAACAATTTTGAATACACCATCCGTAGAGTTACTTTACCGGGTACGGGTGATATTTCTCGTGATGAAATTGTGATTACCAGGTATACAGGGACGGCCACCACGGTTACCATACCACATACAATTACTGGAATACCTGTTGCAGGTCTTGGAGATGCAACGTTCTTCCAAAATACGACGGTTACACAGGTTAATTTGCCAAGCTCCCTTCGTACAATTGGTAATAACACTTTTGCCGGTGCGACAGGTATTACTACAATTAATATTCCGGCATCGGTTACATCTATTGGTGCATCTGCATTTATGAATGCAAGCAACCTTGTAACGGCAGCATTTAACCAACCTAACGGCGAGCATGTTACCCTTGGAGAAAATGCGTTTACAAATACTGCATCTAATTTCCGTATTACATTCCTGGCGAGCGCTACCGGGTTTACTACACCAACCTGGCGTGGTTTCCCCGCATTCCCCGTTGGACAGGGACCTCCTGCAAATAACCAAACCGGAACAGGTAATACAAGATCATTCCCGGTGAGAACGTCGGATAATTTTCCGGGCGTTACTGGCCCGCCAATTCTCTTCCGAGATGGTGTTGGATATGTATCTCTTCGTGCGTTTGCAATATTAATTGAATCTAACCCTGATACGGAAATACAGTTTAATGTGCCAATTGCGGGTTGGGCATCTGTTACCGGCAGGCATACGGATGGCAGGGAGATTATATTATCTGTAACGTCTAATGACCCACGGGTGGCTGTAGAGACAAATGGTGTACGCCATTCGGAAACAGACCTTGCTGCATGGGCTGGTCCGCTTACAGGCAGGGCACGTGGTCAGCTTAGAACTATTAATGAGGGTGGTAATATTTTCTTGCCTTTCCGCGCTGTGGCTACTGTATTTGGATATGATGTGTCTATGATAGATAATAATACAGTTCAGTTTACTGCACTTGAAGTTGGCGAGGGGTAAGATACGCGCGTATAAAACAAAGAGCGCTTGGATGGTGTGATTGATACAATCACACGTTCCAAGCGCTCTTTTTATAGGATGCAAATAAATATCCCACAGGGTATTATGCTCTGCACTTAACTACCCACCATTCAATAATTTCTTTAAACTTGTCCAAAATATCAATCCTGCCATCCAAACGGACGTTTAGTTTTTTTAATGGGGATTGTTTCTTTGTAGACTTTACTGTGTCCGTACTCCCAATATTACCGGTATTTGTATGGTATCACCATCACGGAATACATCAAGGATTACTTCGTCTCCGGGGCGGCTATTTGCCAGTTCTGCACTTAAATCTGTAAGGCCGGTAATGCGTTCGCCATTAAATCTTATTATAATGTCATTTGGCAAAAGTCCAGCGGCATGAGCTGGGCTATCAACAAAAATGCCTCGGACCAATACGCCTGTGTAAGGCATGTTGAAAAGGTCCCGCATAAATTCCGAGAATTCTTCGTTTTGAATGCCAATGAATGGCTGGCGTACTGTTCCAGTTTCTTTTAACTCGTGCAAAATAACTTTTGCTTCGTTAATTGGTAGTGCATATCCCATGCCTTCAATTTGTGAACCCATGAGTTTTGCGGTAACGATGCCAATCACTTCGCCGTTATGGTTTAAAAGCGGGCCTCCGCTATTGCCTCGGTTTACTGCGGCGTCGGTTTGCATTACGTTTAGGGTTATACTGTCTCTAATGTTTGGGTCGCTTACGGTAATTGTTAAATCCAGTGCGCTTACAATGCCTTTGGTTACTGTCTGGCCTTCGCCCATTGCATTGCCCATGGCAAGTACCGTGTCACCCATTCGCATTGCGTCCGAATCCCCGAGCACGGCAACTGTAAACGGAACGCCCTTGCCTTCAAGTTCTCCTATGGGAACGGCAAGTACTGCAATGTCAGAAGCTGCGTAGCTTCCAACTACGTGAGCAGTTACATTTTCGCTATCATCTAGTGAAATGGTTATGGAAAATGCATTTTCTATTACATGGTGATTTGTTGCGATGTATACATATTCTTCATCTTGGTAAAAGATGAAACCTGAGCCTGCGCCCGGTGCAGTTCTTTGAAAAGGCCGATTTGTATCTGCCATTACATTAATGCTTACAACGGAATCTTTAACTTGGGGAATAATATCTGCAATGCTTGGGTCTTGTGGATTAATTGGTACAACCAGTGGATTAACCCGCACAGACGTTACGCCGCTATAGGCCGCTGGTGCCTCTGGCGGTTCTGGCGCAAAATTTCGTGCAAGGGCATGCCCTGCGCCTAAGCCAACCCCTAAGGTTGTAGCGCCCACAGCAACGAGTACTATTGCAAGTAAAAATTTACGCCCTTTGGGTTTTATTGACTGATTTGGGATGATAGACAGCATGGGTTCAATTGGTTCAACTGGTTTTTTTTCAATGATTTCTTCGATTTCTTCCAATCCGTTTATGTCATACATATTGCGCACCTCCATAAGTTTTAGCTTAATTGCTACATCATAATTATATAGTACACTATTGAATAAAGTGTGTACGATTTGTAAATTTATAAATTATAGTTATTTGACCGAAATATTGCTCTAGTGTATTATACTAAAAATTTATTTGAAGGATAAATACCATGCAAAGAATATCAAAAGATGTATATATTTATGCCATGGGCATGAAAAATGAATAGGTTTTGCGTATGGCGCTTGATACACAGATTCAATTTAAATGGGGGTTAGTGTGGTTAACCAACTGGTAAGGAAATCTTATCGGTTGAAAATTACATGCACTATTCGTGAGGAGAATTGACGGCAAATGAAAAAACTAATAGCCATAACTGATAAAGACATAATGGGGGTAGAAAAACTATCTTCCGCAAAACCACGAATAGCTGTGGGTGTTGTTTTATTTGATGAGGATAATCACATTGCGCTTTCATATATAGCAAATTGGGATGAATATTTGCTGCCCGGTGGCGGGGTTGATGATGGTGAGGATTTTTTAACCGCAGCAAAACGAGAAATGTGGGAAGAAACAGGGTGTAAATGTGAAATTATCGGTGAAATAGGTATTACCTACGAAAACCGCGGGGTCGAAGACTTTGTACAGGAGAAGTCTTTCTATATTGCAAAAGTTGTAGGTGAAAAAGGTGAATTGCATCTTGAAGATTATGAAATAGCTTCTGGTACAACAGTGAAGTGGTATACAATGGCAGAAGCTGTGCAAATTTTATTGAAACAGAATTGTGAAGGTAAATATGGCTTAAAATTCTGTAAAAGACGTGATGTTGCAGTATTGAGTGAGGTAATGGCTTTACAGTTTGATAGAGCCTAGGTGAAAATAAATTCAAGTGGTTGCGCAGCGCAACCACTTGAATTAGGCGTTTCATATTCAGATGATAATAAAGATGCTTATAATGGGCGGATAGGAGCGGGAACAAATATGGAATTAATATTTCCAACACAGGAACTAAAAGAGCAAGCATTGGCATACCGCCAAGAACATTTTGACGCAGGAGAAATGCTGATTAATGGCGATGCCGGGCTGGATGAGGCTGAAACATACGAAGCCTGGCTGGTAAAAGTGAAAGAAAACCCTACACTTAAAGACGATAAACTTGTTCCGTCTACAACATATTTTGGGGTTGCCGATGGTAAAATTGTGGGAACCATAGACATTCGCCACAGATTAAATGACTATTTATTGCAATTTGGCGGGCATATAGGCTATGGTGTTCGCCCGACAGAAAGACGCAAAGGTTACGCCACAAAAATGCTTGCACTTGCCCTTGAAAAATGCCGGGAGCTTGGGCTTGAAAAAGTGCTTATTACATGCAATAAAGATAATACGCCTTCTGCAAAAACAATAATAAACAATGGAGGCGTTTTGGAAAATGAGATTGTGGAAAACAGTGTAATAATGCAGCGTTATTGGATTGAATTGTGGAAAACTAAATTGTAAAGTTGTGGAATTACTCATTTCTACTTGAGGTGCATATGGCAGCTGTGATATACTTCTCGTCCATTGAAACGTAAAAAAAGGGGCGGGAAGTGTTTTATTTTAGCGCGATTCTTATGCCCAAAATTATCGCGCAAGGGGGTGTTTGTAGGACTTTTACCGATATTGTGCTAAACATACAGTGTGCTTGGTACATGTGGATGCTTGTTGTACTCATTCTATGATAACTTTGTTAACAGTCATGTAGTATTTTCAAATTGAAGTGGGGCTGTTTTAACTTGCTTACATATGAGAAGCGGCAAGTGTTCTATATATTGGTAAAAGTGCAGGCTGCAAAATGGGCTTGCTTTTTTTGTGCAATTTGCAATTGCTGAAAGTGGGCAAGCATCAGCAAAGGGATTTATATAGATAAGACTACACTAATCTTTTTGGAGGAGACATTGTTATGAAACTTAGCGCATCGATGAAGGACACTTGGAAACGTTTTGGCGGCTATATAGTTGCCGGTTTAATTCTATTTGCACTCGTTCCGGCTGCTATAATTGCTGATATTATAGGCTCGGAAGAGGAATATGAAGACGTATATGATTCAGTTTATTATGAAGAAACTACAACACCGTATGGCTCAGATGGGGATTATGAGGAACACGGAACATATCCTAATGATGAGCCGCCTGAATATGATCCGTATGAAGATGATCCGTATGAAGATGATTCAGATGGCGATGACTTAGATGAAGATGAAGATAGCAATTTGCCAAATGAAGAAGATGAAGATGATACAGAGCTTACAACAATGCCGGAAGATGAATTGCCGGATGGTGATATATTTGGATCTGCGTCAATGGAGAGATTTGGTGATGTCGGTTTTAGTCCTGCGACAGTTAGTCCTTATTGTTGTTATGGATGGGTTATAGATACGGTACAATGGATGCCTTTAGCTCCTGGTTGGTATAGGCGTGAAAGACACTTTACCCCTAATACAGGTGTTACGAGCTCCGGTTATCACACATTATCATTTAATGTGCGAGGGCCAGGAAGCATTACTCTGACAGTCCGTAATACTCATCTAGCTGGTCAATTAGGGTGGACTCCGGGTGTTAACGGTAATGGTAATGTGACGAGGACAATTATTCTTGAAGACGGTTACAGTGAGCAAACTTTAATGGTTTATATTGAACAGATACACTTGGGGTGGAATCATATAATAGAGATAGATGTAACTCCAGATGTAATTCTGCTTGATGGGGCGTTTAGGGCGCCGAATGATGATTCGGTGATCGTATCTTTTGCGGATTTATTTGGTCCTTCTTTAATACGCCAACGCATTCCCTGTAATGAAAATTGTGATTGTGAAGGCAATGGTTGCGAAGAATGTAAAGAAGCATGCAATTGCGAATGTGGTGATTGTGAAGAAGAATGTGATTGTAAAGACTGTAAAGAGGTATGTAACTGCGATTGCAAAGACTGTGAAGGTGCATGCGACTGTGATTGTAAAGACTGTAAAGAGGTATGTAACTGCGATTGCGAAGACTGCGAAGGCGCATGCGACTGTGATTGCAAAGAATGTAAAGAAGTATGTAACTGCGACTGCGAAGACTGCGAAGGCGCATGCGACTGTGATTGCAGCAACTGTAAAGAAGTATGTAGCTGCGATTGCGAAGACTGTGAAGGCGCATGTGACTGTGATTGCAACGACTGTAAAGAAGTATGTAGCTGCGATTGCGAAGACTGCGAAGGTGCATGCGATTGCAACTGTGATAACTGCGATAATAACAGTAATACGAATAACAACAATAACAACAATAATGATAACAATAATAATATCAATAACGGTAATAATAACAATAATAACAGCAACAACAACCAAACCGGTGGCGGTGGAAGTGGCGGAAGCTCCATACCGTCTCCCACACAACGCACACCGCAAGCGCGTACGTATCCTAGATTAGAGGGCCGGCCAGAATTAGTTATTGCATCGGCAGAGTGGGGTGACGCAGAACCTTATGCTCAGCGCTTCCGTAGAAATTTTGTTCAGGGGTATCCAAATGGAACATTTAATCCAAACGGCCATATGACAAGGGCCGAAATGATACAATTGTTCTTTAATATTAGCAGTGCAAACCCAACATCTGTAGTGAGTGCTACAACAAGATTCAACGATATAGAGCGAGAAGCATGGTTCTTTTACGCCGTGGCATATTTAGAAAATCGTGGAGCAATACAAGGTTTTCCTGACATGACTTTAAGACCAAACGAGCCGATTACAAATGCTGAATTTGCCACGCTAACAGTACAGTTCTTCAATTTGGCAGACATTATTGAGCCGGATATGCTTATGGCAGCAGAAAGCCATTGGGGCGCAAATTATATAAATTTAGGCTTTGCCAGGGGCTGGTTCGAGTATTTTGGCATTACAGAAACATTTGATCCAGACGCGCCCATACTGCGTGCGCAAGCAGTTGCACTTCTCAATTTCTATCAAGGACGTGTGCCATGTCCGGTTGCAATTAATGCATACTTGGCAAGGAGTAACCGCAACATGCTTAGCGATTTAAGACGAGGCCATTGGAGCTTTTACGAGATAATTGAGGCTGCATTGGCCAGATATTATTACGAAAATAGTTATGGAAATACAACTTGGTTACGTGTAGTAAACTAATCAATTATATATAACGGCCGCAGGGTTTTATGCTCTGCGGTCTTTTTTTATTGGCGTAGGAAATTACTTTGCCTGCGCTCAGCAATTTCCTAACCGACAAGTTGGGACGAACAGAAAGGTAAGAATTTGACAAACTCTCATTTTTTTTATATCATGTGAATACTGTCTTTTTCTAAGAATATATCCAAGACAATTGGAGAAATTTTATGGGTGAAAATAAACACAAAGAAAATGAACATAAATCTGGACGCAGAAAGACGCTTCGGTCATTGTCGCAAGTTTCGCAGCTTGGGGCAACCGCAATCGTTTGTGTTGCATTTGGACTTTTTTTAGGCTATTGGCTGGACAGTTTCTTTAATACATCTCCGATATTCTTAATAGTATTTTCGTTATTGGGTGTGATTTCTGCAATTAAAGCCATGATAGATCTCGCTAAAAAACTATAGACATATACAAGGAGCCGTTCAATGGATTATGCCAATACAGCCATAAGTAAACTTGCTATGGTAATAGTCGTTTTGTCCGTACTTATCGGGTTAGGTGCGGCGGTATTCTTTCATATTAATGAAACACATTATCAATTACTGCCATTTGCAGTGGGTGTTCTTATGGCAATGGTATTAAATATTGTAAAAATTTTTTGGCTTAAAAAAGCTGTGATAAGTCTTTCTCATATGGATAACAAAAAATCTGCAGTTGTTCGCTTTCAAATTCATTATTTTTTACGTCTTGTTTTAACGGCGGTTGTATTTTTGATCGCTGTTTTGTTGCCGGATAATATAATTAACTTTTTTGGGGTTGTTTTTGGGATTTTTACACTACCTATTGCTACAAAATTTATTCGATTTTTTATCCCAACTCCCAGTACTTCTTTTGAAATGCCGGCATCGGATGGTATTGTAAACGACGCTGTTGCCAAGCTGGAATCAATCGGAAAGGACGAAGAATAGTTCATGGACTTTTCTATATGGGTTTGGCGCGGTATAAGAATTACCGATAATATCACAATTTATATTACAGAAACGCTGATTGTAACATGGCTTATTATGGCTTTGTTTATTGGGTTTGCCATCGTTGTAAAGATAAAGTCCAGAAAATGGGATGCACTTGCAAAACCATCGGGTCTGCAAAATGTTGTAGAATTTGCTGTAGGTAGTTTTGAATCGTTTTTTAAAAAGAACGCAGGTGACAAAATAATGAATTTGTCCCCTTGGTTTTTTACATTGTTTGTATTTTTGATTTTTTCAAATATAATTGGAGTTACAGGACTGCGGCCGCCCACTGCGGATTGGAGTATGACATTTCCACTGGCTCTTGCGACTTTTGTTCTCATTCAATACGCCGGACTAAAGCATCGCCCAAAAGGGTATTTGAAGGGCTTTATCGAACCGGTTTTTATATTTTTGCCCTTAAATATTATGGGCGAAATTGCAAAACCAGTGGCACTCAGTTTTCGTTTGTTTGGTAATATTTTGGGTGGTGTCATTTTAATGTCCCTTTTATATGGGCTTGCACCACTTGTATTCCGCCTAGGTTTTCCGGCGTTTTTACATGCATATTTCGACATAGCTATTGGTATATTACAGGCGTTTATATTTACCGTGCTTAGTATCACTTTTGTGGGCTTTGCTGCGGAAGAATAAAAATATTAAAAACTATTTGCGTGCATAGCGCGCACCCGTAGCGAAGGCGAAGGAATCGTAACTGGGTATACACCGGCAAAGCCGGTCTGCCGAAGGTAGAGGACAGCAAGCAAAGCTTGCGAGAGGGCTTTGCTCAGCGTAGCGTCGGGGTTTGGGGCAGCGCCCTATTTCAAAGGAGGAAATACAATGCAAGATCCGTTAGCTTTAGTATTACTTGGGGCACAAATTGCCGCCACAATCGCGTTGTTAAATGGTATTTTAACAACTTTAGGGCAAGCTAAGGTTGCGTCCGCAGCTTTAGAAAGTATAGCACGCCAGCCGGAAGCAAAGGATTCCATTACATCAACAATGATTATTGGTTTGGCTTTTGCGGAAACATCCGGTGTTTATGGTCTACTTGCTTTCTTTATATTACTGTGGCCAAACCCGATTGTTTCTCACGCATTAAGCGTTTTTGGCGGTTAATGTCATCATGCAGCATTCGTTAGTTTTAGCGGCAACAGAAGCTACAAGAAATTCCCTTCCTTTATTTGACTTAAATGCGCAAACATTTTTGCAAATGGGGCCATATCTTTTAAGTTTTGTGGTGTTAGCTTATATTTTTACAAAGCTTTTATACAAGCCAGTTAAACGTATTTTGCAAACACGTGCCGACCGTATAGAAACAGACCTTAATGAAGCTGCCGAAAACAAAGCATCTGCCCAAGAACTGAAAATCCTCTACGAGCAAAAACTAGGAGATATTGAAGTCGAACGTGCCGCCATATTAGAAGCGGCGCGTAAAGATGCGGCAGATCGTGTGGACCAAATTTTGAGCCTTGCAAAAACAGAGGCACAAATCACACGTGACCGTGCAAAAAGAGATATTGCAGCCGAGCAGGCGCGTATAAAGGCAGAAGTTCATCAGGCAATTATTGATATTGCTACAGATATGGCAGAGAAATTGGTTGCTGCCACTATTGATAAAAATAATCACGATGCACTGTTTGTCGAAGCTATGGAAGAACTTGAATCCACGGCCTTTAGGGCGTATTAGTAGGGAGAAGTAGCTATGGCAGATTTAAGTGCACGTTATGCAACTGCATTGTTTCAATTGTCCCAAGAGAGCGGAGAACTTGGTACGCTTTTAAATGAAGCACAATTTTTATATTCTGCCCTTGAAAAGGATAATGGGATAAGTATTCTTACCCATCCGTTAATTTCAGCAGATGAAAAGCAGACGTTTGTTGATAAAGTGTTTGAAGGCCGTGTTAGGCAAGACCTTACAGGTTTTATTAGACTAACAATTGCTAAAAATCGCGAAAATTTTCTTTTACCTACACTTGCAAAATTGGTTGAGATGATAAAACTTCACAAAAATCAAATCACGGCAAGGGTCGTATCTGCCGTGGCTTTGAATGATGTGCAAAAATCCCAACTCTCTAGCAAGCTATCCAGTAAATTAGGCAAAGAAGTTGATATTAACGTGATTATCGACCCCTCGCAGGTTGCGGGTATAAGCATTCATGTAGATGGATATTTTCTTGATTGTACGATTAAAACCATGTTGAAAAATATGAAAGATTCTATAGCTTCGAATTTAATGTTAAAAGGGGAATGACCCTATGATTTTAAGGCCAGATGAAGTGAGCTCCATTATAAAAGAGCAAATAAAAGCCTATTCTTCAAAAATGGATGTGGCGGAAGCCGGAAGTGTTATTCATGTTGGAGATGGTATCGCTCGGGTTTTTGGTTTAAACAACGCAATGAGCGGCGAGTTGTTAGAGTTCCCTGGGGAGCTTTTTGGTATTGCTTTAAACCTTGATGAGGATAGCATAGGCGCGGTGCTTTTGGGTGCAGATAGCCACATTCGTGAAGGGGATCCTGTTAAACGTACAGGCCGTATTGCGGAGGTGCCTGTTGGTGATGCGCTCCTTGGCAGGGTTGTTGACCCAACAGGTGCGCCAATTGATAATAAGGGGCCAATAAACACAACAAAAACTCGCGTGGTAGAACGTATTGCGCCTGGGGTTATTGAGCGTTTTGAGGTAAATGTACCACTCCAAACAGGCATAAAAGCGATTGACTCTATGATTCCAATCGGGCGTGGCCAGCGGGAGCTTATAATTGGTGACCGCCAAACGGGTAAAACTGCCATTGCAAGTGATACAATCATTAATCAAGCACTTATAAATAATAGATTGGGAAAACCTAAGCCGGGCGAAAAAGACATGCGTGTGTACTGTGTTTATGTCGCTATTGGTCAAAAGGCTTCAACGGTTGCGCGTGTTGCACGAACCCTTGAAGAGGCCGGTGCCCTTGAATACACATGTATTGTATCTGCATCTGCCAGTGATACGGCGCCAATGCAGTATATTGCGCCATATGCCGGTTGTGCCATTAGTGAAGAATGGATGGAAGAAGGGCGTGATGTACTTGTTGTATATGACGACCTTTCTAAGCACGCGGTAGCTTATCGTGCACTGAGCTTGCTGCTTCGCCGACCACCAGGGCGCGAAGCTTATCCCGGTGACGTTTTCTATTTGCATTCACGCTTGCTTGAGCGTGCGGCCTGTCTTACAAAAGAACGTGGCGGCGGTACATTAACTGCATTGCCAATTATAGAAACACAGGCGGGAGATATTTCTGCGTATATTCCAACGAATGTAATTTCAATTACAGATGGGCAAATATTTTTAGAATCTGAGGCCTTTAACAAAGGTATCAGGCCTGCTATAAATCCGGGTCTGTCGGTTTCTCGTGTAGGTGGGGCGGCACAAATTTCTGCAATTAAAAAGCTGGCCGGGCCACTTCGTTTAGAGCTTGCCCAGTTTCGTGAGCTTGAAGCCTTTGCCCAGTTTGGGTCGGATTTAACTAAAGACACCTTGGATAGATTAAATCAGGGGCGCCGTATCGTTGAAATATTAAAGCAGCCACAAAACGCTCCACTTCCTGTAGAGCAGCAAGTACTTCTTTTCTTTGCTGTCACACGTAGGTATTTTTCTGATATTGCCGTGGAAGATATGCAAGAAACTGAAACAGCGTTTTTAAAATATGTTAACGAGCAACATGGAGATATATTAGCGAAAATCCGTACAGATAAAAAAATTGATGGACTTGAATCTGCAATTGAAGATGCGATAAACGCGTTTAAGGCAAGTAGGGGGTAATACAATGCCATCAATGAAAGCAATTAAACGTAGACGTTTAACTGTAAAAAATATATCCCAAATAACAAAGGCTATGGCATTGGTTGCAACCAGCAAAGTGCAAAAAGCCCGCGCTACACTTGCAGCCGTTGGAGATCCGGTGCGTGCTACGTTTGATATTGCATACAACGCAATAAGTCATCCGGATGCACTTAAATTGCCGCTTATAGAACCACGAGATAAAATTAAAAATACTGCATATATCGTCATTACTGCAAACCGGGGTTTATGTGGTGGGTATAACTCAAATGTTTGTAAAGAGTTAATCCGGCATGCTAGAGAAAATGACAAAAATCCTATAATAATCCCGGTTGGTACAAAGGGACGAGACTACTTGCGTAGGCGTGGCTATAATGCAATAGACTATTCGCCTGCAGCAGAAACAGCATCCTTTAGTGATGCTTGCAAACTTTCCGATTTATTGGTGTCCATGTATGCGGAAGGTAAAATTGATGAAGTGTATGTTGTATATACAAAATTTATTACAATACTAAATCTTGAACCGATTGTGCGTAAGGTTTTACCTGTAGAACCGGCGTATCTTAGTCGTGTTGTTGGCGACATAAAAAACGAGGAAGAATGGGAAGACTTGGGTTTTTTCCCACGCCCGGCATTGAGACAGTCTACAAATACAGAAATTGAATATGAGCCAGGTCTTACAGAAGTTTTGGCAGGTGTTGTGCCGTGGTATCTTAATATGTTTATGTATGCGGCAATGGCATCAAGCTTACTTTGTGAGCAGGCCGCAAGAATGACCAGTATGGACTCTTCTACTAATAATGCTTCAGAAATTATTGATAAATTGACATTGCAGTTTAATAGGCAGCGGCAAAGTATTATTACCCAAGAGATAACAGAAATTGTTAGTGGGGCTAATGCGTTGCAGTAAAAAATTGTTTTGAGGTGTTAAGTAAAATAGCTAAGGAGAAGTTAACATGAACACAGGCAAAGTCCTTCAAATTACAGGCGCGGTTTTAGATATCCGCTTTACCGGCGGATTACCCGCACTTTATAACGCCGTAGAAATTGAACGCACTGATGGGCAAGATTCCGTTGTGCTGGAAGTTTCCCAGCATTTGGGCGATAATGTGGTGCGTTGTATTTCCATGGGTTCGACAGATGGACTTGTGCGTGGAATGACGGCTATCGACACAGGCGCGCCAATTTCTGTACCTGTAGGGCCGGAAACTTTGGGGCGTATGATGAATGTTTTGGGTCGCCCTATAGACAATGCAGGTGAGGTTTCCACAACAGAAAAGTGGTCTATACACCGTAAAGCACCGGGGTTTGCGGACCAAACTGCTAACGCAGAAATACTTGAGACAGGAATTAAAGCTGTTGACCTGCTTTGCCCTTATGCAAAAGGCGGTAAAATAGGCCTGTTTGGTGGTGCGGGTGTTGGTAAGACTGTTATTATTATGGAACTTATAAATAATATTGCAACGGCTCATGATGGCCTTTCCGTATTTACGGGAGTAGGGGAGCGTACTCGAGAAGGTATTGACCTTTATAACGACATGAAAAATTCTACCCTAAAAGATGGTTCGCCTGTTTTAAGTAAGGCGGCACTTGTGTTTGGCCAAATGAACGAGCCGCCAGGTGCTAGAATGCGTGTAGGTTTTGCAGGGTTAACCCTTGCAGAGTATTTCCGGGACGTTTCTAACCAGGACGTGCTTTTGTTTATTGATAATATTTTCCGATTTGTGCAGGCCGGTTCGGAAGTTTCTGCGCTTTTGGGGCGTGTGCCGTCTGCGGTAGGGTATCAGCCTACGTTGGCAACGGAAGTTGGTGCACTGCAAGAGCGTATAACTTCGACTAAGTCCGGTTCAATCACATCTATACAAGCCATTTACGTACCTGCAGATGACTATACTGACCCTTCAGTTGCAACCACTTTTGCCCATTTGGACGCGACCACAAACCTATCTCGTGCTATTGTAGAGATGGGAATTTACCCGGCTATAGATCCATTAGAGTCTACATCGCGTATGCTTGAAAAAAGCATTGTAGGCGAAGACCATTACAATGTTGCACGTGAAGTACAGCGTATTTTACAGCGTTATAAGGATTTACAAGATATTATAGCAATCTTGGGCATGGATGAACTTTCTGACGAAGACAGGTTAACTGTAGAACGTGCCCGACGTATACAACGATTTTTATCACAACCGTTTACCGTTGCAGAGAAATTCACATCCATTCCGGGCAAGTATGTAAAATTGACTGACACAATAGAGGGCTTTAGACAAATTATTGATGGTAAGCATGATGATATTCCTGAAGCGATGTTCCTAAACAAGGGTACCATCGAAGAAGTTAGGGCAGAATATGAAGCATCGGTGAATTAGCATGGCTGAAAAAAAACTGGAACTGAATATAATTTCTCCGGATATGGATTTGGAAAATGCACCGCCAAAACATGCGGATATGGTAATTCTTTTTTGCACCACCGGCGAGCTGGGAATTTTGCCTGGTCGTGCGCCATGTAATATGTTGCTGGGCACTGGTAATTTGCGTATTTTTGAAAACGAAGTTGAAACGCGTTTTAAAATAGATGGCGGTGTTGCAAGCGTTAAAGATAATCTTGTAACGGTTATTACAAATTCGATTGTTGTTAGTGAATAATAATAACAGGATTTTATAAAATTGATACTTGTTTGAAACGCGTCTTGCAGGATTTACAGCCTTGTAATGCGCGTTTTTTGAAAGGATAGCCTATAAATGACATTAAACGATCCAAATCTATACGCTAATAGAGAACTGAGCTGGTTGGAATTTAACAGCCGTGTACTGGAAGAAGCTCAGGATAAGACAAATCCCATTATGGAGCGGCTAAAGTTTTTGGCAATTTCTGCCTCAAATTTGGATGAATTTTTTATGATCCGAGTTTCTTCGCTTTTGCGTAACGAAAGTACGACCCGGGATTTTTCTGGAATGACACCAAAAGAGCAGCTTGCGGCAATTTCGGAGCGTGTGCATGATATGGCACAAAAGCAGTATTCTTGCTTTACGCGCAGTATTCTACCCGCCCTTGAAAAGGAGAATATTCGTTTTCTCTCCTATGCGGAGTTGACAAAAACTCAGCGAGAAGAGATGGATACCTACTTTAACAAGGTTTTGTACCAGGTTTTAACCCCTATGGCAATTGACCAAAGTCGTCCATTTCCTACAATAAATAACCGCACGGTAAATATTTTTGTAGAACTTGCACCGGATGAAGAAGCCGTCATCGTGCGTGCAGTAGAGTGGGATGATAAGGAATTGCGTTGGCG
>Ga0136643_10008108_pt1 | contig 15303 bp, 8 predicted proteins | sample TergutLab28metaG_FD_96883 | JGI IMG/M metagenome (GOLD analysis project Ga0136643, IMG submission 96883) | Labiotermes labralis P1 segment gut microbial communities from Petit-Saut dam, French Guiana - Lab288 P1 (version 3) (version 3) | ecosystem: Host-associated > Arthropoda: Insects >... | reverse complement strand
TCATTCTTCTTGATTTTATCACCCGCACAATATTGGGTGAGGTGTACAGATCATTTAGCTCCTCGTTATGCAGTCTCCTCCATTCCCCCGTTACCTCATCACTCTTCGGTCCAAATATTCTCCTCAACACCGTATTCTCAAACACCCTTAGCTTCCTTTCCTCCCTCAATGTCAGCGACCAAGTTTCACACCCGTACAAAACATCAGGCAATTTATTATATACATTACACAATTCTTTTGATTGATATATGGGATGGGTATATGTGAAAAAAATGTATTTCACACTTGGAAGGCAACTTGTGTCTATGTATTGCTATTGTAAGTCTAAGTCTAAAGGGTATCAAGGTAAAGGTGACTGAGATTTCGTTAAAAAGGAAAGCTACGAACAGTTTATTTCGACCTATCAAGCCTCATAACTACCTTTCATGAATTCAGATACTCGCAACTATCTGCGGTAGGCTTCACTTGCAGGTACTGAGGAATGTATTATACAGACTTACCAAAGCAGTGACTGTGCAATCTATGACAGTAGCCTTAGCGTACAGGGCTGGGTTGAAAACTGGGTTAGACAATTTGGTGGCTAAGTACATTCGAAAATTTGGATTGCATTCCACTTCCTTGTCTCCGAAGACAATAACAGCTTTTTCACCTTGCACTGAAATAGGTAGAACAAGTACTTCACTGCACAAACCCTCTTCGTGAAGAATCTTCAACAGCTTAAAATTGTTAGGAGTACAAGAAATTGCGCAGCTAAACAAGATGTCCTATTCCGTTCACATTGCCATTTCCATGGTAATTTCAATCGTTTTCATTAAAATTTGATCGCATGTGGGAGCGTTTACAAAAACAGGCTTTCCAAGAACTGTTTTTAGCGATCTCCGTCCGTAACTAAGAAGACCTCCAACTACTGGTCAAGTTTTAATTAAATTCGGCAGTATACCCCAACACCGTTCCTACATTCTCTTGGGCCATTTTAATCTACTTATGTCTTTTGAAGCAAATTTTACTTCAAGGCCTACAAAAGCAGCGCACATTTTAATTTTAAAAGGAGTCCTCTTTCATTCACTTTAATTGGACAAAAATACGGTCCGGGGATCGAATACCGATGAGGAGGAGATTTTGCGCAACCGTCCAGACCGGCCCTGGGATCGGGACGTGGCGTTGATCACCCACCCTCATAAAGCGCTGAGGTTAAGGAACGAGTAGAGCTATACCTCTACACCCCTTTTGGGCCTGCGTGGCCTCTTATATGCTGAACTTCAACTTTAATTTAAGTATATACATATATATATATATATGACACACAAACGTAACAGTTTTTCCTTGACACATCATAGAATCCCCCCCCCAAAAAAAAACAGGTAAACGAAAATGCAACAATAACATATTTTATTTAAACAAATTTAACAAAACTGTTATAAATTTAAAACACTCCCAGGCCTATTTTGTCACCGTGATATTGTTTATGGAACAGGTGGATACTGCAAAAAAGCTGAGGCACATACAGGGCTTTCTGTACATCTACATACAAGCTTAATCTACGAGAATATTCCCTGAATTCTGATGAACTTGGTTATTTGTGCTCTTTATTCAATTTGTCGTCCACATTGTATTGCGGACCTCACAGAGTACATATAAGCAATAATTGACATACACCCCACAACAGGGCCGTAATTATGAAATGGATTTAGCTGCATTAGGAAGTCAACAACATAAACTGACCGTCAGTACTGACAGCTAATCTCGTCTGCTTCAGTCTTTTAAATCCCAACGGTTAACTAGATACAGGCCTGCCACAAAGACCCTGAATTTTCCCGCATAATATATTCATACGTTCCGTACGGTTCTCACAATACATACCCATTACTTCCCCAATATCATTAACCAACTGGCCTTTATAATGAGCACGGCTTGTGTTCAGAATTCTTTTATATAATTTATGACGGATGCAACTCAGCCCACCAAATATAAAACATTTCTTTTAAAAAATTATGCACATATGACAATATAAACACTCTTAAGTGGGTTTAAGTGACAAAATTACTCACCTTTAACATCCCTATCCAAGAGGTTCTCAATAACAGTATCTATGAAATCATCAACATCTTCAAAGAGGATCGGATATCCATAATTTATGGCCAATTCCAAATGTTTCAGAAAATCATTATCGTTGAATGTAACAATCTTGAGATTCTGGTTCGTCTCTTTCTTCCTAATCCATTGCACGGCCTGCCGGAAGAGAAACATTAGGTTACATATGAAATAAAGTGAATGCAACTTGATGCAATTAGGTAACTTTATTGATGTATTCTTAGCTCGACATGTTTCGGGTACATACGCCCATCATCAGGAGCATTATATGTTGAGTTGCAGCATACGGCTTTCTGCACCGAGTTTTTGGACCTACGCAGCGGCTCTCAAGACCACCACCCACCCAAAAACTCGGTGCAGAAAACCATATGCTGCAACTCAACATCTAATTGCTCCTGATGACGGACGTATGTACCCGAAACATGTCGAGCTAAGAATACATCAATAAAATTACCTTGATGCATCAAGTTGGCATTCACTTTATTTCATGAGGAAGATGCACGGTCAAACAACCCTCAAGTTAGCTTACATACTGTAACACATTCAACACTTCTAATTTCAATGAAAATCGGACCTTCGTGACCTGTCATACGGTGATATTTCATTAGTTTTTTACCCTTACCTTTTACCATGAGCCTCCCACAGCTCACTCGCTATTTGTTTTCCTCGGTTTGTATAATGACACTATGATAAATACACAAATTGTACAGGGTTTTCACCACAAGGCGCTGTGTGTTGTCGACGTAAACACTGAACTAGTCTAAGCCTGTCAGCTTTTACAAACAGACACGTTCACAGCTTTAAAATTTGAAAACCCCGCATAATGCTGAGTGCATAACAGACCGCATTATATCTCAAGGTGCGGTCAGGAGTGACCTTGAAATGTCTTAAGGCACTCTTACAGGCTTTTTATGGAAGTTCGTCGTATACAATTGCTGCTGCATCATAATTTCAAAGGTCACTGAATTATAAATATTTTATTGTCCAACTTATACAAATTAAAAACACTTAGGCACAATTAAAATTATAAAATATTTAAAATTATTTTTCTACATTTTATAATTTTAATTGTGTCTAAGTGTTTTTAATTTGCATAAGTTGGACAATAAAATATTTATAGGTTGATGACGCACGAAGTAAATATGAAAAATAAGTCACTGAACTAATATCGATGAAACTACATTTAAAACGTGGTTTAGTTCAGGGCTTGCACAGTCATTCTGTTTATATATAATTTTACTAAAATAAGACGATTTATTTTCTCTGTTCTTCAAGTTTTAACAGAATCGGAGGACAGACAGATAAGCACACTGACGGCATTGGAAATGGTGCGGACCTTAATAAACTGTACAAGACGATGGCCCTTAAGGGTCCTTTTACATTGCCTCGTGAATAGAGAAATCTACGAGGCCAGTAGTTTACGTTATCGGAACAGATTATGCACAAATACCACACGGCAATATAAATAAAATTGAAGTTCAGCGATTGTCTGATATACAAATGTGTTACACACAATGCGAGCCAAGTTACCCACTTGGTCTGCTGGAAAAAGCATCATTCCTCGCTTTTAACTCTCATGACTGCTGTAGGCACACCTTTCTATAAACTTATGCCATCATTGCACATTCATTTTATGAACTAGTGTGTGGTAGCAAAGACCTCGCAAAGTCAGAACAAGAAGTTATTTGTGTTCAGAAGTATGACATAGACATAGGATACAATACTTGTTGTTGTGGATCTATGAAAAGCGGAGAGCGACTCGCTCGAGTTGTCAGAATTGCATTCTGAACTGACAGCTCATCTGCAGGCAACCCCTCAGATATCCACCTGAAAGTACACAGAAGAACGAAGAAGCTTCCATGTAATTACACACACAAAAACATACACACGAATGTCTATGCTCTTTATTTCAGAAACGATAATCTTACCTCATGAACTCAGGGTCCTTAACAAGTGTCGTCTCTAGTCTGAACGGTTTGGACAAGGGCACGTTTCGATTTCGCAGATCAGCTTCCCAGTCCACATAAACCATCTGCCGACGAAACTCCCAGCTGAAGGCCCCCGTGTAACTAAGAAATGACGCCGAGATGAGGCAGTCCCCAACAAGCCTCGCCCTCTCCGATTTCAGGTTGGCCAGTTCCTCAGTCCAACTAAAACACAACAAAATATTTCGAGAAAGAGAACACGCTAAAATCGGCCCCGGCTAAAGAAGACGAGACTCGGAGAAAAAGCGCTAAAAAGCAAAGATAAAGGACGAATTTTTCTATATGTGATTGACAATTATGTTTAGCTAACAGTTATATAACATGCAAACATTCATGTGGATCTGTCACACTAAAATAAAAAGTAACATAGTTGTCATCGTACCTAAAATGATTGCTGCAATTCTTACCTCCTTTCAGATGTTACGAATAAAAACTATTTTTCGAACAAATAAGGTATGGGGAGCAAATGGGTCTTTGCAAAAATTCTCAAGGAAAGAAACTGTGTTTGGAGGTAATCTGTTTAACTTACGAGTATATTCCTTGAATTTATGCTGACTAGCAGCTCAAGTGAGCTGTTGACTTGTTAATTGAACATACACGTCCATGACTTCGTTTATGTTGCAAATTCGGAAACACTTTTGGGTTTCTTTAATATTTCTTACTACATATATACCCTAAAAGGCACATTGCTTATGTAATATAACACAAAACGTACAAGAAGCTAAACCGATGGGTTTTCTAAAGAGTTCAGCGTGCCACGTTAATTAATCTAGATGGAGCATACGGCTAGGATTCCATATACTTTTGATTTGGTGTATACTTAACTAAATAAAATGTAAAATAATTTTGTATGTAGTGTCATCAGATTAGCAACAATAAATTTGTTATTCCGTGTAAGAGGATAAAATCAAATCTGCCTCTAATTTTTATCTCGTCGTATAGGCCTACGCCAATATCTGCTGCCCGAATAAAACACATGCGTTTCAGTGACCGTGAACAGGAAATAAACACGGAGTTGTGTGGATTCTACAGGTCTGCAAGCTAGCAAGCTGTCAGCACACCTGTATGACATATACCTATTGCTGTGTGTACAGTGCTAGACTCCTGATGATGGACAGAGGAACTGTCCGAAACATGTAGAGTTTTATTCCAAAAATAAATTTGAGAAATTAGTGCATCTCGTTGGTTCTATTATAAGAATATATCACGATGCACGGTCACCTGAACGTCAAATTCGGTTATTTTAGTTTTTATCCCTATATTGCTTACTCATATTGATTAAAGATTCTGGGTTTTTCGCCCAATTAACAAAGAGGGCTTCTCACATTCCATTGGTGGATGGGAAAGGGTGGCAATCCAGCAGAATTGTGGAGCAATACCAAAATCAGTTACGAGTTTTGAAAACAGGTTAATCTGGACCATGATAGGAGGGATGACATTAATGTTGGGAGCGAATTGCAATGCCGTAATATGCCTCCAACATTTTGCAAAATAAGAGGCAACCGGCGAATGGGAACTTGAGCCCAACTAAATCTTCAGATAATATCCGTACTCCTCACCAAATATTATCCGGGTGATCGAATGAAGGAAAATGAGCTGGACGTGTAGCACGTATGGGTGAGAGGAGAGGTTCATGTATGGTGTTGGTGGGGGAACCCGGGGTAAAGAGGCCGCTTGGAAGGCACGGGGCATGGAATGGGGGTTAATATGAAAACGGATTTTAAAGAAATCGGTAGGGAGGGTGTAGACTGAATTGATCTGACTCAGGATAGGTACAAGTGGTGGGCTGTCGTGAATACGGCAATGAACATTTGCGTTCTATGAGTGATTTCAGGCTTTCGTCGCGAAGTGAAAGAGAACTGCGATCTTCTGGATTATTACGCAGCGAGTAGTGGTAATTTCTTACCGACGTTTCGGTACTACCTATCGGTCCCATCTTCAGGGGTCGATAAACAAGATGGGACCGATAGGTTGTCCCGAAACGTCGATAAGAAATTACCACTAATCGTTTCGTAATAAACCAGAAAAGCGCAGTTACCAACATTCAGGTTCCACAAATGAGCGGAATTTCTTGACTAGACGAGGAAATATTAGCTTCTCAAGAAAGTATCTGTTACATGGACACCACGTGGACAAAAGGGCTTTTGTACCGTCAGGCATTCTTATGTCCTCAGTAGGCTTATGAGTCCATTATTTTCTTCCGTCTCGTGATCATTTCCTTAATCTGGGAACCCATATGGTTCACAGTATTGACAAAGGTTATGAGGGTTCAAGGAGTTCGGGAAAGGGCCAAGTGATTGGCTTATATGAACGTGGTAATAACAATTCGAGATCTACAAAAATGCAGAGGGTTTCCCCCATATTTCTTCTCTTCGTGAAGGAGCCTGTTCTATGGAGTCAGACAAAACCCATATTACCATCACAAAATTACGTATTCAATGTTTATTGGTAAGTTTCGTCCAATTTTTCAGTCGTTTGCTTTTGACAGAGATTTACTCCAATTCAATGGGCACAAAATCTGATTATAACTGAAAATACGTCCCAACAAATTTTAAGCGCTTTTCAAAGTGGCAGTGTTCTCACCGGGTATTCTCAGCGCTCAAACCGGAGATGAGTTTGTCAGCGACCATGTGGTGCCTCAGCAAGACGTCCATTTCTTCTAGCAGTCGCTGCCTCTCCTTCACAGCGCCATCACACTTCAATCCAAGCGTCTTTAAATCTTCATCCAAAATGCCAATCTCGCTGCACAGCTTGTTTAAATCTCTTTTCGCCTACAAACAAAGTGACTTTCTGAAATTTTTTTACATTTAGTGGGAAGATTCAAATGACACTAAAACCTTCCTCATTTCACAGGTGTTCTGTAACAAGCTACGTACATAGAAGCAGTTGATGGCTGATGCGTGTGAACACTAATATTATTGCTCTGAAATGTTTTTCTTGAAATCGTTTACCTTATGAAATACTGTGTGAAGCGTAGCACATGTAGGCTATTTTATGGATCCCTTTATGTTTAAATCAAGACACTTCTCTCTCAGGTTATCACTCAATATATAATCGAATTGAATGCGTGTGCAGGAATAAGGAAGCCTACTCTGTGAATGTGTGAAAAATTGATATTTGTTTTCTCTTTCTACGTTAAATATTATTGCCTTTTCTCAAATAAAAAGAAGTAAATCCAACTCCAGAATATGACGGACTTTGACACAAGTATATTCAGTGGGATGTCTTTGCAAACTCCTTGTACATATCTCACAAAACGTGAACCTAACCCCGCATTTCTTGTAAAGGCTCAAGCAATGTGCCCTAACATGAAAATTCAGAAGTATAGCACACAATGTACTCGTCCCAGTCTGGGGGCTTACAATAACACCTCACCTGTTCAAACTCTCTCTCCATTTGCGCCACACGATCCCTTCTGGGCTTCACTTCTCTGTAGATGCCGCAGTAGGCCACCACCGTTTCTACGAACTTCAGCAGTCCATGCCCAGCCTTACTGATCTGAGCCACAATATCAAGATCCGGCGATTTCTGGACAGATTAACGGCACTGGTTAAAAGAATGTTGAATGAGAGCAGTTTAAAAAACAAATCCTGTTTACCCCAAAATTACACTTGCGCGTATTAAATTTTGAATAGACAAAGATCTTACAGGCATCTACAAGTGTCGTTAGAAGAATCTGTCACCCTCAGGGAAGAACCTAGATTGAGGGTGCTACAATAACAAATTATCAGAACCTATGAGAGATCAAGCAAGGTGTTAAAGAGCGAGGACCTCTATGAACTGCACTCCTCGCCAAATATTGCAATTGAAATCAATGCACGTATGAGACGGATGAAAACTGAACCACGCAAGAAACAGATGCGATAAGACACGTAATACAACTGTAAGCTCAAAGCTGAAGGGATGGGACTACCAGTGAGAACTAGAAATAGATGAAAAGCAACATTCAAATGCATGTGAAAGAAATGGGATGTGAGCGCGTGGCCTGAATTTAGCTTGCTCAGAATACGATTTGTTTGCGGACTCCTGTAGATTGGACTAATGAGCCGATGGATACCATAAGAGGTGGGCAGTTCTTTGACCAGGTGAAGGGCTATCAACTTCCGAAGGAGAATATTTTTTCGTGGACCTAGTGAATGGAATTTACCTTGACAGCAAGATGCTAGATAAAAGTTTGTATGTAGTTGACAAAACTGATACGCCCCTATAATTACTACAGTCTGTTTTCTCGCCCTTCTTATACATACGTACAGTGACAAACTCCTTCCACTCCTCAGGCAATTCCTCCTTATTCCAAATTGAATTAATAAATTTATGGATCTCAAAACGAATTGTCTTACCTCCTGCTTTAATCAGTTCTGCTGACATTTGATAAATGCCTACTGATTTGTACCTTACTTCTTGAAATCCTCTGCAAATTAGTCATATTTAATATGGGATTATCCGCTTATCTTGTTTGTTATAAACTTATTCTCATTGGACTTTACATTGATATTTTACGTAGCACATTTGGATGTGATGGTTAGTAAAAGATGATAATCATCCATGAGATCTGTAAATAACTTACTATCATTATATTTTTACATGCTATGCATATACGTATTTTGAAAAAAATCTAAATCCTGCAATAGCGTGTAAAATAATTACGGAGACACTATGATAGTAATTTGTATTACCTTCATGTGGGTTTTGATTGCTCTGATCTGTGTTCCGGTGATTAAGTCGCAGTTTACTTCCTCAAGATTTTGTAAAAAGTTAGGCTCTGCCATCATTCCTTTAGCGACTTCCCAGTCGACTTCTGTGTTTCCCCTAATGATCGCCACACATTCACACACCACAATGATTGGTTCAGGAACAATGTCAAACGATCTGAAAAAGACAGGACAGCGCCTTATATCAGTGTCTTTTATCGCTGAAATACATCAGTTACTGATCACAAACATCTAACGGGCTGACTTCTCCTTGCAAAATCCCCTACCAAGGTCGAATTGGTACTCCTGAGTAAGCAACATTACTAGTATTTCAACCTTCATTACAAATCCATCGATCTATAACCTGAGTGCAGTGATGTCACTCTCATTTAGTTCCCCGAGTGCAAGGCGAGCCGTTTCTAACCCCAGCAATGCTTCAGCCAATGTTGCTTCAACTTCCGCCTTCTCTGCCGATATTATCTTGCTCTGCTCTTCCATTTCGATACTCTTCAACGTAGCGGCTTCTTTCTTGTCGCTCGCATTTGCCGTCGCTGTAATAAGTGAAAATCCGTCTTAGGTAGTTAAGAGCAGATCAACTTTGACAAATATTTGTTAACAACTAGTTTTGACACAATAATATAAACAGCCAACTAGATGCAACAATAACAAATTAAACTTCAACGTGTATAAATAGTCCGAAATCTAATGTTTGTGTGACCGTGAATCATTGATACAATAATATAAACAGCCAAATAGATACAACAATAACAAATTTTATTGGTAATTTCAATCAGCTCAACATGTTTCGAGCGATAATTTCGCCCATCCTCAGGAGCAATAGACTGTGTTTACAGCTTGTGGTATAATGCACCGACGGTGCTGCCAGCAGTCTATTGCTCCTAGGGGTGGGCGAAATTATCGCCCGAAACATGTTGAGCTGATTGAAATCATCAATAAAATTTGTTATTGTTGCACCTAGTTGGCTGTTTATATTATTGTATCAATGATGCACGGTCACATAAACATCAAAACTAGTTTTGAATTTATTTTCCTCGCTCTACGCATCCAAAATTGCAATACAGGAAATAAAAATTTGGACTTTATCTGAGGATTTCATTTTTATGAGATACGAACCTCAAATACTGTACTTCATAATATCTCCAGAACTAAATTCCACGCAATGCTGATTTATTCGGTTGTATTAACCTCAAGATTCATAACTAGCAAACCCATTATTTTTAATTTAAATTGATTTTATTTCTATGAAATCAAGAAATTACTTAAGTGTATTTTAGCAAAAGAGAACTGGAAGCCTATAATTACAGAACGCTTCAAAGTGTCTAGCCGGTACCAAAATGGTACACCTTTAAAGAAAGTGAACGCTGCACTGGCGGATCGAGTTACGTAGAGAAAAATTACAGTAGCTATATAAAATAGTAGCATAATATAATACAGTAAAAACTGTTCAAATGGAACCCGTGGATAGCAGAAAACTGTCCTGTATTTAGCGTAAACCTATTACCTTCTGGTGTCTCGGGGATCAAAACTTCAAGTACTTGATTGAAAGTGACCTGTCTACGAAGGAAAAGAGCCCTTGGGTTCCGTTACAGGTAGGTTTCACTCTACGACATTGTCAAAGAAAAGCAATCATTATTTTCCTGCCAAACTACCGCCACAGCTGTCTTCCTATTCATTAATTTAATCTCAATTTGGAGCTCTGCTATTGGTTAGCCTCCAGCGTCAATAAACTTGCGTAAGGAATTTGAACCTGGAGAAAATATCTAATGGTTTTCGATAACTCTGGGGGGAATTCAAGGTACCTCCATGACAAAAACACCAACAAATAAACAAGGCAGAAAAACCCGGAAGACGGAAAATAATACCACAAAACTGCCAACATAACCTATCTAAAAGTAAGTATGTTACGTTTTAAGGTCAAGGAAGATGGTACACGGAAAGAGTTCAAAATCTTAATGTAGACTTACCTTCTTCTACTTGTACAAGAAGTTTCTCGCATGTTGCGGTTTGTTCAGCCACTGCTGCTTTCTGAAATTCTAGTTTTGCTTTCAGTTCGTTCAGCTTTTCGGAAGCTTCGAAGATTTTAGTCATTCCGCCAGTCAAGTGCTCGCACTGCAACATCAATTACGCAAAAGTCTACAATTGCAGCCCAGCTGTCTATAACAACAAACACAGGTGATTACTTCATCAGACTACTATCGTTTGACACTTCCTTGCACTATTATATAGCTCATATTGGCTGTCGGTTGAGTAGGATAAGTTAAGAAGATAAACAAGCCCACATTGAGGGGTAACGTATAGTTGTCTTATAAAATAATAATCCTGCAGTCTACGTGCATAATTACATTACACATCCTAGGCTTGAACCAAATAAGAATCATATTTCAGTCTGGGAATGCTGTGTAGACACTTTTCATTTTGAAGTGGGGAATAGAACTTCTGCAGGAAGAAGTGGATGTCATTCAACAGTTCGCTTGCAGTCCTCATGTTCAAAACTCAAAAGTACACTGCTCACTTCCTCAGTCACAGTGTCATAAATGGCGCTTATATAACGATGCTGCTACACGACCACATTTTTTTGACGTTTTGTTGACCGTGCATCTCAGTATATTTATCTCAGTAATTAACCAACTTGATGCACAAAATTTTGTTTTACAATAAGTTTTATTTCATGCCTCTACATGTTTCGAGCACATGTGCTCGAAACGTGTAGAGGCATGAAATAAAACTTATTGTGAAACAAATTTTGTGCATCAAGTTGTTTAAATATTGAGATAAACGACCACATGTTTCATCAATAATTCAGCCTGATCAGCTGGAGAAAATAAAAGCATATATAGGGACAGAATTACAGGCCTAGGAATGAAAGAGCATAACCAGAGCATATGTGAAGCCGTCCTAATGTCTAGGCACCGTACCATGAAGCCCTGTGGACGGAGTAGGGCTCCAAAGGTACTTAAACCAGCCCCGAGGGGAGATGACTAGCCACCTCATGATCTGGCTCGTTTACTAAAGCCAAAATTTTATTGGGCGCCAACGGTCCCATTGTCGACCTACACGTGTTGAAGAAGCCAGCTATTCCTGCCCCTTCCAGGAATCAAACCCATACCCACCCAGTAACGGTCTCTATACTGACTATACTACCTCATTTCACGTAAGTTATGTAGTATGAACGCACTTACATTGTATATCAGGACAGACTTTATACTATTTACGATAAACTGAACCACTGCTTCTTACTGGATATTGTGTTAGGAGAAACGGGTTTAATAAAGTACAGCGGGATATTTGGACACTTCGTAAGTGCTGTAAAAGTTCCTGAGTAACCTTATTAATTAAAATAATTAACTAACTGACTAATTCACTCCATGCGACAGACTGCTTCCGGAGAAACTAAAAGTTTACCATCTAATCAATAAATTCTTCGTAATTTATGATACCCGGAAGTTCATTATCCAATTCACAGGGCCCGCCACCTCTGCCTATCCCTAAGCCAGAAGATTCCAGTGCAAGCCACCCATTCTATTTTTTTAAGATCTACTTTAATATTATCCTCTCATCTATGTCTAGGTTTTCCAATTTTTTTTCTTTCCCTCAGGTTTCACTCTGTATGCATTTCTCTTCCCCTTCATACGAGCTACACGCCTAGGCCATCTCACTCTCCTTGATTTGATCACCTGGATAATATTTGTCCTTCGAAAAGGTTTGTAGAAGATTTGAAGATGTTCTTTTTTTATTTTAATCTTCATAAATTTTCTTGTAAACTTTTCCCGGGGACGATGAAGGGTGTGTTGCTTTGAGCTAGCATTTATATGATAAATTAAATGTAAATAGTGGCCCACAGGTACGTGAGGATATGTTATCCTGTCCACTGTTATTGACTACCAACGTTTCGTAGCAGTTTGCTGCTTCCATATTCAAGGCCTATATTATCCAAGAAAATTTCTTGGCTTCCCAGAAGGCTTGAATTTCCATCAATGACTCTGTAAAACCTTAAATATCCCAGCGTGTCATCTGTGATGATATACTTACGTACTCGTTCGCAAGTCTACGACACAAAAGTGATCCCTCTTCCCTTACCTGTACCTTCATGCAGCTGTCTTTCTCATCCATCAGTCTGAGGTACATGTGGATAAAGTCTAGATAGTGTCTGGGTGTCACGTAGGTCTTCCTCCGTAACTTAAGCAGCAAATCCTGTGTATAGGCACGGATACTACAGTGAACGTATACAGCGTGTTCCACGATCGTCATCCGAAATGGTTCTGGGATTTTTGGATTCTAAAATAAATTGAAAAGTAAGCAGTGATCTGCCATTTAATCACAAACCATTCAAGACAGGCAATGTACATACAATGTAACAATGAAGTGCGGTTGTGCAACCACTTTGCGATGGAAAACAAATAAGTAATGCATATTCTGAATATTTGTTCGTAGCCTTAGGTATTCAGCATACAATACGCATGCGCCATATTGTCATCTGAGGCCTGTCCGGCTCTACAAAATTTTTCCACATTATCTCATAAACGACATGAGTTTTGAAAAGAAGTTACTGAACATAAAATGCGTGACTGATTTTCTCTACAAATGTTGTGTGAAACATTTCTCATTCTAAGAAGATCTGAGCGAGATATGATCAAAAATGTTTATCTCCGTCACGCAAAGTAACCGTTATTCTTGATATATTTTAATTAAAATTGAATTTTCTCCACAGATTTTCGAAAAATACTCAGATATCAATTTTCACAAAAATCCGTCCTGTGAGAACCGAGTTGTTCCGTGCGGACAGACGGACGGAAGGATGGAGACACGGACAGATAGACATGACGAAGCTAATAGTCGCTTTTCGTAATTTTCGCCAAAAAAAGTGTCTGGGAATAATGATGATGATGATGATGACGATGATAAAAATGAAAATAATAATAAGCTAATAATTAAGAAATCAAAACTGAAACTTGTTAGCAACGTAATACGACAAGCGTTTCTGTTCCTCTACACAATTCTTACGGTAACACGGACATGAACTACATCTTTACATATATTTACATTTACTTTGCTCTCACGCACATTTCTCGCGACTTGTGCTGCCCCCAAATAACGCTACAACGGCATGATGCTGTTTCATAAAAACTGGTACAATTATTCTGTCACTCTAAAGCAGTGGCCTTTGTAATCTTTAAGTTTATTTTAGTAATAGTGCCAAAACTACCATTTCTATCATACGTATGGATACTCTAAACGTTCGATGTATTAAAAATCACATGTAATGTGGCAGTGCGCCACAAATTATTCATTGCAAAATGAATACAAATCATGCACAGAAAAGTATCATACGAGGTAATTACGTGTAAACGTACCGCTTTGTACTTTCTATCACAGAGAATTCTCAATCAATACCACTCCAACCTTTACAAGTATGCGTAATTGTCTGCAACACAGCAGTCGGAAATGTACTTTGAAAGACGGATCCCGAATATCTCAGGTGATGAAGCTATTTCCTACTGTATGTATTAAGCGAGTTCGAAACTCGCCTGGTGCTGGAATGGTCTCCCTCGGGACAACTAACAAATCGAATTTTGAGCACAATGACGCTCATTCCCGCAGGATGCTGTGGGTTCTTTTCTCAGCGATAAAGCAATTGGCTTTTACGAGTTTTCTATCCACCTCCAGACTCCGCAAACTCCGAAATTTACTAATGTGTTTCTACACGTTTTGATGGCGTGAAACTTATACAAATCTGGTGGGGGGATTTAAATAAACTTTGTAATTTTCTCTCTTGACAAAATATATTACCTCGGCCAAGAACACGTTAGCAACAGCTGCAAGTGCTTGCGGAGGCCAAGGGAAGAGCCAGTCTATGGTCGTATTCTTGACGAGACCCGGAAAACTGCGGTACAGGTTTCGAAAGATGTCTCCTGAAGGCGACAAACAGAAGCCTACATGCAAATTGTTGATGCAGGCCGCTGTGAAGTACCGCCACACTCCCTCCCTGCAACAAATAACACAGAACAATTGATTCTAATAATAATTTCGTTTTCATTGATCTTTTGTATACAGTCCATAGGTATGTAAGGTGTACCTTTCTTCTGGCATGAATGTCAATAGGTTGGTCTCTCCTCTGCGAAAAGTACGTAATTAACAAAAGAGGCAGAAGGAAAACTAAATCTAAGATGGCGAAACAAACAACTTGAGAAATTTTATAATCATGAGTTTTATAAATTCACTAAACTGCTCTGGGGCTGTAGCAGCGTCGTTGTTGGACTAACAACCAGCGTTTAGGAGACCTCATCTCACCACACCATCAAGGTCGATGTGACGGCTTGTGATGGAAAGAAAGCACATCTCCGTAACTTCGGTTTTTAGTGCGTCACTGACCTGAACGATATCCCGGCAGCAATTTCGTAAATCTGTTCGCTGTTGATTCTTCATAACTTACACATTTCTTAAAATCATTCCTATTGTGTGTGTGTGTGTGTGTGTGTGTGTGTGTGTGTGTGTGTGTGTGTGTGTGTGTGCGGGAG